>Ga0210394_10000046_pt1 | contig 295598 bp, 217 predicted proteins | sample IncBWC12MmetaG_FD_160121 | JGI IMG/M metagenome (GOLD analysis project Ga0210394, IMG submission 160121) | Forest soil microbial communities from Barre Woods Harvard Forest LTER site, Petersham, Massachusetts, United States - Inc-BW-C-12-M | ecosystem: Environmental > Terrestrial > Soil >...
ATTCGCTCCTCGAGAGTGCGGATGGAAGCATGGCGACAGTGGCCACTCGGCGGGAGAAAAACCTTTGTTCAACGAAGCCAAACAAGAATCGACTTGACTCCGACCGGCCTTCTCATGGAAGGCCATTTCGCTCATTGAGGTTGTGCCACTGGCAACGGAAAAGATTCCATTCCGCGTGACGGGATGACACCGTACCCGATGATCAACGGCCCTTCCCGCACTGTGAATGTCACTCCCGGCTGAACCTCTTCATAGGGGTATTCGGGAAAATACATGAGAGCCAGCTTGACGTTGGCAGCGTCTCCGGGTTCGCTGCTATAACTCATTCCCACATCGGTAAACTTTCTAACTTAACTTCAAACAGTGTGCAATTAGGAACAGTTCCAAGATATCCCACCGTTGTAAGTTGGTTCCAAGGAGTCGGGTGCTAAAGGAACTGACGCGGCCCTCCCCCCCGTCGTCCGCTGTTTTCCTCTGATGGCGCAGTGTAGGGAGGTACTGCGCCAACTTTTCGGATAGTAGCGTTAACGGTGATGACTTACAAACGCATACCAACACTGTCGTGAGGACGCAGGACTAGCTTTGTTGCAGCCCGTCTCGCGATTGCAAAGCTGTATGCTTCCGACTTAAAAAAGAAAGGCTACGGTTTGGAGAAGCCAAGCGAAATGTCTGCTCTTTCGAGATTCCCATGGGGGCATCGCATCGATAAACCGACAGAATTGGAACCGGAAGATAAGAATCACTCCGCAGTCACCTCCGTTCGCACAATCCCCGATCCCCGTCGCCAGCCTCGATTTAAGATTGAGATTCACATTACAATCAACTCCCGAACATCCGGTTTGCTGAATGGGACCACCGTGGACATTAGCGAATCCGGGATCGCAGCGATACTGCCAATTGAAGTCCCCTTAGGCGAGAACGTCGAATTGAACTTCACGCTGCCAGGCAGCCCTGTAACGATCTCCGCGATGGTCCGCCAAAGGAACGCTTTTCGCTACGGTTTCGAATTCGTTTATTCAGACTCGATGCACGAGTTCATTCGTCGCACATGCCGTGACCTTGCTATTGACCAATCTCTGACATTGGTCTGATCGTGCGGCAGAGCGAACGCGGAGCCGAACGAAAAGAGCAGAACCCGCAGGCGATGGCTCTTGGCAAGAACAGTCCAACGAAGTTCACGGTGCAGTAGAGTCAGGAACTGGCGTCCCGGAAACTACGGAGCCGTTGGGGGAATGCTCCATGGGTGCCGAGACCTTACCTCGTCGCGTTTCGGCCCGGATTGGACAATTTTTTCCCGCACAGAATATTGAGGCGGTCCCAGAAACTCAGCTGATTCAAGCACGCCCCGCGGCAGAGCGGTTCACGTCTGGTAATGCGCTTTTGGCCAGTGTTCAGTAGTAGCAAGAAAACGAACAGCCGAAGCGTTTGGCTCCAGCTGTTCGAATGGGTTAGCCACCTTTCAGTTGAGAGCGATCAAGACTTGCTCGCTTTTCGATGGGCCAGTGGCGAGCCGCCACTCTTTCTCGAGGCTCCTCTCCTGTTTGGATGGCGCGATCACCATACCATTGGTACCCGTACCTCTCCAGATTTCCGCCAGGAAATACTGGCCGGCTACATGATGGAAGACCAGTTTGGCGCCCGACTTGCTTTGATGCTCGCGCCTGACCAACGACAACGCGCACGCGCCTGTCTGACCGTTCCGGATCTCGATTGCGCTCATGCCAGCGGTGGTGATTACATAGGTGCCGGCTGGAAGCTGCGCCGAGCCTACACTGAAGGCGAACGGCACATTAGCTTGGGCAGCAGACTGAGCTTGGGCCGCGGCGTTGAGCATCAGCGACATCACCACCAGCGACAGGATCCCGATCAAGTTGCGTTTCATAACATCCTCCTTGGGGCTCCTCGCAGTGGAACCCAAACTGAATTTGTCATTCAAGCTCGTCTGCGCTATCGCTGGAAGCTTGCGGTGACGGACAGAGATATTGCATGTGTCGTGCCAAGCCCAATCGAGCTTCGTTCCCCCTCATTCTGCTGTTTTTGCAATCACATAAGCCCCGGTTCCCTCGCCGGAATTCTCGGCGGGTGGGCCAAGTAGTAGTTGAAAGGCTACCCGCGAGTAGCCGTTTGGTTCCGCAGAAACGGATCGATTCGACGATGCTTCTCCTGCAGTTTCGACTACACTGGACAACCGGAGAATGAGTTGATCAACCCGAGACTGATCTCGATTTCCGGATTCCCCAGGAAAATTGTTCGGGTCGTGAAGGATGGCCCGCTGGTTCTGGGTAGGGATCCCTCCAACCAATTGGAGGTGGGCGACCCTGCGGTCTCACGAAAACATTGCTCGGTGAGCGAGGTCTCTGCTGATGTTTTTGAGGTCACCGATCTCGACAGTCACAATGGAACTTTCGTCAACGAAGCACGAGTGAGCCGCCAGACCATCCAGCACGGAGACCGGATTCGTATCGGCAACAGCGAGTTTGTGTTCTTTACCGGCCCTGACGAGCATACCGACCCGCTGTCGTCGCGCTCCGGCACCGCGGAATTGAGAACGATGTCCCTCGATCGCTCGGGCCTGCCGACTGGTGACTCATGGGTAGGCCGAATGGCGCGCGATCTGACTGCTTTTTTCAAAATCGCCAATATGATCAATTCCACTCGCGATGCGCACGCATTGCAGAGCGAATTGCTGGAGCTTATTTGCGAAGTCATCCCAGCTTCGGGGGCTGCAATCCTGCTCCAGCCGAACGCGAGTGAAGAACCCAGTCCGCCCTGTAAGTGGAATCGAAAGGATTTCGCTCCGCAGGACATGGTTATCCGGGATGAGTTGGTGCAGCAGGCGATCTGGGAACATTGCGCCGTCGTTGCAGAAACTGCCGGCGAAACTGCTTCCGCTCAGCATGTGTTGTGTGTGCCTTTGGTGGCAGTTGAGAGAATCCTCGGGGTGATCTATCTGAGCTCGCCCGCCTCCTCACTCACGTTTGGAGATGACCACGCAGATTTCCTCAGCGCGGTTGCCCGCATCGCAGCGGTCACGCTAGAGAACTTGTCAAAGCTGGATTCCCTGAAGGCAGAGAACCAGCGCCTCCAGGCGGAGGCGAAAGCCGACCGTTCCTTTATCGGGGAGAGCAGAGCGATGCGACGGGTTAGTGAGTTCATCGGGCGAGTGGCGAGGGGCGATTCGACGGTACTCATTCGCGGCGAAAGTGGAACCGGCAAGGAACTCGTTGCCCGCGCCATTCACGCCAACAGTGAGCGGCTCGACAAACCATTCGTCGCTGTCAATTGCGCCGCTATCCCGGAAGCCTTGTTGGAGAGCGAGCTCTTCGGCCACGAAAAGGGAGCTTTCACTGGCGCGGTCGGAATTAAGAAGGGCAAGTTCGACGTAGCCGGGGAGGGGACGCTGTTCCTCGACGAAATCGGGGAGCTGGCGCCGCTATTACAGGCGAAGCTCTTGCGGGTGTTGCAGCAGCGCGAATTTGAACGGCTCGGTGGAAACCGCTTGCTGCCGTTTAACGCGCGCGTCCTGGCTGCGACGAACAAGAACTTGGAGGAGGCAATCAAAATGGGTGAGTTCAGGCAGGATTTGTATTACCGCCTGAATGTGGTTTCCATAGCTATGCCTCCACTACGGGAGCATCGCGAGGATATTCCGTTACTAGCTCTGCATTTCACGAATAAATATGCGGAGAAGTGCCATCGTAGCTTCAAAGGAATCTCTGCAGAGGCACGTGAGTTGCTGATGAAATATAGCTGGCCCGGAAACGTTCGCGAATTAGAGAACGCCATCGAACATGCGATCGTGCTGGGACTGACCGACGAAATTCTCGCAGAAGACTTGCCGAACGCACTGCTGGAGGAAGAGTCGGCAGGTTTGGCCGCGGCGCGATACCACAACACTTTGAGCCAGACGAAAAAACAGCTCGTTCTCACGGCGCTGGACGAAACCAACGGCAATCACGTCGAAGCCGCCCGCCTCCTGGGAATTCACCCCAAGTATTTGCACCGGCTGATCCGGAATCTGAATTTGAAATGCGACGTAAAGAGACAGGGGTAAACAGTAGGGCGGGTGTCCCGAGGCCTTAGGCGTCGCCCCCTCAGGTCCGTCGCTAGTGCCGCCGCTCTCTTTATCAATGTAACCATTGCCTCCCGAAACGCACTACTCAATATGAAGTGATGCCTGGTCATCCCATCGCAGAAACGAGAACGCCAGAATAAAGAGGACAGGCGGTCGGGTGCGGCGAGGTAAAACGCTGCGGATGATCTAATTGCGGGCGGGGCGTAGCTACTTGCGGGATTACACAAATCGAGAGCCTGGGCGCGGCCATTGTTCATGGCCGAATTTCTGAATCCACATTGTTCTGTGCCTCTCCGGGCTGCGTTGACTTGCTCCTAGCGGCGGCCTACCATGCTCCCCATCCACGCCAGAATGGGCTTAGATGATCGGCCAAACCATCTCGCATTACCACATCGTTGAGAAACTCGGCGGTGGCGGGATGGGTGTGGTTTACAAAGCCGAGGACACCGACCTTGGGCGCTTCGTCGCCCTGAAATTCCTTCCTGACAACGTTGCCCAGAACCCGCAGGCCCTGGAGCGTTTTCGTCGGGAGGCGCGGGCCGCGTCGGCTTTGAATCACCCGAACATCTGCACCATCTACGAAATTGGCAAGCAAGCGGATCAGTCTTTCATCGTTATGGAGTTTCTGGATGGCGTGACGCTGAAGCATCGCATCGGCGGCCGTCCGATGGAGACAGAGCAGGTTCTGTCGTTGGGAATCGAAATCGCCGATGCGCTCGACGCCGCGCACGTGGCCGGAATTATCCACCGCGACATCAAGCCAGCAAATATTTTTGTCACTCAGGGAGGCCACGCCAAGATCCTCGACTTCGGACTGGCAAAGATGCTAGCTAAACCCGCCTCGGCCGGAAGCGATTCGGTAACAGTCACGCTTGACTCCGACGCCTCCCAACTGACGAGCGAAGGCGCTTTGTTGGGGACGGTGGCCTACATGTCGCCGGAGCAGGTGCGAGCCAAGGAACTGGACTCCAGAACAGATTTGTTCTCGTTCGGCGCGGTTCTTTATGAGATGGCGACGGGCACGCTGCCGTTTCGCGGCGAAAGCTCGGGCGTGATCTTCGACGGCATCATGAACCGCGATCCTGCGCCGGTCACAGAACTGAACCGCCACCTTCCGGCCAAGCTGCAAGAGATCATCCAGAAAGCGCTGGAGAAAGACCGCGACCTGCGCTATCAGAGCTCATCAGAAATCCGCGCCGATTTGAAGCGTCTCAATCGTGACACGCAATCAGGCACAGGCGCTGCCGGCAGCGTTCCAGCAAGGCGCACCAAACATTTGTCTCTCTGGTTGGCAGCCGCTTTCGTGGGAATTGCCATCATCGGAGCTGGTCTGTACTTCCTGAAGTGGCGTGGAAACTCAACGGTTCCCAAGAAGCAATTGGCGCAACTGGAACTCACCAGCAACGCGGTTGACGACCCGGTTTTATCCTCGCTGATTTCACCCGATGGACGGCAGCTTGCCTACACCGATCACAGCGAAGGCCTGGTGTTATTGCAGATTGACACTGGCGAAAAGCGCCGGTTCTCCAGCGTTGGTAACGTGAGTGTGCTGGGGTGGTATCCCGACGGCTCCCATCTCCTGGTGCGGCCTCCGAGTTTTAATGGTCTGCTCCGCATGTCAACGGTCGACGGCTCCACGCGAACGCTAATAGATGGCAACGTTGTGGTCGCGAGTGCCGCGGTCTCGCCAGATGGCGCACGCATAGCGTGGACAGACGTGCCCTCGAATACCGCCTCAAAGTTGCGCGTGATGAGCGCGGACGGCGAAAACTCCCACGAGATTTTGTCGGGTGAAGACTTGGCCCAAGTGGACTGGTCTCCCACCTCCCGCAGGATTGTGGTGTCTTCGACAAATAGCGCTCTCACATCAGGTTCGCTCCGTACCTGCGATCCGGAAGGCCACGACTGCTCAGTTTTTTTGTCGGATGCAAAACTCATGACGAGCGAGGGGACCTCGGATGTAGTCTGGGCCGCCGACGGACGCGTTGTTTATCGGTTTCACGGATCGGGCGTAGGTAACGAGAACCTCTGGTCGATTCCGCTGGATCCCGACACGGGGCGCGTCAAAGAAACGCCAACTCAGATTACCGCCTGGGCGGGATACCAGATGGAAGGCATCAGCAAATCCCTGGACGGGAAGCGGCTTGCCGTTGAGCGGATGCGCGCCAACCAGGCCATTCGCTTGCTCGATCTTCGCAGCCCGAGTCAGACCGTGGCAGCAGCGCGAGAACTGGGAGCAGACAGTTGGCCGAAGTCGTACCCTGTGTGGACTCCAGACGGATCGTCCGTCATCTACGTTTCCTACCCACAGGAACGATTCAGCATTTTTCGCCAGGACCTACGCACAAAAGAAACCGTTCCGTTGGTAACGGGGCAGAGCAATTACGGCTATCCAGTCATAAGCCCGAATGGGAAGTGGCTATTATTCATCAAGCACGACTCCAAAGATTCCCCCAGACAAATCATGCGCATGCCGCTTGAGGGCGGCCCGGCAACTCTCGTACTGTCCGGAGACATGGATTTGCAATGTGCGGTTACGGCCAACGTCTGTGTGATGGTGGAGCGCGGGAAGGACGGTCAAGAGTTGCTCAAGTTCGACCCAGTTGAGGGGCGTGGTCAGCACATCACGCATACAAAGGAAATCGTCACAAGCGACTATTGGAGTCTCTCTTTTGACGGAAAGAAGATCGCCGTGCGCTTCGATTCCGCGCCGCACCATATTGAGATTCTCGACCTTGAGAATGGCGGCAAAAGTGAAATCGAATTAAAAGATTGGTTGGTGCAATTTGCCGCCTGGGCCGCTGACAATCAACACCTTTATGTCTCTGGTTCCGTTGGGGATAATTTCCAAATTGCCTCCGTTAGTCTGGATGGCAAGGTGAAAACCATACTTAGCGGGCCAGTCGGTCCCGCATGGATTTTTGATCCGCGTCCATCCCGGGATGGAAGGTATCTGGCGTTTGGATTAAGACGGTACGAAAGCAATGTGGTCATGCTTGAGAATTTCTGAAATTGCAAGCCAAGGCTGAGCTCGCGAAACTGCAATCGTCAACTGACGCTACCAGTCGATACCGGTCATCACCGCGAGTGGCTGGGGTCGGATTCCGGTTGGATCACTGGCAAACCGGAAGTTGATTGAAAAACGACTTACCGGCCGTAAGTTATTGAACTTGTGGTCTGCTACACGGCTCACCGCGAAAGAGCGATGCACGTGGTCGGCCCGACGGAGGCTCGCGCACAAGCAGGGAAGATCGAACGTGGTCGGCTTACTCGTACCGCCAATAGATGCATATACATCTAGTTTGATTCAGGAAAAATAGTTCTCGATCCCCTATCGCTGGACTCCGCTCCTCGAAGGATTGCCGAGCTGCGACAAGTTGCGAGAAACGTGGCCTCGAACTCAACAGAATATTAGAGCGGTGCCAGCGTGGGGAGCCATTTGCTCATTCTCGCGTGACAGCAGTGTTGAGTTTTCGTGAAAATCGCGGCACTCTACTTGACAAGGCCCTGCGCACAACCTAGAGTCGTCTCCACTTTCACTCAGAGGAGAAGCAACAGCCCCCACAAGTTTGCTCATTCGAGCGAACTCTATAGACGATGCATGGTTAGCTGACAGGCGGATTTCCCTTTCCAGGCTATGTGTTTGATTTAGAACGCCGCTCGATGCGGACAATGAAAAAAGCGACTCGCATGTCTATATCGGTTGTTGCCACTGGGACTGCCCGCACTTTTGCTGGGACTTCTATTAGGACATCTATGAATTACAAAGCTTGCTGGACCCTACTCGTCGCGATCTGCCTGATGGGACTCGCGGCGTGTACCTCAGGAGATCGTACCGCTCTGACAGGTTCGTCGACCGAAGCGATGGCAGCGGCGGGTGGAACGCCGCAAAGCCATGCAATCAGTGGCGCTTTTGCCTCGCCCCTGGTCGTGGCGGTGACTAATAACGGGGCCCCAGTGGGCGGAGTTGCAGTGACCTTCGCGGCTCCAACAACCGGAGCCAGCGGCACGTTTGCCGACACCGGCACCAATACAACCACGGCAACGACCAACGCCAGCGGATTCGCGACCTCTACGGTGTTCATTGCGAATGGAGTCGTTGGAGCTTATACAGTCACGGCCTCGGCTCCATCGGCACAGTCGAGCGCTACTTTCAATTTGTCAAACACCTCCGCAGCCCCGGCCGCGGTCATCGCCACAAGCGGTACGCCTCAGAGCACAAATCCCATTTCGCTCTTTCCATCGCCTTTGGTAGCTACTGTCGTAGATGCCGGCCAAAATCCGGTGCAAAATGCAGTCGTAACCTTTCAAGCGCCGGCTACGGGAGCTAGCGGAATTTTTCCCTCAGCAGCCGCTAACACAACCGCCACCGCAATTACCAATGCGAGCGGTGTAGCTTCTCTTCCGTTCTTCGCGAACGCATCTTCGGGCTCTTATATAGTCACCGCGACAGTCGCTGGAGTTACGGCTCCGGCCAATTTTAATCTAACCAACCTCGGAGGCGCCGCCGCGACGATCACCGCTACCAGCGGGACTCCACAAAGTACGCTAATCAGCACAGAGTTCCCCTTGCCATTGGTTGCCACGGTAACCGACAGTAATTCGAATCCGGTAAGCGGCGTAGCGGTGACATTTACCGCACCTACAACCCCGGCGAGCGGTACATTCGTGAATGGCGCGACTGAAACCGATACGACCGATGCTAACGGCAGGGCAACTTCATCGGCATTTACAGCTAACGCCACAGCCGGTGGACCCTACATAGTTACGGCTACAGCTGCTGGGGTTACAACGCCGGCCAGTTTCAGTCTGACCAACACGTCGACTGTTGTTACAAGCAAGACTTATGTGTTCTATTTGAGTGGCGAAGAAAACCCTAGCACGTTTCCTTACGGCCTCGCCGGTGCGGTTCAGATCAATTCGGCTGGTACTGTCGTTGGAGGGGAGCAAGATTATAACGATGGTTCCGGAGTTCCATCCAACGACACAATTACTGGCGGAACCCTAAGTGTGAGCTCGACCACTGGTCAGGGAACACTGACGCTAGTTACAAACAACCTTAATCGAGGGGTCCAAGGTACCGAAACACTCGGTGTCCAATTTGTAAACGCGAGCCATGCGCTGATCATTCAGTTCGACGGAACGGCAACTTCCAGCGGTAGCATGGACGTGCAGACTCTGCCCGCTACCCTCAGCGGGGGCTATGCCTTCAGTCTCGCAGGAATGGATCCCACCCAATTGCCGATTGCGTTCGGGGGCGTGTTCACGATCAGCGGTACTGCTTTAACTGGAAATTTCGACACCAATGATGATGGCGTTCCAACGTTAAACGCTTCTCTGAGCGCTACGCTTACACCAGTAGACCTTTATGGGCGAGGCACAATCACCACGAACAGTATCTACAGCTCTGGAGGTACCCCGGTTGTCTTTAGTTATTACGTCGTCGGACCGGAAGTATTAAGAATCATCGACGTGGATACTACCGACTCGGCCATCGGTTCCGCATTCGGCCAGGGAGTAAACGCTACCGCCGCCACAAACGCATCCCTCCAGAGTTCTGTCTTCGGCATCGCTGGCGACTTACCATTCGTCTCCATCGCGTACGCGACCGCCGGCATGTTTTCGACTAACGCCTCAGCCGGCACGTTCTCGGGAATCGGAGATGACAACGAAATTTACAATCAAAACTACGCACCGGATGCCACCATATCGGGCACCTATAACATTGCCAGCAATGGATATGGCAGCCTGACATTCACTGGAGGCTTCGGAAACATCAACACACTCGGGATTTACTTGACCGACCCGAATCTCAACCTAAGCGATCCCAATAATACGACCCCCGGATTGGGTGGTGGGGCGATAGCGGTCGACATGGACGGCAACGTTCAAGTCTGTGGCGGTATTGGGGTTTTGATTCCGCAAACGGCTCCTTCCAGTTCCAGTTTTGCTGGGACTTACACCTTCGGAGCTCAAGGCTTCAACGTCAGTCCACCCAATCCAACCGGCGAGTTTGACTTTGCGGGAGTAGGTAGCGTTACGAACTTATCTCTTTCTGGAACCGGTTTTCTGGCCGATCCATTTCTTATATTCGGCGCTCAACCCACAAACACCCCGGTTCAGTTCTCAGGGACTGCGGTTCCCGACACCATCAATCCCAATCCCGGACGCTACATCATGTCTCCGCTTCAACTTACACTCGGCATCAATCCAGCCTTGAATGTCGTCGTCTACCAGGCGAATGGGGGGCAGTTACTCTGGCTTGATACCGATTCCACTACTGAATTCCTTGGATCATTGCAGCAACAGGGATCGCTAGCTGGCATACCCGGCACTAACGTATTGACAGAAACGATCACAGCTACCAGCGGAACGGGGCAGAGCGCGCCGATCAACACAGCATTTGCCGCGCCTCTGGTGGCGACCGTAACGACTGGTGGATCGCCGACGAGCGGCGTGGCAGTAACCTTCACCGCTCCTCCGACAACAGGAGCCAGCGGCACCTTCGCCGGCGGCATCAACACGGCAACGACCAATGCGCTTGGGGTAGCGACTTCGCAAGTGTTTACCGCGAATGGAACTGCGGGTAGTTACACCGTGACGGCCGCAGCGGCGGGAGTTCCGACTCCAGTCAGCTTCTCCCTTACAAATACGGCGGCGGCAGTAGAAACGATTACGGCTACCAGCGGAACGCCGCAGAGCGCAGTGGTCAGCACGGCATTTGCCGCTCCCTTGGTGGCGACCGTTATGACGGGGTCATCTCCGACGAGCGGCGTGGTGGTGACCTTCAGCGCTCCTCCGACAACAGGAGCCAGCGGCACCTTCGCCGGCGGCATCAACACGGCAACGACCAATGCGCTTGGGGTAGCGACTTCGCAAGTGTTTACCGCGAATGCGACCGCAGGTAGTTACGCGGTGACGGCCGCAGCGCCGGGAGTCCTGACTTCGGCCAGCTTCAGTCTTACGAACACAGCGGCAGCGGTAGAAACGATCACCGCGACCAGCGGCACGCCGCAAAGCGCAACGGTCAGCACAGCATTTGCCGCTCCATTGGTGGCCACCGTGATGAACGGGTCATCGCCGGCGAGCGGGGTGCTGGTGACCTTCACCCCTCCGACAACGGGCGCCAGCGGCACCTTCGCCGGCGGCATCAACACGGCGACGACCGATGCGCTTGGCGTAGCGACTTCGCCAGTGTTTACCGCGAATGCGACCGCAGGTACTTACGCGGTGACGGCCGCAGCGCCGGGAGTCCTGACTTCGGCCAGCTTCGGTCTTACGAATACAGCGGTAGCGGTCGAAACGATCACGGCTACCAGCGGAACAGCGCAGAGCGCGACCGTGAGCACCGCATTTGCGCTGCCGCTAGTAGCCACAGTCACAACCGGCGGAACGGGAACCAGTGGTGTGGTGGTTACGTTCACCGCTCCAGCCTCGGGAGCCAGCGGCACATTCACTGGGGGCAGCAGGACAGCGACGGCGACGACCAACGCGAGTGGCATAGCCACCTCGCCGACCTTCACTGCGAATGGAACCGCAGGTGGACCTTACACCGTGGCGGCCACTGTCGCGGGGGTTGCGACGCCAGCGGATTTTAGCCTGACCAACACGCCGGCGGTGGTGACTTCTAAGACCTACGTGTTCTATTTGAGTGGCGAAGAGCTTAGCACGTTTTCTTACGGCTTGGCCGGTGCGGTTCAGATTGATTCGACTGGCAAGGTCATTACAGGGGAGCAAGACTATAACGACGGTGCCGGAGTCGTCTCCAGCGACACAATTACTGATGGAACTCTTAGTGTGGATCCGACCACTGGCCAGGGGACACTGACGCTGGTAAGGGTCCAAGGTACCGAAAAGCTCGGCGTCCAATTTGTGAACGCGAACCATGCGCTCATCATTCAGTTCGACGGGACGGCAACTTCCAGCGGGAGCCTAGACCTGCAGACTCTGCCCGCTACGCTGAGCGGAGGGTATGCCTTCACTCTCGCGGGACTGGATCCCACCCAATTGCCGGTTGCGCTGGGGGGGGTGTTCACCATCAGTGGGACCACCTTAACTGGAAGTCTCGACACCAATGATAACGGCGCTGTGGCGTTGAACGCTTCTCTGACCGGAACGCTGACAGCAGTAGACTCTTTCGGGCGAGGCACGATCACCACGAACAGTATCTACAGCACCCCGGTCTCCCTAAATTATTACGTTGTAGGACCAAAAGTATTAAGAATCATCGACGTGGATACTAGCACCAACGATTCGGCCATCGGTTCGGCGTTCGGCCAGGGAGTAAATGCTAGCGGCGCCACGAACGCATCTCTCGGAAGCTCTGTGTTTGGCATCATGGGCGATGCGGTTAACCCAGGCACCTTCCCCGAATTCGGGGTCGTTGGCATGTTTTCTACGAACCCCTCAGCCGGCACGTTCTCGGGAGTCGCGGATGATAACGAACTCTTCCTCCAGGGTGAGTTCCCAGCGTCCTCGATCTCTGGCAGCTATACCATAGCGAGCAATGGATACGGCAGCCTGACCATTCCTTCGGGAAGCTTGGGAAGTATAAGCGCCCTTGGCGTCTACATGACCGACCCGACCCTCAACCTCCTCGATCCGAATAATACAAGCGGGTTAGGGGGCGCGCTTCTGGCCGACATGGATGCCAACTCCGGCCTTGCTGGCGGGATCGGGCTTGTGATTCCGCAAACCGCTCCTTCCAATTCCAGCTTTACCGGGCCTTACGCCTTCGGAGGTCAGGACTTCTACACTCTCAACGGAACCGTCGAGTTTGACTTTGTTGGACTGGGAACGGTTACGGGAACGGCTCCGAACCTATCTTTCTCCGGAACTGGTCTAGTTAGCGATCCATTCTTGACCTTGGGTGCTCAGCCAACGAACCCGGGAGTTCCGTTCTCAGGGAATCCGGTTCCTGACGGAAGCAATCCAGGACGTTACACCATGTCTCCGCTTCAACTTACAGTCGGCGTCAATCCAGCCTTGAATGTGGTCATCTACCAGGCAAGTGGCGGGCAGTTACTCTGGCTCAACAACGATCCTAGCAGCGTATTCCTTGGGACGTTGCAGCAACAAGGGTCGCTGACAGGACTACCGGCAGCCAGAAGAGCGCCAGCCAAGGCCAGCGTGAAGCGATACAAGTAGTGGCAGAAGATGCAGCCGGGTGCATTGCCTTTGAGTTATGGGAAGCATCTCGGCTAAGCTAATCGCGCGTCTTACCGTAGTTAGCTCTAGCTTCGCAAGGCGGGCGAATATCACAATGCCAAACATCAAACGGAAGATATAGGTGCCTGCAAACGTGTAGGTCTGGACACCTTCGTGTAGTTATCCGACTTAGACGTCCGACGGAGTCGTTCCTTCACTTCTGCGCGGGATTCATTCCCGAATCCTGAGTTGAGCCTTGGGCAGGCTGCTGCGGCGCAGTACTTGCCGCCCCTTTCAGAAGGGGTTGGTTTGGCCCCGTCATTATTCCAGAGTCAGTGCTCGGATCATAGACGAACTGCCATTGGTTGTAGTGGTCTTTCTTATTAAATACGCGGATCGACTTACGCTTGCTATAACTCGCAACACCAATTACCGCGACACCGCCTGTATCCTCGGTGGGGGCGGGTTCGGCTTCGCCCGGTGGCTGTGTTGCTGGATCGGTCCCGCCCAAAGCAGAGGCGGCCTGTTCAGGCTGGGCTGCGCCGCTCGGATCGTTCGTTGGTGACCCTTGAGTCACTGCGTTTTCGGTCGGTGAACCGTCGGCGGCGCTGGCTTCGTTGGGTCGCTGCCCCTCTGGGGGCCCCATGGCATTGGCTTGCCCGGTTGGCGCACTTGGCTTTGGAGAGGCAGTGTTCGTGTTAGGAAGCGGGGAAGCGATCGCATTGAAGGTCAGCAGATCCCCGTAATGCAAGACTTCGAAGTCTTTGCCTGTAATCGGATCTTTGTAGCGCTTTCGCAGGAAGCGCATGTTGTTGGAACTCACAAGCTGCTCCATACTCGTGGGATAGCGGCCGTATGCTTTTACATACTTGCGCACCGCGCGCGAATATTCCAAGCCGCGATGGATAAGCTCCTGCTCGCGATCGCGCTTGATTTGAAAAGTAATGCCCTCGATCATCGTCAGAAGGCCAATTGAAAGCAATGTCGCAGACAGGAGCAAGACCAGGAGAACATAACCCCGCTCACCACGACTTTTATGGAAAGTGCAATTCATAAGTGGCTTTTCGCGATCGCCTATAGCCCAGGCAGAGTGTTTTCATGAAGCCGTAAGCGTGGGAGCTTTCTAACGCCAGGTAAGTGTCTTTCCACGCGTCCATAGTTAACTTGGAAGTTAACTTGGACGCTGTGGGGCGCCGGCAGCCCCCGATAAATACTCCTTTGCTTTTGGCTGGGTATTCAAGTAGTTCAACAAGTCTCTGCAGTTCACGTACTCGGGATTGTCCTTAACAGCATCTTCCAATATCGATGTAGCTTGGGCGTCCCTTCCCCGAGCTCGGAGTAATAAAGAGAGCGTTAGGTAAGAGTGCTCCGGGGGCGTGTTGCTCACGGAGCGCTCAAAATCCGCTATGATTTTGTCAACCATCGACGCGTCAAAGTCGCTTGCTCCGCGAAAATTAATCAGAGCCTTGGGGTAATCCTTCGAGCGCGTATATGCAAATCCGAGATTGAGAAAAGCGGATGTCCGGAACTTCCGGGCATCAGGGCCAAGACCGTCGTGATCCGTTAATTGCACAACCTTTGCAAACTCCTGCGTCGCCTCCTGAATCCGCCCTTGAGATGCATAGCACGCGCCCAAATTTACGTGCGTCGTGATGTCTTCCGGATCGAGACGCGCAATATTGATCAGGTGAGGCACGGCTTGATCTGCTTCACTTGACGTGATAAAGGCATTAGCAAGCTGCTTCTCTACTTGGAGGTTGCCATTTGTGATGCGCAGTGCTTCCGACCAAATCGTTCCGCTGTTTTGCCAGTAACTGAGTTGTTGCAAAGTTATCAGGCAAAATGCTACCAACGCGATCACGGGGATGAACCAGCGCCCTGCCCCTACACGGTGCAGATCGAAGAAATCAAAAGAGCCCCAAACGACCACTCCGAATAATCCTATTAACGGCAGATAGGCGTAGCGATCCGCCATCGCCTGGTCTCCGACCTGGACGATGCCAATCACGGGGATTAAAGTGCCGATGAACCAAAGCCATCCAACGAGGAGATATGGATGAGTGATTCGCTGCCTCCAAACCCAGATGCTAACGGCGCATAGCAATACCAGAGCTGCCACAGGCTTCCACAAAGAGATCGAAATCCCAGCAAGTGGATAAAACACCGAAAATCCGGTAGGCCAAAAAGTCCTCGTTACATAGAGGCCGTAGGACTGCAACGCGTTCTCTATTCGCGTAGCGGGCGAGAAGGTTTGCAGAGATCGTAGTGCTCCTCCCGATCTTTGTGCCCACACAGTGATGACACAACTGGCCGCGGACAAAACAAACAGCGGCACTTTTTCTGCCAGGAGGCGCCAAAGTGGGCGCTGCGGATTGCCAAGTCGTGAAGACTCGGGAGTCCACCCCGCGATGCGCTGAAGCGGCCAATAGTCAAGCAGCAAAAGCACGAAAGGCAAACTAACTGCCATTGGCTTGGACGCCAAAGCCAGCATAAAGACACCAATTACTGCGGCTAGCCGCTTTAATTGGGGCTTTCGAGCGTACCAGGCGTAAGCGCCCAGTGTCAGCAAATAAAAAAGAGTGCTCAATAAGTTTTTGCGCTCTGCCACCCACGCGACTGACTGCACGTTGAAGGGATGCCACGCAAATAGCGCGGCGACCAGGAAACTCCGCCCTAACATTCCTGTAGCTCGTTGGAGCAACCAAAACAAGAGCAGCACGTTCAAAGCGTGAATGAGCAAATTGCTGAGGTGGTGATAGCCCGCGTCCAAGCCGAAAAGTTGGCAATCTGTGGCATGTGAGAGCCATGTCAGTGGATGCCAGTTAGCTTGTTCATTTGCGGTAAGAGACCATCGGACGGTTTCCCAGTTCAGGCCCGCGGTCACATGTGGATTGCCGACAACGTAATCCTTGTCGTCGTAATTGATGAAGTCATGAGTGCGCACTGCACCGTAAAGAAGAAAAGTGCCCAGAACGAGCACCAAACTAAGCGCGACCGCTGTGCGGAGTGTGTTCGGCGGCTGGCTGACCAGTTCCGCCTTGGCTGTCCGCTCGCGGCGCCGCCGTATTGTTCGTTGCCGCATGGTTAACTCGGTTCCGTTACGCTTCGATCAGGGACACGCTCCGGCTAGTGATCGATTCACTTTTTCGCTGCAACGCTGGTAGCCGGGCCGACTTCTGGCAATGCCCGAAGGGCATCGTACGTCCATTCCATCACCTTATTGTGGTTTCTGGCTGCATTGAACTCTTCGGGAGTGTTGTAGATCGCTACCGAGGCGCTTGCGGGAGCGGCCTTTCGCAGCTTTTCCTTGGCCGCTTTCGGCGTTGTGGTGTCAAAAGTCGCATCTTGCAGGCGAATTTTCTTCGCCTGCACCTTCGGCAGCCAGTCCACCGGATCCAGGGCGGCTACTTTTTGTAGAAATTCGGGCTTCACATAGTCGGCGCGCTCTTCTTTGGGCACGAACGGAGAGTCTGCGAACCAGGTCGGCCAATCGCCCCACGGAGCAACTATGTCAAGTACCTTGATGCGCGAATCGACTGCCGAAGTCAGGATTGCTACGCTCGCTCCGGAGCCCTCTGCGAACATGCCCACACGATTCATATCGAGATCATCGCGGGTGGCGAGATAATTCAATACCATCTGGACGTCGTGAGCTGAAGTTGCCAAACACTCCTGCAGTTCGCTCAGGAACCATTCACGCATTGGGCGGTCATGATATCGGTGCCCAGTCAGCGCCGTCACAAAACCAATCGCCGCAAAGCCTTCTTTTGTTACCGCCCTTTGCCAGGCTTCGCTCTTGAAGTCGTCCGTGTCTGTGGGATAACTGTAAAGATAGATGATGACAGGAGGCCTCTTTATTCCTTTCGGCTTTATCACATACAAATCGAGGGGATCGCCAAAACGCCACTGCACCTGCGACAGTTCCACCGTGTATCCGGGATAATCGGTAATGTACCCGATGAGCGGAGGCGCAGGCATGAGCTTGCTCGTGCTTAGCGCGGGTGTAGTCCAATCTTCGGAAGCGCCTACGAACCGTTTGTCAGCGGGATTGGCGATTGGCGGGGACGCCGGCACAAACTGTGCCGTGCAGACTTGCGCTACGGACAATAGGATAACCCCCAGGGCCAATCTCCTTACGCGGATAAACCAAGAAAGCTTGCCGTACATCAATTTTTCTCCAGATGTCGAACTTTGCTGGTTAAACTTTCGGTGGGAGTTTCTCAGTCGATCAAGTTGTACGTCTGCATCCTGCAGGAAAACTCAAGGAACAAGAATAAGGGCGGACCATTAAAACTTGGTCCGCCCTTTGTTAATTTTTGGTTAACGTCAGTGGCTTGTGGGGGCGAAAGCGCACTCGACCCCAGGAGCCGCCTTAATCAGGCCAGTGGTGCTGTCGCTCTCCTTGATATCGTTCGCGGTGATACCAGGCAGTGCGTGCAGGACGCAACCAGCTACGTCGCCGCCCAGATCACCGGTGGTTGAGTCGTTTACTGGGGCCTTTCCAAGGAGGGCTCCAGCGTTGTCAACCTGCTGATAGTGCGAACGCAGCAGCTGCAACCCGGGATCGCCAGGGAAGCCAGTTGTGGTGTTTGCTGCAATCACGACGACCGGAACGAAGTCAGGCGTGACGTTGACCGCGTAAGCCTGCGACGACAATGCCAGGTTCTTTACGTTGGCCAGAGCAACTCCGTCGCTAAACATGCGAAGGACGGACCAAGCCTTGTACGCACCGTTGCGCAGGTTCGGGAAGGACAGACCACCTTTCCAAATCTGGTCTTCGCGGCAAGGGAACTTGTTGGCGCAAGGCGTCAGCGGTGTGTCGGCAGCGCTGGGGATTTGGCCAACGAGCGTGTTCGGTTGTCCAGGATCAATCGCGGTTTGCCCGGCGGTCGCGATGTACTTGTGGAAAATTGCATCCACACCATTCATCGTCAGGTAGCGGCAAGCGCCCGGGGTGCATTTAGTGTCGGACGCTGCTTTTACGTTACCGTAGCTGAAGAAAGTGAAAGCGATCGAGTCGTTGGTGGTGTCCAAGACCACGCCTTTGTCGATCACGTGGCTGGTTCCAACACCGCGGATTCGCTTACCGCCGCCGGCAGGGCAAGTCTGGCTCAGCGGATTGCCGCCAGCGCTGGTGGGATCGAGATAGCCTTCCTGACTGGTGCCAGAGAAGTCCGGGTAGATGAAGATGTTGTACTCGGTGGTGTTATAGGTACCGGACAGAGGCTCGCGGACCCAAGAATCGATGCTTCCCGCCGTTCCGCCGAGAGTGGTTCCATCGCATCCCGCGCCAGTATTTGCGTACAGGGCTTGTGCCTGGGCATCGCTGATGTCGGTTACGTTGGAAAGAGGGCTGCTGCTGCTCAGCGTGTGTACAACAGGAACGATCGGCGCAGCGCCAAATGCCACCGTGGTGGGCGATACTACTGTTTTACCGCTGAATGGATCGGTTCCGGTTACGTTGAAGGCCAGTACGTGCGCCGTGGAACCGGTCAGGTCAGTAATGTCGCCGCCGGAAAGATGGGCGAGGTCAAGAGTTGTCGGGCACACGCCGGAGGCGTTGTTGGTGTTATAGCCCAAGCCATGCATTTTTGCGTCGACTGGGCTCGGAGCCGCCGAGTTGGCGCGGCACATGGCGAACATGCCGTCTTCCGCACGGACATCGGTGGCAGCTGCACTCACCAACGGGCCGGTGGCGGCTGTGAACAGGGTTTGGATGTTGGCGGTAGGCGTGGAATCCGAGCTACTGTCGGGCCAAACCGAAATTGCATTTGCAGCAACTGGGAAAGCTGCGCCGCCGGTGTTCACGTTGCAACGTGGCTGAGCGAAGTAGCAACGATCTCCGATGACCGAATCTACTTTGATGTAAGCGATAAAGTTAGGAGCAGCGCCGGCTGTCGTGGTGTGGCTATCCCAGACGATCCAAACGGAGTTGACATCGACTGCGGTAACTCCGCCCTTCAAGGTTGGGCGTGTATCGTTGGTTTGGAATCCATTGGCGGAAGTGTAGTGGAAGCACGGCTTAACCAACCCAACCATGCAATTTCCGCTGTTGTATGCTCCCAACGCTGAAGCTTGCCACATGGCCGAAGACCCGGCAATGATGGCTTTCACGGTAGCAACCTGCCCCTGTGCCGACGGCACAATGGCTGCAATCGCGCTCAACAGACAGATCGTGAATAATGATCGAATGTGCGACATAAACGATGTTCCTTTCGTGGTAATTGGATTACGTGATCTGGGAACACGTGCAGGTGGCCGCACGCGCAGGATACGGACTCGTGATGCAGGCTGGTGTCTTTGTCGTCCGCATGAAACCAGTCTGCGTAGGAAATTTTCCCTTCGAATATCACCAAAAGCAGTTGGACTATAGGGCCCTGCTACCCTGAAGTCAAATTAAGATTCGAAGACAATTCCGTACAGGTTTTTTCACGATCTATTAATACCGACGGGCTTAATCGTCCTGTAGTATCTCCGTTCTCGACCCAAACCCAGGTTTCCCAAGTCTCAATCGTTGAGGTGAATGTGCTGCATCGTCGCGTACCTTTGTTCGCGGTCTCGGTCCGTGGCCTGATCGTATTTCTTGTGCTCTTGCAAGTTCATGCCAGCGGCCAGGAATCGACAAAGGTGGCTGCAGCCCAAGGTTCCATCTCGGGCGCGGTGATGGATCAGACTGGCGCTGTCATACCCGATGCAAAAGTAGTGTTGAGCAACGGAACAGTGCTGGCGCGTGAAACAAAAACCGACGACAAAGGCGTTTATTCCTTTGCTGGACTTGACGCCGGAACCTATAACGTCACGGTAACGGCTCCAAATTTTGCCGTGCAGAATTTGACCTACATTGCCTTGGCCTCCGGCCAAAGCCTGACTCTCGACGCCACGCTTACCCCGCAAAGTGCCCAGAACCAGGTGAATGTGGAAGCTCAGGGAGCGGCCCAAGTCGAGGTGGAGAATGCTTCGGTTTCCGGAACGATTACTGAAAAAGAAGTAGTTCAAACCCCCCTGAACGGGCGGAACTTTACCCAGCTCGTCGCACTCGCTCCCGGTGTGAGCAATCAGACCGGCCAGGACGAAGCGAAAGTGGGCGTGCAGGGCAGCGTGAAGTACAGCGTGAACGGCGGGCGTGTCGAATACAACACGTTCGAAGTGGATGGCAGCGATGTTCTCAACACCGGGCTAAACGGCGCCGCCAGCACTCTGATGGTGTATCCGAGCCTGGATGCGATCCAGGAAGTCAAGGTGTTGACCTCAAACTACGGCGCTCAATACGGGCGGACAGCATCGGGCACGGTGCAGGTTACGACAAAATCCGGCGGCGCTGCGCTGCACGGAAACGTTTACGATTTCATCCGCAACGAAGCCTTTAACTCGCGGAATTATTTTGATATCACCAGTTCCAAGGCTCCGCTATATCGCCGCCAGGATTTCGGAGGCACAATCGGTGGGCCGCTGACCATTCCCCACGTCTACAACACCGATAAGAGCAAGACTTTTTTCTTCTTCTCCGAAGAGTTTCGTCTGGAGAAGACGCCGACCGCATATAACCAGGCCGTGCCTTCGCTCAAGGAGCGCGGGCTGATCATGACGCCGCAGGGAGTGCGTCCGAACCTGGTCGCTGGAGCCGGACCACTGGGACCGGCTACTTATCAGGCCTTCGACTTTAGCGACTTGTGCCCACTGCTGGGGGGCGCCTTTAGCCGCCAGCAATATCCCGATTGCCCTTCGATTAACCCTGTCGGCTCCGGTCAGTACGATACGCTTTCCCACAACCAGTTGGTCGCTACGTCGGCTTTATCCAATGGCGTCGACAAGAATGCATTGACTATCCTGAATGCGAACCTGATTCCACTTCCAAACTCGCCAGTCGGCTGCAATTATAGCGTCCCAAATCCCGACCCTACCGATCCTAACCATTGCTACGACGCGACAGTTTCGCCTTCCACCTACTGGCGTGAGGAGTTATTTCGCATTGACCACAACTTAACCTCGAAGCTGAAGGTTTCGTTTCGTTATGTTCATGACGCATGGGACACGACTGTATTGACGCCGCAATGGGCCATCTTGCGTACCACGAACCCGAGTGCAGGCACGTTTCCCACAATACAAAACCGTTTCACAGGTCCGGGTACAAACCTGGTAGCAAGATTTACGCATGCGATTTCGTCCACTTTATTGAATGATCTTGTTCTCAGCTACACAAATTCGACCATAACCCTCATCGATCGGAATGGCCCCGGCGGTGCCGTGTTCCAGCGGAATAGCTCGCTGGACCAACCGCTTGTTACTGATCCTTCAAACCCCGGCCAGTGCAACCCGACAATCAGCGCCGACCCAATAACCAGCATTCCGCAATGCGCGATGGGCTACATCTTTAACAACGGTTTTGGCGGAAAAATGCCCGGAGTCGAAATTCTGGGAACGAATGCCGCGTACGGTGGCCGCGGCTTTGCGACTGACCCCGCCTATATGCCATGGGGTCATACCAATCCCACTTACTCCTTTCGCGACGATGTTTTCAAGTCAATCGGCCATCACACGTTGCAGTTTGGAACACAATACGTCTACTCGCAGCGTAACCAGACCAACAATGCTATTGGCGCGGCCTCCGGTGAACTGCAGGGCTTCCTAACGTTTAGCAATCTGACTCACAGTACGGGAAATGCATTTGCCGATTTCCTGCTGCAAACTTCTTTGAACGGCGCTCCGCAGTCGTTCATTCAAAGTTTTACTCAGGATTCGGCGCAGCACCGTTATTACCAACGCTTTCAGATCGGCGAACCTTACTTCCAGGACGACTGGAAAGTCACCAGCCGGCTCACGCTCAATCTGGGCTTGCGAGTCAGCCTGTTCGGCACGTTTTATGAGAAAAACAAGAACGCCTGGAACTGGGTAGGCTCAAAGTTCAACGCATCGCGATTTGCGGTGGATCCCTGGTCGGGAGTGCTCATCGACAAGACCGCTCAAGGGGTGTTTGCACCTGGCTCAGGGCCGAGTGGAGCGGTGGTCTCATTTAATCCCAGCACGTTTTCGCTCGATCCAGGTGTTGTAAGTGATTTGGGCTTGGTGCAATGCGGCGTTAACGGTACGCCCGCAAGCTGCATGACAGGACACTTATTCAATCCGGCGCCTCGCGTTGGTTTTGCCTGGGATCCCAAAGGCGACGGCAAAACTTCCATTCGCGGCGGCTACGGCATCTTCTTTGAACACGGCACCGGTAACGAATCCAACACCGGGTCACTCGAAGCGAGCGCGCCGCTGGTGTTGAGCATGACTCAACCGCTTCCGCTGAGTTATCCGTGTATCGGGAATGTGGGGTATGGGCCTGCATCCAATCCCGCCTACAACCCGTGTGCCAACCCCCAAGTCAACACTCCGCCGCCGCCGGCGGGATCAGCTTTTCCTCTTAACGTCACGGCCATTCCGACCAAAGCCGTCTGGCCCTACGCGCAGCAGTGGAGCTTCGGAATTCAGCGCCAAATCCCCGGCAATATTCTTACCACTATTGCCTATGTTGGAAGCAGGGGGACGCACCTGACGTTGGAACGCAATCTCAACCAACTGCACGCATTGCCTTTGAGCGAGAACCCCTTTGGTCCGAACGAGCCCCTAACTTTGGCCGATTGCACCGCTATTCCGACAGGTTTTTCGGGAGGTACAGGTGTTCCCGCTCCTGGAAACGGCAGTGTGCCGTTCCTTCTGCAAAGTGGAACTCTCGTCACCCCGCAGAGTCCAGCTTATGTGTATCTGCAGGCGGCTTGCGCCAACCCGAATATCCCCAATGTGAACTCCCTGCCGCATCCGTACCAGGGTCTGGGACAAGTGCTTTCTTTGGAGAATGTGGCCGTTTCCACCTATCACGCTTTACAGGCAACTATGCGGCGAACCAGTGGGCCGCTGACTCTTGGTGTCTCCTACTCCTACAGCCACTCGATCGATAACTCTTCAGATCGCAGCGACCCTGTGCTGGTTGACTCGTACAATCTGGCTGGGAATAGGGCAAGTTCTAATTTCGATGAGCGACATCTTCTCAACGTAAGTTACATCTATAACTTAACTGAGTTAGGCAAGCGCGCCCAAATGTGGGCCAATGGCCATTCCGGCGACCCTACCGGCGATGGACAAGATACCGCTGAAGCCCCATCTCGCGTAGTTCGCGTTCTCACCGAAGGCTGGCAACTGGAAGGAGTAACTCTCTACCAATCGGGTACGCCATTTACGGTTATTAACAGCGCTGGTAATACCGGTATTTCGCTAACCGACAATGCTGGAGTGGATAGTAACTTTGGCATCGCGGCTTCCTACCCGGACGTTTTGCGCGGACAACCGAAGGCATTCGACAATCCTCAAAGCTTTGGCCCACTTCTGGGCAATCCTGCGCAGTTTGTAGCGCCGCGCGGACTTACTTTCGGCGATGCCGGCCGGAATTTCCTGAATAATCCCAGCCGTTTGAACTTTGACTTGTCCCTCTTAAAGAATTTCAAGCCGACTGAATCCAGTGAGTTGCAGTTCCGGGCTGAGGCATTCAATATTTTCAATCACACCGAGTACCGGATCTACGACTCGGACAATCCCGGAGGCACTGGCAATAACGTGATCAGTTGTTACGGTGGCCCCCTAAATTCGGCAGGATTTATCGGGAAGGGCGGGGCTGATTGCATCACGGGTGCCAGCTTCCTGCACCCCATCGATGCGCATCGCCCCCGTACCATACAGTTCGGCCTGAAATGGAGCTTTTAGGAAACGCGGACTCATGAGTAAAACAAATAGAAATCCAAGCCGCGATCGACGTCATCATCCCCTCACTGCAGAGCTTCTATGCGTGTGGAGTGTCGGGGCGGGATTCGTTCTCTTATTAGTCAGCTTAGTAGGACTTTTGGGCTGTGGAGGGAGTTCTTCGAATAACTCCTCCGGCAACAACGGAGCGCTTGCCGGAAACTGGCAATTCACGTTAACCGCCCCGGCAGACAAATCGTTTGCGGGTGCTGCGAACGATTCGGCTTGTGCACCGTCGACGACAGGAGCGCCGATTCCTGTGTGTTTTAGCGGATTTCTGTTGCAGAACAAGACTTCGGTAAGCGGGCAGGTTGCCTATTCCATATTAATTCCAGGTGCCATCAGCCCGATTCCGTGCGGTGGCTCGGCAGTAACTACCGGAACCGTGAGCGCCCAAAACGTGACACTGACTGTCGGGGCCGCGTCGCAGACGTTTAGTCTGAGCGGAACTCTTAGCGCCGATGGTTCTAGCATGACGGGCACCTATAACACGGTTGCTACCCCAGATTGCGGCACCGCTCAAACTGGCTTGCCATGGAGTGCAAGCCTTGTTCCGCCACTTACCGGAACGGTCAACGGCTGGATTCACGGCGGTACGAATACTGGAGATCCTGCTGCGGGTCAAGAGTTTGCGGTAACAGGCGTTCTTAACCAAGGACCCAATACAGGAGCTAATGATGCTACTGTCACCGGCACCCTGAATTTCCAGGGATATCCATGCCTGGATACGGCTTCAGTCAATGGTCAAATCAGCGGTAGTTCCGTCATTCTGCAATTGATCGCTGCGAATGGGTTGAATGTGGGCCAGATTGGTTCGGCCCCCGATAGCCCAACCACTCCCACAAATCAAGGACCTGTAACCTTTCAGAGTTCGACAGCCGGCGGTTATATTCTGCAGGGACAGTCAGGCTATGGAGTGAGTACGCCCGCGTGCCCGAGCGGCGCATCCGCTTCTTCAGACTCTGGCTACATCTGCCTGGGGTTGGGAAGTTCGACTGCATGCGCGCAGCCACTTTTGATAACTCCCGCCCTGCTTACGTTCCCCGCGCAGCCCGTTGGATCCCCGGCAACCAGCCAGACGATCAAGCTCACAAACCCCGGAGCCTCCGGCGCAACCTTGAATAACCTCACGGTAAATTTGCCGTTCATTAAGAGCGATTTCAATGGCGTACCGAATTTCACTGAGCAGGACAACTGTAGTTCAACCCCTGGAGCGCCGTTCTCGCTCGCGCCGCAACAAAGCTGCACAAGCACAATATCTTTTTCGCCGCAGGAAAGCTGTCCTTGGATTCCGTTATCAGCGGGGGGAACTGAGGTGCCTTCCAAGTGTCCGCCCTTCATCTCTCTTCAATCTGCTTTGCAGGCTTCGCCGTCTACGCTACCGGCAACGCTAGTAATTAATTGTCCGGACTGCAAGAACATCACGAATGATTCTCAGCCAGCATTTGATGTCCGTGTCACCGGACTCGGCGAAAGCGCGATTCACCCTTCCACACCCGAGCTTGACTTCGGGTCCGAGGATGCTGGCTTGAATGAGGTAAGCCCACCTCAATCGGTTACATTTACCAACCAAGGCAGCTCCCCGGTTCAGATTCTGCCGGCGATGGCTACACCTCCATGTGGGAGCCCGGCCTCATCCGTTAATATCATCCACCCCTCGAGCCCAGGCACTATTCCAGGAATTCAGGTCGTGAGCGGCATCAGTGGTACGGCCCCGTCCGTACAGTACATTTGTGACGTCGACATTAAGAGCGATAAGCCGAATTTCAACATAGTCTCGGACGGTTGTTCTGGCACATTGTTGACTCCGCAACAGTCCTGCACCGTTGCCATTACTTATGCTCCGCAGCCGAATGAATCAAACGGCAATCTTGATTATTTTTTGCAACTGAACACATTGCAGTGCACCAGTACGATAACCACGGATTGCGAGATTGACAGTGGACGGTTTCCGGTTGAGTTAAAGTCCGCTTTGCCGAGTCCGCTGAGATTGTCGCCAGGCGCGGGCCTGGATTTCGGCACTTGGCCCACCGGCCAAACCGCCTACCCGCCAATGAACATCACGCTATCGAATGATAATCAGATCGCGAATCCGCAGCCGATCATTATTCAAACGATATTGCCGAAAGGCGACTACGCCGAGACCGACAATTGCGGATTTTCTTTGGCTCCGGGCAGCAGTTGCATCATGACGATCACGTTTACTCCGAAAGTCACTGGTTTCGATCCGGGGTCAATCACGATTACTTACAACAGTTCGTTCTTCCAAGTTATCTCTCTCCATGGTTTCGGGCAGTAGCGCGGGGGATTATCTTGGATGGGGTATTTCAGTTTTAGGCTAAGAAGGAGACTGGTTGTGGCAATCAGGCGATGGAGTCTGTTCCTTATTTCGGCAGCGACATCATTTCTGGCTGGATGCGGGGGCGGTACGACCGTTAACGTACAAAATCCACCTGCGCCATCGACGCCGTCCATCTCTATTGCCTTTCAATCTGCACCGCCCAGCTCGCTTGCTTTTGGAGTAACTATTCCTGTCACTGCGGTTGTGACCAATGACCCTACTAACTCCGGAGTAGACTGGACTCTCACCTGTCAGAATCCCGGGAGTTGCGGCTCCCTAGTCGTGAAGGACGCAAACGAAAAGGTACTAAGCTCTCAGCACACGGCTAGCGGCCAAGCTATAACCTATTCACCACCCGCGTCGCTATCTTCCAACACACAAGGCATTAACATTTTCGCTTTCGCTACTGCGGACCACACTAAGAACGTGAATGCGCCGATGACGCTTACCGCGTTCGACAGTTTCCTCAAGGCAGGCACTTACATTATCGAGACGGCTGGTTTTGTTAACACCAATCCGTGCCAGCGTGTTGCCGCGATCATCCTCGATGGTAACGGCGTCATTACGGGGGGCGAGGAGACAGTCAACTGTGTGACTTCAAGCCCCCTTTCGTCAATCTCCGCTACGGTTACCGGCGGGAGTTACTTTATCGGACCCGATGGACGCGGCACCCTCACCATCAATACGCCGCCAAGCCTGAACCTCGGGCAGCAAGGTATCGAACTATTCAGTCTGGTGGATCTCTCCGGTTCGCAGGCGCTGCTTACGAAAACGGATAACATTAATATTTCCCCGTTTAGTAACGAATCATCGGTCGGAACCATGGATCTCCAAGCCTCAGGGACACAAACGATCACTGGTGGTTATGCATTCGTTGCCAGGGGCGTTGACCTGAACAGTTCGCCGATAGCGTTTGGCGGAGTTTTGAACGTCGGGGCATCTCAGAGTATCTCTGGAACCGGCAGCAAATTCGATGAAGTACTTAGCGGTAGCGGCATCGTGACTCCCAGTTCATCAGCTTCTGGCTCGGTATCGGTTCCGGACAAGTTCGGCACTGTGCAAATCAGCCTAAACACCGATTTCGGATTACCTTCTGGATCGCCTCAGTTGTTCACCGCGTACGTAATTGATGCCTCCCATCTGAAACTCATAGAGACCGACGGCACGACTGCCCTCACAGGAGGTGTCGCGATCGGCCAGGGATCCTCGACCGGGACATTTTCAACCTTTTCGGGCAGTTATACATTCGGAGTCGTGGGTCAGGATTCGAATCCTAACTCAATTTCCTACACTACATTGGCTGCCGCGGGAAGTTTCACCGCTGGTAGTGGTTCCCTGAACAACGGGAGCATTGATGAACTGCAGTCTGGATTTTCGACTCAGGTAAGCGACGGATTTAGCGCCACCTATACCGTAGATCCGAGCGGCCGGGTCGACACTGCATCGTCGTTCACGTTTGCGAATCCAAACAACGGCACCGGGCCGGAGTTGGTTTTTTATCTGACGGGCGGCGGGAACCCAGTATTAGTCCTCGATGCTGACACAACACCTACCCTCAATTCGTTCGAAATGGGAGTCGCGACGGGCTTGGCTTATCCAAGCACCGCCGGCGCGACATTCTCAGGAGACTACGGGCTGAGCTTTACGCAGAACTTCAGTGGAACCGAAGGTGATGCCACTGGGCAGATCTGTGTGAACGGGAGTTCGGTGACATGCCCGCTATCTAACGGTACTGTCGGAGCTCCCAGTACTCTCGTTGGAACAGTAGACGAAACCTTGTCATTCTCCCCGACTGGCGCCAGTGCTCTGACGGACGGCTTTCAGGCCTCTACTACCAGTGGACGTCTGACAGGCACATTGTCCGATGCAAACGCTTTCAATACTAATAGTACCCTCTCCGTGGCGTACTACCTTATTGATTCCGACCACGGCTTCTTCGTAGAAACTGACGGCGGGACGGGTAAGACGAATCCTGGGTTTCTGACTTTCGGGTACCTCGCGCGTCGTACGCCCGTTTGTACAGGGTGTCCGTAAATATCTTGCGTGTTTTCTTCCTCGTTGTCGTGTGGGGAGCGGCGGCGCTTATAGCAATGGCTGAATTGAACGAATTCATTTTGAGGAGATCCATGATGAAGCAAGTGACGGCATTAGTGCTGTTTCTATTCCTGACGGGCATATTGTCGGCGCAGACTCAGCAGAATAAAACAACGTCTGCCACGACGACGCCACGAAAAAAAGCGGCGAGCGGAAACAGCCAATCGGTTGCCGCTCAGCTTGAGCTTTTGAGAAAGGCGATGCAGGCGCAGGAGCAGCAGATTCTGCATCTAAACGACCAAGTTCAGATCCGCGACCAGCAAATTCAGCAACTGCAACAGGCCGTGCTACAGACACAACAGCAGAGCCAGGCTGCGGTTTCTCAAGCGCAGTCCAAGGCAGATGCGGCGGTGGCTCAGTCTACCGATCAAGCGCAGACAGTCAGTGCTCTTAAAACTGATGTTGCGGATCTGAAGACGAACTCAACGAATTCCGCCTTGAGCCTTCAGGAAACCCAAAAATCTATTCAGGATGTAGCCAATCCAACAGCGCTTCACTACAAAGGCGTAACGATCACGCCAGGTGGATACGCAGCGGCAGAAACTGTGACGCGGACACGGGCTAACAGCGCGGACATCAATACCCCGTTCAATAGTATTCCCTATCCCGGCAATTCGCTTTCCACGGTCCCCGAGAGCAACTTCACCTCTCGCCAAAGCCGTCTCAGCCTTTTGGCCGAAAGCAAAGTCGGCAGCGCCAAGCTGACCGGTTATTGGGAAGCGGATTTCCTCGGCACGGGGGTCACCTCGAACAACCGGCAGAGCAATAGTTACGTTATGCGCCAGCGTGTCATTTACGGGCAAGCCGCCTTCGACAACGGTTGGAGCTTCACTGGTGGACAGCAATGGTCCCTTCTGACGGAAGACCGGAAGGGAATTCAAAACCGCACGGAAGCGCCGCCTTTAACGATCGATCCACAATACAATGTCGGTTTCTCATGGGCTCGGCAATACGGTTTTCGAGTCGTCAAGGACTTTGGAGGTAAGTTTGCCCTCGGCGTTTCTGTGGAAGGGCCGCAGGCAACAATCGGCGGACGTGGCTTCTCGAGTTTGACGACGAATAACATCGCCACAAGTTCGGTCACAACAACTGGGAACAGCTTTGTGGATGCGCCCGGTTCCGGCGGCGGCCTATTCAATTTCGTCGACACTACTGGATACTCGATCAACAAGGCGCCTGATTTCATCGTCAAAGCGGCACTGGATCCAGGTTGGGGTCACTACGAAGTGTATGGAGTTCTTAGCGAATTTGGCAGCCGCGTTTATCCCTGCGGAGTTGTAGGCACGAATAAGAACGACACGGTGGCTCCAGCTTCGCCGACGAGCATTCTCTGCCCAGTGGACGGCTCCACTTCGTCTAGCGCCCTCGGCGCGTTTAACCAAACTCGAACGGGCGGCGGAGTCGGCGCTAATTTCCGCCTGCCGATCATCAGCAAAAAGTTAGAGTTCGAGCTGCAAGGACTTGCCGGCGATGGAGTGGGCCGTTACGGTTCAGCCCAACTGGCTGATGCAACGTTCCGCCCAGATGGTACCGAAGCTTTGATTCGCACCGCTCACGGGCTTACGGGCCTCGAGTTCCATTCGGCGAAGTTGGATGCCTACGTCTACGGCGGCGCCGAATACGCCGCGCGCGCTGCTTACAACGGCTATAACAATATCACCGTCACCCGAACACCAGCGTTCCCCGCAACTGCCACCACCCCCGCGATTCCCGCCACAGTGACGACGTTATTTTCTCCGAACCATACGGGTGGTTACGGGTCGCCATTTGCTAATAACAGCGGCTGCACCACGGAAAGACCGCCCAGCAATTCGATTGGTGTCTCACCGGTTCTCACGCCCTCTAGCGGTGGCACCTGCGCAGGTGACACTCGCGCGATTATGGAGGGCTCTCTTGGATTCTGGTACAAGTTTTATCAGGGACCGAAGGGCGGCTTCCGCTGGGGAATTCAGTACTCTTACTTTTCGAAAAATGGATGGTCCGGCAACAACAACAATAGCGTACCTGGGCTACCTGGTTTTGCGCCCAAAGCAATTGACAACATGGTTTGGACCTCGGTTCGCTACTACCTCCCATAGAACGCTTATCCCCGGCTTCAGCGCTTCCGTGCTGAAGCCGGGTCGACAGCACGAGTGGTGCAAAGCAGAGCTATTTAATGCTCGTCCCAGGCAGTTCCCACGCATACAGTACGTATGCTAAAGGTCCTAATTCCGTGGCTACAAATGTGTCAGTCAGAGAATCGTAAGCAACCGACAGACGGCCGTGACATACCGGATTGGTTGTTTCTGTCGTTGGGATAGGACCGCCGGCGACCGACGTGAGCGTCCACACGTTGCTCCCGGCATCGTACAGGTACAAACCGCCAGGAATGCCATCCGTCACGACGCCAAGCGGACCTTCATAAAGGACCGAAACATGGCGCGTTGAGTCGTACGTCATCGCCGGACGGCGGAAGGCGGAGGGAATGCTTCCCGAAGGATTTGAATTGATCCAGGTTCGAGTAGCTGGACTGTAAAGCCACGTCGTGTTCGGGTCGATCTTGGATCCATCGTTCCCTCCAAACAACACCACCTTCTTATGGTAGGAATCGTAAACCAGGGTGTGGAACTGACGCAGTCCGGCCCCGTCGGCCGGAATCGTCGACACTTGAATCCAATCGGGATAACTGTGTCCGGCGGGGCAGCCGACATTGTTGCCGCTTGTTTGCGGATCAGCATGGAAGCAAAGTAACCACGTGTCATCGGTGGGGCTGCCGGTGGTTTGTCCGCCGTACACGATCATCACATCGTCATCCGAGTCGTACACCATGGCGCCGTCGGCTTTCTCTGCTATGCGGGTTGAGGTCTGCAGCCGATGCCATACTTTGACGTCCGCTTGGGGGCAATATGTATTCTGCTGCATGCAGAGGTACCAGGTGTCGCTTAACTTGTTAAGCTCCACAATGCCTGCAACCTGAAACAATTGAGAGCGTCGCGTGTCATAGGCGGAGAATAGAAAAGGATGACGGTCAGGAATGTGATCGACGACTGGCGTCAATGCGCCTCCGATCCGGCTCTGCGGGTAGGGAGCGCCACCGGTCACTCTGCTGCTAATGACGTGGCTCGCCGCTGTGGTTCTGCGGATTCCCCGCGTGACGCCAGTAAAAATATCCCCGGAAAGATCCGCCGAGGTGTAACCGATCTCTTCATCGTCTATGACCACAACACCACCGTGAACTGGATCAGGATGAAACGTTGCCCCTTGGCCCGGTTGCAGCGTGATGGTCGTATCGGTCGGCCGCAGAGCTTGATTCAGGAATCCTTTCGAGTTGTCAGTGACCGTTGATTGAATGGTTCCGCTGGTAGTCTCCTCCACCCACGGATTAGTGTCAGCCACGTTTTTTAAGACTCCATAAGACCACCACGAATTCGCAAACGTCCAGATGCCGTCTGAGGTGTAAATGAAAAACCTGCCGGCGTCGGGAATGTAGTTCAGCTTGTTCCACGCCGAAGATCCAAATGGCGGCTTCAGCTCGCCGCTCACCACTCCCGTAACGGGGAACGTATTGCACCACCCTTGGCCGCAGCTTGACGAGTGCGAAGTGAAAATCGCCTCCGACGCCACAGTGCTTTTGCCCGCGGTGTCATACGCCACGACGCTGATGCTATGAGTACCATCGGTACTGCTGGAGGAACTCCAGGTCACCGAGAACGGCGGCGCCGTCAGTTTTCCGGAGATTGAAATACCATCCACGGAAAACTGAACATACGAAATTCCAGAACTCGCAGTAACGCTAGCTGAAATATTCACGCTTCCAACGATCGTCGTATTAGCTACCGGAGAGGTAATCGATACAGAGGGATTGGTGCTGATCACATTGCTCACTGTGACTGCCACAGCGGTCGAGTTAACTGCGTTTCCGGATACGTCAGTGGCCTGCGCAATCAAAGTGTGCGCGCCGTTCGTTGCGGAGTTTGTGTTCCAGGCAAGCGTGTACGGCGTTCTTGTTAACAGAGAACCGAGCGGCGCGCCATCAAGGAGCAACTGCACGCCGGACACAGTCGTGTTACTGGAAGCATTTACCGAGACGGTAACGGTCCCGGTTAATGCGGCGCCCGATTGCGGTGTCGTGATTGAAGCGCTTAGCGATCCGGCGGAACTCGACGCAAACTTCACCTTCATTGCGAAGTGCCAGCTCTGCTTCGGATCGAGCCCGCTGATTGTGCAAGATTGATGCGTGCCCGCGGCCGCAGGTGCCGGAGGGCATGTGCTTTGATTCCCGAGTGTGACTTCATTAGCTGCGAACCAGTTGACACTAGTTGCGGGATTGCCGACAAAGGCGTTCGTCTTAGGATTGAAACCAATCCAGTCGACAACAGGTTGGCTCGCCTGTTTCATTCGATACAGCTGCGCTCCAGACGGCGCGGTCCAGGACAAAGAGTAGCTGCCGGCTCCCGTGTTGGTCACGTTCAACGGAACGTCGCTCAACGATCCCCACGGGTGCAGCATCGACTGAAGCAGCGCCGAAGTGATGTACATGTCGTGGTCATCGATATTCGTGGCGTTGAATGAAGTGCCGGCCGCCATGTGCAAGTAGGTCTCTTCAAATTGCTGCTGCTGTGCCGCCGTCAAGCCGCCCTTGTACTGACTGAGCAAGAAATAATTGAATTCAAACTGCTCTAAATTATCGGTGCCGGCAGTAGGCGTAGCCATGGCATTCGGATAATCCATGGCGAGGTCATACTTCAAACTCGAGTTGCCGTAATTTGTCCCACTCACGAAGTCTTCGTTAGAGGTCCAATTGGCCATTCCATAGGCCAAGTCGAGGGTAAGCTGATACGGATTCGTGACGCCGGTTTTATTGTTCGGCCAGTTCGTCCCCCGTGCCTGTGCGATCTCCCACATCCCTTCCTCTTGGATCGCCATCATCCAGGGTTTGGCGCAGCGAATATTCAATCCTTTCCCGACAGCGCAATTGTTATCGCTGCCAACGTCGTTGCCGCTATCGGCAATGCCTCTGGTTCGACTGACTCCGCGAGACGGCGCCACTACGGAAGTGCAGCCCGCGGGATAGCCCGAGACGCAGAGCTCAGGAAAAATCGAGACACTTAAAGTTGAGTCCGCCACCAAGTCCAACGGTATGATATCCACTGTGTCGCCGATCGCATTCAGGAACCGCCGATATCGGGCGAGGCCCATCAATTGGGCCCCCACCGCGCGTGTGTTCCATAAGTGCCCAGTTCCAACAATGGTCGAGGTGTTAAGGAAACGATCGCCTATGCCATCAAGCATTTGATCTTTGACGGTCTCGTCGCCGGTCATGAAATAGTAGTCGCCCATTCCGTACCAGTGCGCATGCTCCTCGTCGATCCAGGTACGGTTTACATAGGCAGTGTTTGCCGATTTAACGTTCGACGGGAAACCGTAGCCATCCAGATCGCCTGCGGGAGCATGCGTACGCCAGCGGAAAGCAGCAGTGCCGGAAGCATTCATGTCGGAGCGTGGGAAGGCCTGTTCCGCCTGGTATCTATAGAAGTGCGATGCGGTTAAATATCTTCCGGTCAAACCTCGGGTGAGCCACTGCTCAATGTATCCCCATCGAACCTCGGATTGGTTCGAGCCGCCCGGCGATCTCCAGGCATAAAGCCGGAATGCTTTTGGCGTCAGATCAGAAATCGCAGGCGTGTTTCCATTCCACCGGAAACCGTAACGCGTGCTTGCGCCAGACCAGTAGCTGTCTTCTTCGGCGGGATCGAGCAAGGAATAGAAAAATACGTTGGCATTGTTGTAATAAGCAATTGGGGCGCGAGCCATTAAGTAATGCTGGAATTTCAAGAACTCTGAACCTGGTGAACTCAACGGTAGAGAATGAAAATTAAGGTAGACATCGTGAACGCTGTACTGTGGCCAGGCTTGATAATAAGGAATCGCTGCCTTTGGATTAACCGGAGAAAGAGACTGGTCGGGCCAAATGCCGACACGGATCTCGCTGCCTCCGTTTTGAAACTGTAGAGACTTGGGCCAGTAGGAGCTCATCTGGTAAATCCCAACTTCGATTCCTGCACCCGTGCCATCGGTCAGATCCGCCCAGCCCGCGGGGTAGTGGCTGTGGTCAGCATTCGCCAGTGTGTTCTGGCCCTGCACAATTTGATATCCGTCTTGTGAATATGTGAATGGTGCGGCGGTTCCGGTCCGAGTGATAAACGGAGCGACACATCGCGGAACGATCGATCCATAGGGACAAGTCGCGCCATTCCAGTGCGGGTGCTCCATGTCATTCGAATATGCCTGATATAGGTATGCATTCTCGGAACCGGTGAATTTGCCGGAAGTTGTTCCCGAATCTTTGCCAAAAGCAAAAGCTCTGCCGGAGCTCAACGCTGAGCTAAGACGCAGCTCATAACTGGTAAATCCCTTCGCTGCGGAATTGAATGTGTTGGAGGAACCTTCGTCGGCGTTGCGCAAAATCGTTGTCAGCTTCACAAACGTCTTGTTCTTGTAGAAGTGCATGCGCACCGTAAAACGCATATAACCGTTACCCGCCGCATCGCGGTGAATGCCGTCGGCGCGAATGACCGCGCGGACTGGTCCGTTCTCTTCGATAACCGCAGTCGAGGTGCCGTCATTACTTGATAAATATTGGGTCGTGCAGGGCCCTTGATTGCACGAAGTCTGCGGGTTGACGGGCCCGAGAACCGCAAGCCCCTGGCTGCTTCCGCTCGAGACCAAAGTCTTACCACCAGACACCACTTGGTCGAAAATGTTGAAATTCGCCTTGTGGATCGTGAATTGCGCCACACCCGTATTCACGGTAATGGTGGAACCGTTGTCCGTAGCTAGCGAAGATCCGCCAAAATTTCCAGTCCCTTGAGTGAGACTGATGCCAGTATTCTTGCCGCCAGCGTGAAGATCAGCCTGTGTATCAACCAGCACCCACTGAATGTTTCCCGAAGGCCAGCGTCCGAGCACGCGAAACTGCCCCACGGACGCGCCCTGCAAGCCCAATTGAGAAATGTTGTTGATTCCGGCGCTGTCCGCTAAAGGCATACCGACCGTAACCGGATCTTGCGCCCGATCAATGCCGCTGGTTGAAGCGCCCGGATAAAGCGCTTCCTGGACTGTAAGCTGGGCCGGAAGCTGTGCGACCAACCACGTCGAGGCGAATACGATTATTAAAAGTGCGACTAACCGGCAAACCAGAGAAATGCGTGCGAACTTCATTCTGCCCTCCATCGTGCGGAGACAGATTGCTTACCGCCGGCAGCTAACGGTTGGGGGAAGCAATCTTAGGAATCGTTGTTGGGGGTCTATTGCATGCGCATAAAGAACCTAAGGGTAAGCACCGAATAGCGCAACATCCCACAAGTACGATACCGGCAAGGCGAATCCCATGTGCCGGATCACGAAACTGCCAGCTCATGGCATGTACTACCTTTGCGAGCCGAGGGGATTTCAGAATCCCGATTCGCTTTTCTTAAGGGAGAGACGTCTCCACTTGCTGTAGCGGCACGCCGGCAGCCTGCGTCCATTCCGGTGCGGAAAGCAAGAAACTGAGAGTGATCGAGAGGATGTCAGCGTAATGGGACTGGCCGCGCGAAAAACCGTCCCACATTTGCTGCACTCCGCGAGCATTGAGGAATTGGCTCGCGCCCGACTTACTCGTCAATATTTCCTCAGTCCAGTTGCGCAATCCTCCCCGCATCCAAGGCACGAGGGGTACGCGGAATCCCTTTTTCTTTCGGGCCAAATGATTGGGAGGAAGAAAAGTTCCAAGCACTTTGCGCAATAGATATTTGCGCTGATCTCCGCGAAGTTTCATGTGAAGTGGAAGCGAGTAGGCAAACTCAACCACGCGGTGATCAAGAAGCGGCACGCGAACTTCGAGAGAGTTAGCCATGCTGGCGCGATCGACCTTGGTCAGGATGTCGTCCACCAAATTTGTTTTCAAGTCTAAATAGAAGATTTTCGCCAGCGGGTCGCTGGCCGGAGCTCGGTCGTAAATCTCGCGAAATAGATCCAACGGATCGTATCCCGCAAGTTCGTGTTTAAGATCGGAGGAGAACAGGCGCGAGCGCATCGCCCCATCCGTAATCGTCATCCCGTGCAGATAGGCCTCGCGGGATCCAATCGACAACTGATGCATCACCCGCTGCAGGCGCGCGGGCAGGGAATTATGCTGCCGGTCGCCACTTGCCTTTTGGAACGGTGATAACAGGGGGCCCCGCGCCAACTCCGGAATGCGACGCCGAATATTTTCCAGCTTCTGCATGCGCACGTAGCGGCTATACCCGCCGAAATTCTCGTCCCCACCGTCTCCCGACAGAACTACTTTTACTTTCTGACGTGCCAACTGCGACACATAATAGGTAGGAATCGCCGAATGGTCCGGAAAGGGCTGGTCGTAATAATGCACTAACTGCTCAAGAATCTTGGCTGGCTCTGGAGTAACCACTTGCTGCCTGTGATCCGTCTTGAACAAGCGAGCAACGGACAGCGCCTCCGGTAATTCGTTGTATTCCTGCTCATCGAAGCCGATCGAACAGGTGAAGACAGGATCCTTTAGCCTTTCGCTCATCAGAGCGACGACCGTCGCAGAATCGACACCCCCGCTTAGAAAAGCTCCGAGCGGAACATCGCTCAGTAAGTGGCATTGCACGCTGTCGCGCAAAAGATCGAGTAGCTGCTCCTCGTATTCCTTCTCGGTGCGCAAGTCGAGAGTGTGCCCGGTGAGATCCCAGTACTTTTGTTTGCGCACTCCGTTCTTGCCGACGACAAGGCAATGGCCCGGTTCAAGCGAGTATGCGTTCTGGTAAATTGTCTTTGGTCCAGGAATGTAGAAATAGGTGAACAGATCGGCAATAGCTGTCGGATCTACATCAAGCGCTATCTGACCCGACTCGCGGACGCATTTCAGTTCCGACCCGAAAGCGATGCCATCTTTTCCCAAGCCGTAAAAGAGCGGCTTGATGCCGATTCGATCCCGTGCCAGCACCAATTGCTGTTTGCGTTGATCCCATATGGCAAGGGCAAACATTCCACGCAATTTTTCAAAGCAATCCTCACCATAATCTTCATACAGGTGAACAATCGCCTCTGTATCAGATTTTGTACGAAGTATGTGTCCGCGCTGTTCGAGTTCGTGGCGAAGTTGGGGAAAGTTGTAAATCTCGCCGTTAAACACGATCCAGATCGTGCCATCTTCATTACACATCGGCTGATGGCCGCCCTCGAGATCGATAATGCTGAGCCGCCGGTGTCCGAGCCCCGGGCCTGGCCCCCAATAAAAACCTTCGCCGTCAGGCCCACGATGCGCGATGAGGCGCGTGATGTGGGTCAGGCGCTCGCGATTCGCCGCACTTCCCGTTTTGTAGTTCCAAATTCCTGAAATTCCGCACATTCGAAAAATATCCTGGGCTCAGCAGAGTAGCGCCGGTTCAATTGACTCGCGCAATTTCAGTGTGTTGTTCGGCCACTTCGGAAATCACATAACGAAACTTGCCATTCTTGCTTGCCGGCATCGTTGACGAATATTGAATACGTACGTTAACCGCCGCGCGCAATCGCTGCTCAAACTCGCTGCGAATAATCGCTTCACTGCTTCGTGCAAAGTCGCTGCCGGTCACCAGTTCCAGCTGAAAGTCGTCAACCGCTTTTTGCGTGATGCGAAATTGTTCAATGCCGGCAATCTTCCGCAGCACGTAAATAAGGGAAAGCCCATGCATCAGGCGGCCATCCGGCGCCACGATGAAGTCTGATTTCCTTCCTTCAATTCTTTCCAGCAACGGCAGCGTACGCCCACAACGGCAAAGTTCGGAGCTCAAGGCGCCCATGTCGCCGGTGCGGTAACGAATAAATGGCATTTCTGGTGTATCGAAGTGAGTGACGACGATTTCACCCAACTCTCCGGGACACACACGCTGACCCTTGTCTCCAACAATCTCCACGATCATGCGATCGGCGGTAATGTGCATTCCTCCGTGAGGACATTCGTGAGCCACGAAGCCGCTATCGCGGCCTCCATAGCCATTGACGACCGGGCACCCGAAGGTTTGAGCAATGACTTGCCGCCAGTGGTCCCACAAATATTCTGCGGTAACGAACACCGTTCGCACTCCCAGCCTGGAAAGGTCTCTGCCTTGACGGTGGGCGTGTTCGCACAGGAGAGCGATCGAGCTTGGATATCCAAAAATCCGCCGGCACCCGGTGCGCTTCATCTCATCCAAATAGCGGTCCATCGTGCCCGGATTCACTTCAAAGGCTGACATGAGTCGGGTGCGTAGAACCCAATCGCGCATTTCGCGGAATCGATCTTGCTTGGTAAGTTCCAGCGGCGACCCCCAAAGCACATACTCGCGGTCACCGATCCTCGATCCCCACCAGCCTTCCGCGCGGCAACGTGCCGCCACATCGCTGCTGATGCGCGTCGGGCCAAGATAGAAAGTTAGCGGCACTCCGGTGGATCCACCGGTCGAAAAAGGCTGGATACCTTTAGCATCCGAACTTTTCAGATTATCGATGTTGCTGCGAATGATCTTCTTATCCAGGAGAGGCAGCTTCTCAAGATCAGCTTCGCTCTGAAAATCATTGGCGGACAAGCCAAGGTCGCGCACCAGTTCCCGATAATATTTAACCGTTGTAAATGCGTGCTTCAAGAGCTGTCGCAGCCTTTGATTTTGAAGTTGCCGCAACTGCGCCACATCCATCCATTGGTCGTTTTCCATCTCGCGAAGCATGCGCGTGGTGGAGTGGCCCTTCAATCGCTCGTGCAGCGGGAAAACTGCGCGCCGAATCAGTGAAACGTATGCCCTTTCGTAGAATCCTGCCATCACGATCTCCAGCCTTACTGAATCAAGGCTTCAGCCTCCGGAATGCTGGGTTCAATAGCCCCGCTGGGACTCCCATAACATGCCAACAACCTCGGCAAAACTTCCTTCCACGAAAACTGTTCCGCCCAGGTACGGGCTTGCCGCGCAAGGCTGCGCCCGAATTCCGGATGCTCAATAATCTCGATTACACCCGCTGCCAGCGCCTTGTCGTCGTTCAGCCCAACTACAATGCCACTCTCGCGATGCTTAATCATCGACGGAATGCCGCCGGCGCCCGTGGTTACAATCGGTAAGCCACAAGAAGCGGCCTCCACCAGTGCTCCCGGAAAATTGTCGACGTTCGACGAATTTACGTAAATGTCGTGCGATGCGTATAATGCTGGGAGTTCGCGATGGGCGACCCGCCCCAGGAATTTAACTCCAGCAAGTTTCCACTTCGCGACGAGTTCCTGAAGGCGCTTTGCCTCGCTTCCATCTCCGGCCACACTTAGCTTTGCTTCCGGAAAACGCGCTTTGATAATCCGGAACGCCCGCAGCAGGCACTCGATGTTGTACATAGGATCCAAGTGGCGCGTCACCAGCAGGGAAAAAGCGAAACGCTCGCGTTTTTTCCAGGAGAACATCTCCGTCTGCGCGATGTTCGGCAATAACGTCGAGGCGAGCTTATATTCGCCAAATATTTGCTGCAGGAACTCCGAGGGCACGCAGATCGATGTTGCCCTTCGCATCAGTGGCGCCGCGAACCAAGCCCAACTTCTAAGAAACTCGGCCGCGTTCCCCCCTCTGTAATTGAGGATCATTCTTTTTTTCAACCACGGGCAGATGAGCAGCAAAGGGCCGGAATATGCGAAGAAATATAGTCCGGAAGCCGAAAAATGATGAACGATCTCGCACTTTGGGACTATCCTTATTATTAGGGTCAGAAACTGCAGTTCCCGGATTACCGTCCGCAGCCCTGGTACGTCTCGCGCCCATGACAAAATTCCCGGCTCATCCGGATTCACAGGAATCACCCGGACGGAGACACCCTCCTGTTTCAGGCGCGCGACCAGCGTCTCGGCCTGCAAGCTCATGCCACCATAGGGCGGGGACATGGGAGCTACAATACAAACTCTCTCACTGGATGTAGAAGCGCCGGCAGTCATTTTCTCTCCGCGACCGCGGTGGTTCTCAAGTGCGCGATCCTCAACGAGCCGTCGTCGAGAGCATAGTAGGCGATATAGGGCTGTTCGTCGGTGTCGAGACATAAGGATGGATACTTGCCGACGTTACCGTCATTGTCTACGACCTGAGTGTGCCAGACCTTGTCATCCCGCACACCATACTTGAGCACTCCACGGCCACCGTCATAGTAGGCGACGTGCACCCGATTCTGCCGATCCACCTGCACCGAAACGTGATCCACTTCGCCTCGACCCGCGAGTTCTTCCACGACCTCAGTTTTCCAGCGCCCATCCTGCCGCCATGCGTACTTCACGAAGTTTTTTGTGGAATCGAAGTATGCGATGTGAGGATTGTCGGAACCGTCGAGGGCGATGCTGTTCCCGATGCCCACATAGTCGTTGTGCGTGCGCCGTGAATCGACATCGCCAAAGTTCCAGCGGGAACCGTCCCACGCGGCATAAAGCAGATCCCCCCACGCAACGTGGGAATAAGCGATGTGTGGATGACCCTGGGCGTCGAGTGCGACGGAATTAAACTTGCCGGTTTCTATTCGTTTGTCAACCGTCTCAATCGTCCACTGATGGCCGTCAAAGGACGCAAACTTGAGATGCAACAGATAACTCTTATCGGGCGCGTGGTAAAGGTAATAACTGATTCTCGGGTGATCATCCTTATCAAGTCGGATTGACGTGTAGTAATTAGTATGTTCCGGATCGATGATCTGACGATTCCATTTGTGTCCGTTCCATGTGGCGTAGTGCAAGCCATCTTCGAACAGCGAATTATAGGCAAGGTGGGGTTCGCCGGCGGAGTCAACGGCCAAAGAGACGTAGGTGCCTGCGGACTTGCCTTCCACTTGGGTGGTATACCATTTACTCTCGCCCTTCGCACGGAAGGAATACAGCAACGCGTGGTGGGAATAATCGTAATAAGCCACGTGAAAGCTTCCAGTAGCATCAATCGCCAGGGCGGCATATCCACCCACATCAGCCGAGCTGCCGCCATTAATCGTTTCGATTTCCCAAACGCGATCCGACTGAGCGGCAACAGCAAGGCACAGACAAGCGCTCGCGCAGGATAGAGCAACTGCGAAAATCACACCCCTTGCTAGCAGTTGCAGTAGCCGAATCATGACAACCCTCCCGGAGTGATTCGCAGGAATGACTTCGCGAGGTTAGGCAGGAATTCTCTTAAGCCGTAGCGGAACCCCGGCCAAGGGTCGTTCCAATCCGAGATGCCGTACACTCGGCGGCCGGAGAGCTTTTTCCAAACATCGCCAACACGAAGCCTACGTCGGTATAGCCCACGCAGCATATAAATAAGGAGAGCGTCTTCGGCAATCCATTTCGCACGCGCGACCGGCTTCGCCTGAGAATCGAGTGAATGTCCGGTCCAGTCACAGTATGCGGTCCAGGAAAGATTAATCCCGCTGGCGCTTCCCAGGCGGTGCCAATCCCAATGGCGAGTATTGATCTCAATCAGGCGGAACTCGCGGGATTCGCGATCGTACTTGTACTCAATCTCCGCCATACCCTGGTATTCGAGCGCCCGGCACAAACGTTTACTGAGCTCAATAATTTCGGGGATCGGTTCGCTTGCGACCAGGCACCCGGTGCCGCAATCATCCGGCGACTGCACCAATTTGCGGGCGGTGAAATAGTCGAGCAGTTCACCCCCCTTCCGAACATGTCCTCCCAGGATGACAATCTCGTCCGAAGAGCCCGAAATCCACTGCTGCACCAATACTTCGCCATCAATCTCTGACAGCACCTCGTACTCGCGTTTCAGTTCGTCCCTGTCATTGACCCGAATCGCTTTGCGCGCACCGACTTTTTCCCAGTTCTCGGTTCCGCGCCAGTCCGCTGCAACGACCGGCTTAAGAACGCAGGGAAAGCCCACCTCGCTCTCAACTCGATCGAGATCGGCTCGCGAAGAAACCAGCGCGGTGCGCGGAACCGGAATTCCCGCGCCTAGCGCAGCAACAGCCAATGCGTGCTTATTCATCACCCGCAACAAACAGTCGCTCGGCGGAATTGCCAGCCGGTAATGCGGCGACAAGACATCACGAAATCGATCAAGCAGCAACACATCTGCGTCGCGGGTAGGAAAAATCACCGCGCCGCCCAGTTCCGAAGATAACTTCAGCAACATCGCCGCTAAGTCGCCGGGTTCTTCTTGCGAGTTCGGCGCCCAGCGCACTTCGCACAAACGTGTAAAATTCCCGTAGATCTTGCGATCTGAGGAGAGTCCTACGACCCGAACTCCCTTGCCCGCCATATCCCGTGCAATTCCGAGTCCGGAATAAAACATATTGAGGATAATCACCGGCGGCGGCGCCAGTGGCGCAGCCGAACCGTTCGCAGACCCAGCGGGCACCTGCACTTTCACTGCAGACAGGGTCGCCATCAAACGCGCGCCTCCTGCGTCAAAGTGGGTGAGGCAGCTTTCCTTCGGCTATCATCACGTACTTTCTGCGGTTGGCGGAAGCGAAACCAATCCAGCTTCAGTCTGAATTCAGCCAGGTTGGTTTCCCAGGGAGTGAAGCGCTTGAGAAGCAACGGATCATCTCCCGGTTCGTTGAGACCCCAGATAGTGGTCACAGCGGTTTTGAAACCGGCGTCCTGAACCGCATGTGTTGCCTCGCTGTTAAAGTCCCCAGCTTGTCCGAACGGATAGGCGAAGTGCGCAACAGGTTGCTGAAGGCGCTTTTCGATCGTTCGCTTCGAACCCTCGATTTCGGGTCTGAGCGCGGAGGCAGGAATCTGCGAAAGCACAGGATGAGTAATGGTATGAGCTCCAAAGCTGACGCCATGTTTGCTCATTAGCCGAACATCTTCCCAGCGCAGCATAAGATTCGGAAGATTCAAATCGGAATCAACTCCGAGTTCGCAGAACACTTGATCGAGCGCCGACTTCCGGTTCGCGTCGGGCATTTCCCGCAGCCAGCGTAGAGTGCGCTCCATCAATGCCAACCGCTCGGAATGACCTTTCAAGCCGCCTCCCGGGCCACAACGATCCACGTAAAAATGCGCACGCGTCGTCAGCTTGAATGCGAGTCTTACCTGGTCGTACCAAGGTAACTGACCGGAATCCATGTATTCAGTGGCGAGGAATATCGTGGCCGGAATGCCCAATTTCTTTAGGATCGGGAACGCACAAACAAAATTATCCCGGTATCCATCATCAAAGGTAATCGCGATGCAATATTGATGTTGATCGTAAACTGCACCTTGGGCGACCTGATCCATGGTGACGATCTGGAAGTTTTTTGCAACGTATTCCATCTGAGCGCGGAATGACTCAATGTCGAGACCTCCCAAGAAAGGATCGCGATCATTATTCACACGGTGATACTGGAAAATGTGTAGCACCGGCTGCTCGCGGCGGCGAAATGGGAGCGGCGACCTTCGACGGACAGGACTCCATGTATATTTCGTCGCAATTGTCCTTCCCGCCTCTGCGAGCGAAGACGAATAGGCGGAAGCGGCGACTTGGCGTGCAATCCGGCGGAAGCGCGAAGGGTGCTCAGCTACGCATTCGGAAGCCTGCGTCGATTGTTTTTTTCTTGCTGCCTTCATCAGAATCTGTTTTCGCCAAGTAAGCACGGGCTCGGGGGTAGCCTTCGCGAACCTTTCCCGCAACTGAGTGCGTAATTGTGGGAGGCTCAGCGCCACGGCTTGACCACTCGAACTAGCAGACATCAGCAGGCGAGTGCTCGATACTGCAGTAGCGCCCCAATCGAGTTTGTAAGTTGCTGCGCCGGCCAGAAAGTCATACTCGCTCAATTCAGCCTCAATCCAATGCCGCATCAGCCAAGCTCGGAGAGCAACTCCGGGTCGTATTGTCGAAAAGTCAGGATCGTAACCTTCTTGAAGGAGGTGAAAGGAGTTGTTGTAAATCAATCCGTATTGCAGTGCGAGTGGGCGCTCTCCCCAATCCAGCCGATGAAACGCCAACCAGCCTTGTTCCAACGAGGCACGGGAGATGTCATGATAGAAATTGCGCTTTGCGGGATCGCGAAACACCCCGGGCAGATCTTCGCCAGCCCACCTTCGCGTGTGCAAATCAAACAATAATGGGAGCCACTCTTCAAGCTCACGCTCGGAACTGCATCGCGTGGGGTTAACTTTTACGGACTTGCTCAAAAGCGCGAGTGACGATCGAACCTTCGTCCTGAATCTTGGCTCGAGAATACTAAGGTAATTGTCCCAACTATCTGGCAGACCCAGGGTGGCACAAGGAATCGGTACAGTGCTGAACTTCCATTTCTTTTCGCGGGCATACTCGACTAAAGCCGCAAGGCAGCTCGACTTTTGCCGCGGGCCATTCATCTCCATCCAGTCCCAGGATTCGCGATCATTCCCAAGATAATCGGCAAACGCCGCAATCGATTCGGCTTCGCGACCGTGCAGCGCAAAGCAATCCAGGTAATCCGAATCGTGAGAACCGTCACCGATGAGGCGGAGCCGCTTCCAAGTTATGCCATAGAGGCGAACCGGCTCCCGATAAATCGGAGCAATCCCTACTAATTCCTCTTTATCCCATGCGGCCAGGACAAAAATCTCACGCCCAGTGCCGTAGTTCCTCCACCACGCCTCGCACCACTGCCATGTGAGAAACACTGTGTCGCTCGAACTGCGCGAGAGCAGGCCGTTCCATCGCAATCGCAGATCTCGGACTTCCTGCCATGTCCGATATCGCTCTACGTGCAGCATGCTGCCACCTCAACATGCTGACGGTGCCACAGTTCAAGCACAAGAAACACCCACAACAAGTCTCCAAAATATGGAGTCTCATCCTGCTGCATGTCGGAAAATAATTGTTCCACGAATTCCCGGCGGAAATATCCGCGCTGATAAGTTCTGGGATCGTACAGAACCTCTTTCGCCCAAGCGTGCCAATGAGGATCGCTCTTCAGCCAGAACCCAATCGGCAGACCGAAGCCATGCTTCTTTTTCTTTAGGATCGCCTCGGGCAGCAGATTGCGAGTGGCGCGTTTGAAGAGATAGCGCTTTTCCAGAAGACGCACTTTCAGGGCCGCCGGTAATCTTCCACTAAACTCGGCGAGTTCGTGATCAAGGTATGGAAAGCGGACGCGAATGCCGGCCATTTCGGCGGTTTGGGTGACTTTGGGGAGGTCGTCGTCGCCGAGCGTCATTTTGACGTCCACGTATAAAAGCCGATTCAGTTCTGTCTTCGCAGGCGCGGACCCATAGTGCAGACGCGCAGTGGTTAACAGATCAGAATGACCGTTGCGGAACGGCATGTCACTGCCCAACACCAAGTCCGGCGAGAACCTTCGCAGCAGGCGCCAACGAAAATAGCGATCGGGATTACCGGTGTTGCAGCGGCGAATATAATTTTTGGCCTTGCCAAACGGGCCGACGGTCAATGAACTCCCGAATACGGCTGGCTCGATCAGCCATCGGCGAGCGGAGTTCGGGATCCGTTGGTAAAAATCGAAAATCTGCTCCTCTCGATATCGCTCGTTCCCGCCAAACAATTCGTCTCCTCCGTCTCCAGCCAGCAACACTTCCATCCCGCGTTCGCGGGCGAGTTTTGCGCACCAGTAAGTAGGAATTGCCGAGGAGTTTCCAAAGGGCTCATCGTAGGTAGAGACAATTTTATCGACTGAATTTCGGGCTTCAACTGGTCCCAGTTTGTCTTCGAAGTGCTGCGCTTGGAAATGCTTCGCTGCCAGGTGAGCATACTGCAGCTCGTTGAACCGGTCCTCGGAAAATCCAATCGAAAACGCATTCACCGGCGCTGAGTAGAGACGCGTCAGAAGACCGAGGATGGAACTGCTATCAGTGCCGCCGCTCAGAAAACAACCAGTGGTCGAAAGATTCAAGTCAGCAGAAGTGACCCTTACAGCCGCCTCCATTCGAGAAAGGAGTTCTTCGGACAATGCATGGTTCGATCGGCGATCGTCCTCCGGATACCGCATATCCCAATAGCGCGTCTTGCTTGCGCCTTTTTCCGTCCACAGAACATATTCTCCGGGCGCAACGCGGGCAATGCCTGCAAAAGCTGTCCTGGGGATCGGAACCACGTTGTAGACCAGGTATTCCGTGATGGCTGACAAATCAACATTCTTCTGCACCCTGTTGCTAGCGAAGATAGCGCTCGGACGGGTAGCGAATATGATTTCCGAATCGGTTTTCGCGTAACAGATGCGCTTGATTCCAAAGCGATCTACGGCCAACATCAAGGTCCCGGTTTTGACATCCCAAATGGCGAGCGCAAACGCCCCACTGAGCTTATGCAGAAACAAGGGGCCTTCCGATAGATAAAGGCGAGCAATTGCTTCCGCAGCACTCGTTTCATTCGAAATCACCGGGCTGTAAAGGTCTGAGTCGCAAGCCACGAGCAAATGTTCGTACGAGCTGAATGCGGCCGAAGGCGCAACCGCAACGGAGCCGACGCCCACGTGTGGCAAAACTAGACTGTCTGCCGGAGCCTTGTGCGGAGCAAGGCAAGAGCGCATGGCCTCCAGGTCGCGCCCGGTCACGGGCATCCCGTCGTTAGTTGTTGCTATGCCGTAAATCGCCATGGGCTACTCAAGCTAACACTCGCGTGTTACGCCTTTGTAAATGCATTGTTACGGTCGCTCGAAGCTTCAGGTTGGTGCCGGAAAGTCCTTGCCATTGCCTGAACATACACACTCCCCCACAGAATGGCTGAATGGTCCTGGATTTTATTGTGGTGACGATTCCAGAGGAGGCGCAAGTACGGCACGTTGAGCCACTCATTGGATTCAAACATCAACTCGTGCGCCCGTTCCAGCAAATCGCTCCTGAACCATTCCACGGCGGGCTCGAAGTGATAGCCCGCGTCATCAGGACCGCGGTGCCAGAGCGAATCGGCCATCTTTTCGATGGATTGGCGGCGCACAGGTGCACCGTTAAAATCAATAATTCCGCAGATCCCGCACATAACTATCTCGCTTTACGCTGCTGTGGGCCGACGAATGCGCCCGCTCTGAATCCATCAGACCGCTGTACATCTCGCTGTAGCGGTTCACCATTCGCTCAATGCTGAATTGCGTTACGATACGCTCGCGGGCCCTTTTTCCAAGCGATTCTAGCCATTCGGGTGAGGCTGCGAGCTGCACGATAAACTCAGAAATCTGCTTCGCATCCCCTGATGGGACCAGCAATCCCGAAAGCTCATGTTCCACAACTTCCCGGTTTCCACCAACCGCTGTGGCGATTGGTGTAATTCCGACAGCCATGGCCTCGAGCAGAGTGTTCGACATCCCTTCTGATACGGAGGGCAGTACGAAAAGGTCAAAGCTGTTGAGCCAATCGGCCACATTCTTCGATTCGCCGGTAAATACTGTCCTGCGCGCTAAATGAGGTGTGCGCGACAATTGATTCTCCAAAGCGGCTCGTTGTGGGCCCTCGCCAACAATCACAAGCTTCAAATCCACGCCCTTCCTGAGAGCCACCTCGGCAGCGCGCAAGAGCGTAATGTGGTCTTTAACCGGATCGAGGCGTCCCACCGTTCCGACTACCATCGTGTGAGGGCCGGCTGCCAGCTTCGCTCGGACCTGGGAGCGCATCCGCGGATTCGGAGAGAATTGTCTGACATCCACCCCGTTTGGAATGACGTCAAAAAAGTCGGGTTTCATCCCGAGTTGCTCGCAGTAGAATTCCCGCAATTCTTCGGAAACGCAGAAGACTCGGTCAGCACAGGCGTAGGAAATTCTTCGGAATATACGCCTTCGCCGGGGCTGAGGTCCCATGGTTTGGAGATCGCGGCCATGCTCGCTATGCACGATGGCGCGGATTCCTGCAAGTTTTGCAGCTAGAGTAGCTTCGATGGTCGCCCAATTCCTGGAATGAATGATGTCCGGGCGCTCGCGGCGAAACAATCTCGTCAGTTGCGGAACCAAGAACGCTGCCTTTTCCGCCGAGCGTTCGAGACAAATAGTGTGCGGCGGTTGCGAGACAGGAGCCGCCACCAATGTGCATACACTCTGCTGGAACCGAGTTGGATCCAAGGCACAGATGAGCCTGCGCACAACCATTTCCGTACCACCGGTTGCCAACGTTCGTACAACGTGCATCACACGGATTGGTTTCGCCGCTCGGTGGTTCCCCGACGTCACTGATTTCTGAGACCAGTTCACTTAACAACTCTCCTGCCTACTCGTTTCCGAAGTACTCCGTAGGTGGACCACCCATCAGACAAGATGCAATAACGTGTGCCTATCTGATCTGTTGTATCTCTTGCTTCTTTTCTGCGCTTTCGGTCGGATCAGCTACGATCCGGTGCAGTTGTGAACGGAGGTCTAAGTGATCGATATAAGTTTTTAACGTTGTGCGGAGCTCTTGCGATGTAGTGTCGGATCTGTTTCTCAATAACCTGATCGTCGCCGCCGCAATTGCTTGGGGAGTATCAGCCACCGTTAGCAGATTACTGAGAGCCTGCGGCAGCGCTGCCGCAGCTGTACTACTGCTAACTACAGGGATACCGCTGGCGAGGGCCTCAAGAATCTTGTTCTGAACGCCGCGCGCAATTCGCATCGGTGCGATCGCTGCCGCAGCTCCCCACAAGTAGGGCCTCATATCGGACACACTGCCCGTCACAAGCACGGCAGAGTCTGCCTGCAGAGCCAGAACCGAGCGGTGCGGATTTCTGCCCGCGATTACGAGGCGGGCCTCTGGTACTTCGCGCCGAATCAGGGGAAACACATCCTTGCAAAAGAATTTCACCGCATCGATGTTCGGACGGTAATCCATGGATCCGGAAAAAACGAGATAGGGCTGCCAGGCTTGAATGGAATCCGGAATGGTGCCCCGAGCGGGGTTGTACGCATGCGCATCGAGAAAGTTCTGAAGCACCTCGATCCGGCCGGTGGGCGCCTTCGCTCTAAGCAGCTTCGCCTCTGCGGCGGTGCAGACCACTGTGGTTGAAAAATCTCGCACCAGGGACGATTCGTACATTCCCAAAAGATTAGCTTCTCGGCGCCACAACCAAGACCACGGCCATGAACTGTTCTTTGCGTATTGCAGCCACTTGTCGGAATCTACGTCGACCAGATCGAGTATTCGGGGAATGTTCCCGGCGGCTTCTGCGTACTTCGCCATCGACGAACTGAACACCACGATCCTATCGTAGAGTCCGGAACGCAAAGCCGAATCAATTTGCCTCGACATGCGAGGCGAACGGAAAAACGCAATCGTAAAAGGTTGCCCCCGCAACAACGCACTGAAAGATTGCACGCGGCTGCGGAAAAAGGAAAGTTCCTCCAGGTAGTAAGAATTGCAGTACTGACTCAACTCCTTAACGTGCTTCTTGTCCTCGGGGTCATCGTAGAAGCAAAATAAATCCACCGTGTGCTGTCGCGAAAGTTCGCGCAATTCCCAAAAAGCACGCAGCTTGTCGCCCTTATTTGGCGGATAGGGAACGCGGTGGGCAATGAAGAGGATTCGCATGACTGTCTAATTATTCCCGCGCGATTGCGGCAACCGTCTAAGGAAATAGGTGCACTACTGCCGGGCCGATTACTTTGGTCAATTCGAACGGCATTGACTTCCAAAGTGAAATTGCTAACTTGAACTTTGGGTTGGCGGGAGAGAAGTTCGGCAGACTTTTCCTCCGCACCAATGCAAATTGATATGGGAGTGGACGCTCACGCATGTTCCATTGGGTCTTGAACGTGTACGAACCGGACCCAAGCTTGCTGCGCCCGAAATCAAAATGACGGATTCCCATTTCCAACGCCCGTTTCATTACTTCCCAGTACATGAAGTTGTTAGCTGCATACTGTCGTCCTTCGATCAGAGAGCCGCCGAAGTAGGGCAGTATCCAATCCTTGAATCGAAAGCTGAGCACGGAAGCAAGGGCCTTTCCCTCTCGCCAGACGGTCGTAATCTCGCATCGTTCGCCGAACTCCTCGAGAAGGATTTGAAACAAACGTTTGGAAAAAACCGGAGTCCCTAAGTTGTGAAAACTGCGAGAGTAGACTTCGTAAAAGGTATCAATCGCTTGATTGTCCACGATTGCCTGCATGCCGTTCTTTTGCGCCTTCCGAATCATGTACCGAGTATCTCTGGGAAAGATCCTTTGCAATTTCTCCGCAGATTCGGGTAATTCCAAATCGAAAGTGACGTACAATTCTTTTGTCACAAAGCCTTCATCCGCGATAGGCCGCTGCTCTCGGAGTTCCAGGTACTGAACCTGCTCGTACTGTGCCATCTGGCGCGCGCTTTCGCGCAGAAGACTTTCCACCTCTGGATCGTCTGCGCACGGACCTCCATATACGGCATACGGAGTCGAGATCAAGCTTCGTCCCTGCAAGATGTTCCGTACCAGGAACAATGGCAGCACGCCGCGAATTTGTCCGTGTTCTTCGGCGAAAAGATATCGGGATTCGAATCCAAAACACTTTTCGACGACTCGCTTCCACCCACTCAAATGGAACATCGATCCCAACGGATGACGGAGGACATATTCGTCCCACTTGCTCGGATCTGTATCTCCATAAGTTCGTATCGCAACTGCAGTACTCATTATTGATTGCACGAGTCACCATTAAACAAATGTTGCAACTGCACTAAGAGGGAACTTTCCCCGCGAAAAATAGAGCTTAGCCTATTTGTCCGCGGAGACAAGCGACGAGTGATTGATATAAGTTTCTGTTTGCCGCGCTAAGAATGAGGACCGCCGCCACCGGCGGCGAGCCTAATTCCGATTGACCAATCTGGCCCGCGTGTGGTCTCCTACTTTCCGCGGGAATAAGGGTAATGGTCGAAATCAAGAGGTGGATCGCTATTGTTGACCACCAATCCCAACAACTTGCCATTCATGCGGCTCGATACAAGCTCTAGCGCCTCCCACTTGGTCTTTCGCAGTTGAACTACCAGGAGTGCTGCGTCGCAACTTGCGAGCAACAACTCAAAGTCGGCGATGGGGGCCGACACCGGAACCGAATCGACAATAATGAGACCAAATTCGCGCTTTGCCTGCTCAATAAATTCAAGCCATCGAGGTCCCTCCAATATCGTAGGGAGGCTCTCCTCTTTCGCGCCTCCGGCGGCAACAATGGATAGATGACGTAAGCTTGTAGATCTTAGACACGCATCGAACGAAGCGCACCCCTGCAAGAACTCGCTCAAACCTAATTTCCCTTGCAAGCTCAGGAGACGCGTGATGCCTTGCATTCGGAGGTCACCATCGACCAACAGTACCCGGTCTCGCGCCAAGCTTGCCAGACTTACCGCCAGGTTCATGCAGATCAGACTCTTGCCCTCTTGCTTCTGCGCGCTAGTAACCAGAACTGAGCAAAATCCGGACTTCGCTCGAGCGTTAAGCAGGCGAGTCCTAAGAATGCTAAAGCTCTCAGCCACGTCTTTGTGCTCGGAGTCAATAATTAATGGGTATTGGGCGTGCGCGCTCAACTCAACCACATCCTCATCATGTAACTGCGAAGGCACAGGTAGATTGTCCACGTTTACTGGAATTCGTTCTTCTTTGTGTAACTCGGGAGACATTTTCATCTGTTTTCTTCTCGTTGAGCCCCCGACCGCCTTCTCATCGCAAAGCCTTCAATAACAGGCCGCTATAAGCAAATGCCAGAACGGAATTCACGGCGAAGGCAAGGGCCGACAGAGCCCAGTCCCATCGATGCTCCCGCTTGGTTGCACGCCATGGAATTTCCCCGAAAATTGGAGCCTTAAGCCGCTCAGCGAGTTCACGCTGTGTCTTGATAGTTCGGTCGACAACCTCGAGGATGAACACAAGCACAAGCGCCAAGATGAATCCGGCACCTAACCCTAAGGCGTCAAGCAACGGCCGATTGGGCGAGGATGGATGCGCCGGAGTTTGGGCTGGTTCCAAAACAATGAAACGCTCCCCCTTCTGACGCGTCTCCACATCTGAAGACATATCTGCAGAAAACTTGTGATCCTCAAGACGCTTGAAATGATCCGCAGCGTAGTTGTAGTCGTTGGTTGCAGTCGTAAGCTCCTGTTCTGCTCCGGGAGCTTTTTCCAGGACCGCCTCATGGTATGTAATCTGATCTTTCAGCTTTGTCTGGCGGGCCCGGCGTTCCTGAATCTCGTTATCAATCTGAGCAATCTGACTTTCAATCACCGGATTATGATGTTTGCGATTGGTGTTGGATAAAGGCTTGACCGTTGCGCCGGTGGCGCTCTGCTGCTTAATCTGTTTCTGCAGTTGTTCGATGTCTGCCGCTTTGGCGACAACATCTGGATAACTTGGACCATATCGCGCGCGAAGCTGGTCCATTTCCTGCTCTGAGCGCTCGAGCTGTTCGTCCAGTTCGGCGCTGGCACCCGAGCCGCTGTCGAGATTCGAAATGCTGGGCGTGTCCGCCAAAATAGATTCCAAATATACTTTCTGCTGCTGTGCAGCACCGACCGCATCAATTTCCGACCGCATCTCGATCTGCAAGGAGGTGAGCGCCTGAGCGTGCCAAGCCTGGGATTCTGGAAGCTCGGCGAAGTACTGGGCCTTTAGTCGAGCTAGTTTTTGACCTTTCTGATCTAAATCCTGTTTTGCCGTTTCCAATTCGTGATCAAAAAAATCGACCGTTCCCAAGACCTGCTGCTCCCTTACCTTCATGTTTTGTTCGATGAACAGAGACGCCAAGCGATCCGCAACTCGAGCTGCCACCGCCGGACTATGAGAGGTATACGAGATCTCGAATGCCCGCAAATCTTTACCTGGCGCGGCAAGAGCCGCAGCATTAACGATCACGTCCTTCCTCATTCGTGTGACAATTTCCGCGCGGCTCAAGGTTTGTTTCAATTCTTCGTAAAGATGCAACTCGTCGACGACCTGGCTCAGGCGTGTTGTGGATAGAATCTGTTCTTGCAATAACGATAATCGCTCGGTGGCATCAATCGTGGCCGTTGATTTTACGTAGCTGTCGGGTACTTTGCCCGGGTCGACCATGATCGTGGTCTTGGCCTCGTAGAGACTGGGAGCCCGATAGGCGGCGAAGGACACTACACATGCCACAGTTAAGGTGACAAAGACGATCAGCCACTTACGGCTCCAAAGCAACTTCCGGTAGTCGCGGAGAGAGTAAAATTCAAGACCGGAAATTCGAACGCCGGCGGTTTCTTTGTTCATCTTCGTTATACCTGTGTCATGCAGCGGAGTCTATAAGCTGCACCATGCTAGGCGTCTTTCATTACGGGAGCGTTAACTTTGAATTTAGTTTAGTTTTTCAGCGAGACCAACATCTTCTTCGCATCCGCCGCATAAGACGAATTCGGCTCCAAGGTCAATGCCGACTCCAAATATTGCCGTGCTTCCGCCGTTTTACCCGCCCGAAAATAAGCCAGTCCGAGGTGATAGGTGTACTCGGCATTCTTCGGTCCTTTGGCAACACTTCCTTTCAACACCTGAATTGCATTTTCTGGAGTGTTTTTTCGAAGATAGATCCAGCCCAGAGTGTCGGATATCTCAGGATCCTCCGGCATGGCTTGAGTGGCCTCCTGCGCTAAGCGCAGAGCGATGTCGATGTTCCCACCGTGCTCGGCATAGTCCCAAGCCAGGTTATTCTTCGCCAGCGCATTTTCGGGTTCGATTTCCAGCACCTTGCCGTACGCTTGCTCGGCATCGTCCCATTCGTCACGCTGGTCTCTCAGTTGGCCCACGTGCATGTACGCTGACACGGACTTCGGCGATCGTTGGACTGTGTTCTTGAAGGCATCCAAGGCTTCATCGTATTTCCCTTCCCGCGACAACGCTTCGCCCAGGCCTTGCCATTCTGCCGCCGATTGCGGATCGATTGCGATTGCTCGCCGGAAAAATGTTTCAGCGAGGTCGTATCGCTTGGCCACATTCATCAGGCTTCCAGCCGCGGCGTAACCTTCAGTCCACTTGGGGTTCTCTCGCAAACGCGTATTTACCAGAGAAAGGGCAGCGTCGACTTTGTTCTCATCGATGTACGTAAGTCCCAGCATGTAGAAGGTCTCGCGAGAGGAGGGCTGCGCCTTGTCAGCTTGACGCAAAAACGTGCGCGCTTGTTCGTACTTCCTCTGATTAAGACTCACCCACCCTAAGGCACGATAAGTAGCTGCGCGCGCCGATGGTTCTGTGAACACGTTGAGCAGTGGCAGCAGGTCTTTCTCGGCGCGCGCTCCTTCGCCATGTTGTGCCAGAATCATTGATTGCATGAGATAGGGATCAATCGTGCCCGGTTTTGCCGCAAGCACTTTGTCCAGATCTGATAGTGACTCCTTTACTTCCCCCGCATCTAACTCAATGCCCGCTAAGAGCGTCCTCGCTTCGCCGAAATCCTGTTGTAACTCCAGCGCACCGCGCAATTCGGCTTCAGCCAGCTTGATCTCACCCTTTTGAAGAAGCGCTGTCGCCAGGTAGTAACGAGGAGGCGCGAGACTTGGCTGGGCGCGAGTGGCATGTCGCAAGTCTGCGACTGCCTCGTCATAGCGCGTCTGCTGAATCCGCAACTGGCCGCGCAGAACCAGAGCCTCTACAAAATCAGGTTGCGTAGCTAAGATTTGGTTCAGCAAACCCTCCGCTTCAGTCTGCCGATCCGTCGCTAAGTAAAGAGAAGCCAATGCGCTGCGATTAAACGAATCGTCCTTATGCTTCGCAAGAATCTCGGAATACTCCTTTTCCGCAAGATCAAATCTCTTGGTGGATACGTAGAAGTTAGCCAGCGCTGCACGCTGCTGGGGATCAGTTTCTCCAATCGTCGCGAGTGTTTTGAAGGCAGACTCAGCCTCGGGAACGCGCTTTTCCTGCCAAAAGAATGCTGCCAACACGTAGTGCGCACTGACACTCGTGGGGTTTTTGGAGACACACTCTCGAATGACGCTCTCCGCTTCTGCGTCTCTATGTTGCTGTAGCAGCAAGACCGTAAAAGCCGCTACCGCCGCTACCTGGGAAGGGTTGTATTCGATCGCTTGGCGAAAGCTATGCTCGCTGGCTGCGAGGTCCTTCGCTTGAAACTGTAATCCTGCTTGGAGTAACCAGGCATCTGCGTTCGAGGGTCGGAGCTTCAAGACTTCTTGGGCGTCAGCCCTGGCCTCACCGCCTTGGCCCAGCCCCGCATGGCTTTTCGCGAGCACCAGCAAGGCCGCGGGATCGTCCGGATGGCGCGACAATACTTCGTCGGCTTGCGTCTTAGCGTCGACGTAATTTCGCGCGAGAAGGAAAATGTCCGCCAGTGCCAGCCGCGCCTCGGAATTGGATCCGTCGAGCTCAACTGCGGCTGTCATTTGTCTCGTCCCGTTCAAATACTCTCCGGCGTTAATGTAAAGCTGTCCCAGTTCGTAGTGTGCAGCGGCCATCGACGGATCGGCCTGAAGCGCCCGGCGGTATTCGATAATGGCTTCCGGGGTTTTTCCGTGCTTTACATCCTCCCGTGCGGCCGCCAGTTGCTGCTGCGCTTTTTGAGCGGGAGTGACTTGGTTGCAAGCTGAGATGACGGCCAATGCCAACAGACATACCAGACCTGTCAAAATTCTGCGCCCAGGCAAAGATATTCTGTGCATTCCATATCGCTGATCGCGCGAACAAGACGCGTTTTGTACGTAGCTCAAGAGCTGTTCCTTCGTCATGGCTTTTCCGGCACCCAGGACCAACGGAAACCTACGGTTACTACCTTCTGTGGAGCAATAGTGATGGCGCTTCCGTGAGTTTCCAGGTAGCGAAACTGTCCGAAGACGGACAAATTTCGAGTAGTAGACCAGGCTGCTTCAAATGAGGCCATTTCTCCCGACAAATTCTGCGCACCAAAAAATTGCTGTTGGAGATAGCTACCGGTCGCAGTCAGGTTAAGACGGGTTCCAAGCTTTCTATCGACGCGCAGGTTGTAATGATTATTGAAACCGTTCCCGATTACTCCCGCGAAAACATCGCTGCGGTTAAACGAAAAAGCGACTCCTCCGTTGCGCGTCTCCCGTGCCACTTGTACAGAGCCCTGCGCGGTCGTTCGCCACGGCCCGGATCTCGTACCAGGATTCGACCAACCGGGACCAGCCGAGACGGAAAGCCTCAGGCTCTGCGCGAGCGTGTGCGACCATCCGAAGCTAGCTGTATGAAATGTGGCAATGCCCAATGCATTGTCCGATGCAAATTGCGCACGATAGTCGTACTTTGCTTCGATAGAGTCCCGCGGCCCAAGGACTCGATTGAAACCGACGCCGGCAGTTGCGCTCTCACTATTTTCGACCGGAATTTGTGTAGCCTGCCCGGCTGTAACCGAACCCGAGAGCCGCACGAAACTGTCCTCAGCGTGAAACTCCATGGTGGAGTGCTCGCTGACGCGGTGGTGCAGCGAACCACTGATGGTGTTCAGCAACAGACTTCGGCTCTGCGAGAGAAATGGTGTCGAAAGCGCCACCCCGCCCGCCTCATTCACTGACAATGAATTTCCCTGAATAGAGCTCTGCAAGTTAGGTGAGTATCGGAAGTGCTCGGAAATATTGAGGCTCCAACTCGCGCTCAGGCGGCGCTGAGCTTGAAAGTCGGTCGCATTCCCGGTCCAATTCTGGAACGTAGATTTCGGGCTCACAAAAATCGAAGGCTGATACTGTAAATCCAGGTTCCACCTGGAGCCGCGCAGCGAATACACAACCAGGCCACTGAAAGAGGTGAATTCCGTGCCCTGCGCCGACGATGTCAGCCCCGGATTGCTGTCGTACCCCTGAAACCCGCTGAATGAAAGCAGCGAAAAACGACCGATCCGAAACGGACTAGTCACCACTCGTAGCGGCAGATTGGAATCAAGGCTTAGCGGCAAAGGCATGAGTGCATCGTCGGCCGACGGAACGGAGGAATCGACTTGCCCCCGGAGATCGATCTCGCCCTCCTGGCCTTTGGAATACACCGCGAGTGCCATTACCGTTAACAGTCCGCCCACGAACCACCCTCTCGTCCCTCGAAGGAATCTCTTGATCAACTCGTCCGCGATATTTCTTTTCTGCTGGTGCATTGCAGGATACGGAAGCCACCCCTAAGGGACGACAATCGTATCTCCGGGTTCAACTCGGATATTCTGTTCTGTCTTCCTGCCTCGAATCGCTGCATCGTAATCAAAAGGAAATCGAATCTCCTGGTCTCCACGTTTGCGAAGCAGGTAGATTTTTTTTCGTTTCGCGAAGTCCCTCAGTCCACCCGCGCCGGCTAGAACTTGCAGAACAGTCATCGAACCATTGATCGGTACCGTACCCTCTCTCACCACTTGGCCGATCAGATAAATCTTGCGGCTGTTGATCTGGTTCACAGTAACGGAAACCTGCGCCATCGTGATGAACGGCCTGAATTTCTCCTCCAGCAGTTTCTGCAGTTGAGCCGGTTTCATTCCGACAACATTGATCTCCCCCACTAACGGGACAGTAATTTTGCCGTCCGGGCGAACAACCGCAGTGCCGGAAAGATCCTTTTCTTTCCAAACGGTGACGGTTAAAACGTCTTCCTCGCCGATTATGTAGTCTTCTGGAGTGGGTTGGATATCTTCTCGCCTCACCAAGCGGTCGAGATTCGGAGAGTTTGGATTCAAAAGGACAGGAAGAGCGCCGCGTGGCCGAACAGCTAGTTCTTCGTTGGAGTCAGGTGGAAAATCTTCAAGCGCAGGTGGGAAAGTAGAAACGCGATCGTTGAGTTGAGTTGCAGCCCTAACCTCAGGCTGGTTCGCCGGTAGATCGGAAGTATGATCGGAGGTAGGACCCTCGTTCGGCGCGGCGCTGCCGGACGTTGCCGGAGGATTCTCCGTCCTCCCTCGGTTCGCATTCTTTGCAACTTCGGTCTGGCCGCCTGTCGGAGCTTTCGCAGGGTCGTTATCATGGTCGTGATTTTGCGCGACTGCTACGTTGAGAAGCAGCACCAAGAAAACTGGACTCAATGACTTTTTCCCGCGCATAGACCTTCCAAACTACCAAACGGAATTACTTTTCCCGGGCGGCTGACGTGCCGCACGGATCAGAATCGGGCAATTCAAATTGAAAAACGTTCTCGACTTTCATACACTCAGCCGCAAATGAGTCCTCTCTTGATACGACTGCTATTTATCGAGCCATACTTTCGAGAGGGATTGGTGACTTCTGAGAGCTAGACGCCCAAATCATTGTTCGTCCAAATGCCTTTAGCAGCGGCCATTTTCGAGGAGCCGCGTGCTGATGTCAAGCTTCTCCATTTTTTCATCCGCATAAGAGATCTAGCAGAATCTCAATGGTTCTTCGCAATCTCACTTGTCGCTAAGTGCTTGTGGCGCTGGCAGCTAACGTGAACTTGGCATCGATTTCCGATGCCCCTTTTCCTGCATTTTCAAGCCTGGATGTCCGAGCCCAGTCGTCATCTTTTGATCTGGCGTTCACGCACTGTTAATACAAACGTCGTCGCACCTTCTGTTTTTCCCTCGCTGCTCCATTTCATCGTCGCTGTCTCACCCTTCTTTCCGAATCGGTGATCAAGGCGGTCATCGCGGCCAACAAATCTGAATTTACAGAACGCTTCTGCGTAAGAAACGCGGAAAGTATATCCATTTGTTCATTTGACGGTGGCGTGGTTGTAACAGCGGAATGCTAGAGTCGCTGCACTCTTAAATCAGACCAAGATGTTATTGGATACGAGACTTATCCCAGAGGTGTCGCCCAATGAACTCTGAAACCGCTACGCGCTCAAGCCTAGGGTCTTCCTGTTTGGCTGGCGCGATGGAGCAAAGAGAAGTTCCCAGGCACGAATACGATGACTTTCAGGCTTCCGCAGCCGGAGTTGATGGTGCCGTTGTAGACGCCGTCAGCGTGGATTTAGAGGACTATTACCACGTTGAGGCTTTTGCTTCTCGAATCTGTCGGGCGGGATGGGGAACCTTTGCTTCGCGCATCCGGCAAAATACGAAGCTTACTCTGGATGTTTTGGATCGAAGTAAGTGTCGCGCCACCTTTTTCATTTTGGGCTGGATTGCCGAGCGCGAACCAAAGCTGATCCGCGAATTGGCTCATGCGGGTCATGAACTGGCCTGCCATAGCCACTTTCATCGTCCGCTTCATACGCTGCGCCCGTCGGAATTTCGCGCCGATTTGGTGCGATCACGTGATGCAATCGAAAATGCGACGGGTGTCCGCGTAGTGGGGTTCCGTGCCCCGACTTTTTCAATCACGAACAAATCACTTTGGGCGCTTGAAATCCTCGCGGAAGAGGGATTTCTGTACGATTCCAGCATCTTTCCGATTCACCACGATCTCTATGGAATGCCGGAAGCTCCGCGCTGGGGTCATCGGATGCGCCTGCCCTCCGGCCAGGCCATCTGGGAGATTCCTCCCTCAACCGTGCGCATAGGGAAGATGAATATCCCATTTGGTGGCGGCGGTTACTTAAGATTGCTGCCGATGCCATTCACCCGCTGGGCAATCCGCAGAACTCATCGCCAAGACAGACAGCCGGTCGTAGTCTATTTCCACCCTTGGGAGCTTGATCCGGATCAACCTAGGCTCACTGGTAGTTGGAAATCCAGGCTGCGCCATTACACGGGCTTACACAAGACAGAGAATCGGTTGCATGAGATCCTGTCGCGAGGGCGATTCCAGCCCATGATTAATCTGGTGCGGCGACTCGAAACACAAGTGCGGCCGCTGGTTGAATCCGTCGCCGATGTGGTCCTGCCTCGTTTTGAACACGGTGTGGCTGAACATTTACATATACCAGCGACCGAGGAAATGCTCAAGATGGGCCAGTCAGCCTAGCGTTTTACCCTTGCGTTCGATTCAAGTGTGCAAGTCTGAGTAACTGAGGAAAAACGGGACCTTGATCGGTTCAAATTTACATTTTGTTTATCTTGTTGTCATCGTAGCACTACATAACATAATTTAAGCTCCGCCTCGCGTTGGTTCGCACTCGTCGTTCCCAGACTGGCAGATCAGACAATTCTATTTGTGACATGAATTGAGGGTTGGCTAATTCTGTAAGTGTGCCTTGTAAATCAGACTCATCCAGTTTAGTAGAAGGGCAAGAAAGGAGCCATCTTGGGATTAGTTTTCGTTGTAGAAGGTGGAACCGATGTTGGGCGAGTCGCACAACGTTGTTTGGAATCCGCAAACTTTGCGGTCCGCGTGCTTTCCGTTGAAAGGAACGTCATTCAGCAGGCTGCGCAGGTTCGTCCAGCGGCGATTTTGATCGATGCGTTAGCATCGAAAGGTCGCGGGCTAGAACTCTGCACCCAGATTCGGGCGAATTTCTCGCTGGCGAGAACCCCGGTGATTCTGCTTGCAGTCCACGCTTCGGAAGAGCAACGGATACAGGGTCTAGAGTTGGGTGCCGACGACTACATCACGGGCCTCCACAGCGCGCCCGAGCTTGTGGCACGCGTGCAGGCGGTGATCCGTCGTTTCGCGCGCACACTCCCCTGGCAAAACGAATCTTCCCTTGGGACCCTTTCCTCTTTTTCCTCTTTCTTGCCGGGGACGGGTTCGATTAAGACCGGAGACATCGAGATCGACCCTTCAGCCATGAGGTTTATGATTCGCGGAGGCGAGATCGAAGTTACAAGTCTGGAATTCCGTCTAATATATTACCTTAGCTTCAACCGCTCCAGGGTCTTCTCCCGCGACCAGCTTCTGGATGCAGTCTGGGGCACACAATTTGGGAGCCCGCGATGTGTCGACGCGTGCGTTCGGCGACTCCGGCGAAAGATTGAACCGAATTTGACCAAGCCCACCTATCTGAAGACGGTCCGAGGAGCGGGATACTGCCTGGCAGCATAAAACTGCAAGGACATCATTCAGCGTCGAAAGGGAAGTGTGGCTACTAATTTCCCGTCGAGTGCCAACGCGCCGATGCGTTCCCAGCATCACCTCGCGGAATATCGCCAGGACGACTTCTGTTGTAAACGGCTCTTAACCCCGCTAGCATTCGCGGCGAAAGACAACTCATTGCATAGTAGCGCAGATATCCCAAGTTAGTCGGCCATTGCCGGAGCGCTTGTCGCATAAGACGACGCGCATTCTCATGGTCCCCTTCGGCAAAGCAGGCATACGCCAGCGCTACATAAGGTTTGGAGAGTCGCTGGCGAACCCTGTGACTGCCTAGCTCTTCAAATATTTCAGGATACAAATCCACAATTTTCTTGAGCACCAAAAATTCCCACGGTACACCTTGTTGCAGTTGCTTGCCCCATGTCCTCGTGCCTTGAGCTGAATGCTGCCGGTAAAGCACAAGCGGTTCGTCAACATAGCCTAATTCGAAATTACGGGCGAGACGTAGGAAGAGGTCATAGTCGTCCCCCATCCGTAGGGTTTCGTCGAAGCCACCGACAGTATCAAGGCACGACTTTCGAATCAGAACCGCACTAGTCTGAAACAATGTCTCGGCAAACATTTGTGGAAAGATTCGACCGCTTGGCATCGTTAGATTGCGGGAAACCTTCACACTCTCCTCGATGATCCCGGTGTCATCGAATGTCTTCATGTCGGTATAAACCAATCCGCAAGCCGGATGGTTTTCTAGATAGTCCATTTGCCGCTCAGTCTTGGTTCGAACCCACAGATCATCAGAGTCGAGCAAGGCGATCCAGTCGCCCGTTGCGCGCGCCAGGCCGGTGTTGCGCGCCACAGGAGGACCGGCATTTGTTTGCCGTATATATCGAATCCGTCCCGCATAGCGAGCCAAGGCCTGTTCCGTACCGTCGGTGGAACCATCGTCCACAACGATCACCTCATGAACGGGGTAGGTCTGTGTCAGCACGCTTTCTACGGTGTCCCTAATATAGTGTTCGCTATTGAAGGTCGGGACGATTGCCGTGATCCGGGCGGACGCCATTACTCAATCGTCCTTCCCTGAGCGTTTTCCGCCCAGCCAAATCTTCCCCACACGCTTCCTGCGACTTGCCGCAACCGGCTGGTCTCGGACTTGTCGAGATATCCAGACACCAGAATTAGAAGTACAAATCCGACGAGAACGAATCCTTTCAGCAGGATCGCCACAGGCACCGAACCAGCGCTAATAAGAGTAGACAAACAATAGGCAACAATGGCAGCACCGAGTGGAACTAGAACCTTAGACAACATATACGGGATGTGATAGGCATGTTGTGAAAAGACATACGCGAGAACTGCCATCAGTAAGAAGCTTAAAGCCGTGGCCCAAGCCGCCCCCATCGCGGCGAAGCGTGGGATTAACAAGACATTCAACCCAATGTTCGCAACGGCGCATATCGCTCCCATAAGACCGAGATAGTATGTCTTCTTGCTGATATAGATGCCACTTTGAAAGTAATAGCCTATTCCGTAGAACAGATAAGATAGTGCAACCACCGGAACAACTTTGTAGGCGTTATGAAACTGGAGTGGGGCAATCACAGAAATGACTTCTTTTATGACAAGAGACATGCCCAGAGCAACCGCGCACATCAGCAGAGTGAAATACCCGGCAATTCTGGAAAAGACAGGGCCGGCGTCTTCGCGCTTGGCAACTTCATACATTCTCGCGCCCCATATCATCATGAACGGCTGAATCAGCAGGAAGCTCAACATGTAGCCGAATTTGTAGCCTAGCGCGTACACTCCCACGGTGGCTAGGTTGCTGTAGTGTTGCAGGAAAAAACGGTCTGCGAAGTTCAGCTCGAACGCAGAAAAGCTCGTCACAATCAGCGGTAGTCCAAACGCAGCGAGCGCCCTGAATTTGATCAAGTTAAAATGGAATCCGACCTGGCTTACGGTGAGAACGGTCAAGACGGTCGTCACCAGGATGTTTGATATCAGACTGCCGAGGAGAATGCCGATGACTCCGGTCTTCATGACCGCCAGGAGATAAATGTTGAGAGCCAGTCCAACTACCAGAGACACAGTATTCATCGTCACGATCGAAGAAGACCGCTGGCGTGCACGCAGATAGCTGAACGATACACTGTTGATGCAGGTGAAGAACAAATTGCATGCGATTACCTGTACAAGGCGGAAGAACTCGGGAGACTTCAGAATTAGGCGCGAAACATCACGCGCCCATATTAGCCCGAAGACAGAGACAACTGCGGCTGCCGCTGAGGTAGCAATCAACGCGGTACTGACTGCCTCATTGCGGTTCTTGGAATCTTCGTACTCGTAGTAGTGGCGAACGAGGGAAGCGTTCATCCACATGTTCAAAAGCAAACCTATCAGCGAGACGCTTAAGTCCAACAGTTCCAAAGTGCCGTAATCCGCGGTCGTCAGGTAATGCGTATAAAAAGGAATGAGCAGGAAGCCCACAGCCTTGTTTAGGATGTTTCCCAGGCTGTATACGGACCCGTGCTTCAGGAGTTTTTTAATTTCTTCCAACACTGAGGTCTCACGCGAGTCTCAATCAGGACTTGCTACTCCACGTAGCCAAGATCCCTGAGACGCTGTTCAATCATTTCGGCTTCGGATTCCAGATACTGCACGGGTTCGTGCGAGACCGTGTTATCAACCTCTTCATATTGGATTTTTCGGGAAACTAAGAAGATTTCCTCCAAAACCCGACCATCCATATCGGTCGGAACGGGAAGGCCAAGAGAGTGCAACACGGTAGGGGCCATATCGATCAGGAAGGGAGAGAACTTCGGGAGCGTTGTCTTCACGCCCTCTCCTTTCAGGAAAACCACACCATTATGACGGTGCACGCCTTCGCTGGTGGCTTGAGGTAAGGCGTCCGAAATTTTCGATGACAATCCATAGCCTTCTTCCGGCAATAGAATTACATCAGGAAGAAGTATGTCTTTGCCGCTTGTCGGGTAGACATCGGTGCCACGCGCGACTTTCTTATAGACCTTTTTCCCAGTGACGGGATGTCTAACTTCCGTGAACTTCGCGATGATATCTTGGACGATGCCTTCGTACTCCTCCGGCCTAACAATGCCCGTTGGTCCTCTGCCAATCATATTGACGTAGAGAAATGCGCACTCGTACGCGCCCACCGTAGCAACCTTTGTGCGACTCCAATCCACCGGCAAAGTTCGACCGCCAAATGTGTTTCCCGCAAGGTCCACCCACGAATCGAAGTTCTTGTAGCGCTTGAACTCTAGAACGCGATCCAGTCGATGTTTTACATTCGCCATGCCACGGTAGACTTGCGAAAGCATCGCGTTCTTGTGAAAGAAATCGCGCAGAGGTTTCGCCGAGTCTTTCTCGGCAGCCGGTGACTCGTAGTAATAGCCCCACTGATTCAGATAGTAGTTGGGATAGAGTTCACCTTTGTAATCCCCAAAACCATGATCGGAAAGCACAATCGTGAAAGGATTATGCGGGCGAACCTTCTCCAACAAAACACCAACTTGCTCGTCGAATCGTCTGTAGCACTCGCGGACGCGCTCTACTCGCGGATCGCTAGAGTTAGCGTTTCGCGCGCCTTCTTCGATCATGCCCCAGAGCTTATGTTGGATCCAATCCGTCTGCTGGAAGTGGACCATGAACACGTCCCACGGCTCTTCCTCCAGAAATTGCTGGGCTAATAAGGATCCTTGCTGGCAGCCGAGAATCAGAGTATCGATTAGTTTGTCAAAGTTCCCCTCTGACTTCCCCGGCATATAGTCGAACAGCCACATGTTGAGGTTGGTCCGGTAGTCGGGGAATTGCTGCATGATCTTGTCGGTAAGGTCTTCGGGAAATGTGAAATTTCGCGGTGGCGAATCCCAACCGTTCACCAGAATTCCATTAATGGGATAGGGAGGAGTGGTGTAAGGCAGATTCAGTACAATGGAGCGTTTACCTTTCTCGCTGAGGACTTGCCACATTGTTTTACTCTTGATGTCGCGCGCGTTTGTGAGTTTCACACGATTGTCCGCCGGATCGAATTGAGTAAACCCGAACACTCCGTGCTTGCTGGGATTTTTGCCCGTCATAAACGACGTCCACGCGGGAGCCGTCACCGCGGGTATGACGGACTCCAGTTCTGCCGACAGGCTGTCCTGCATAAGTCGTTGCAGATTCGGCATGCAGCCTTGCCGCATGAAAGGAATTAATATGTCAAAAGTAGCACCGTCGAGACTGACGATGAACACTTTTTGGTCGCCTGCTTCCAAGCCTTACTCCTCCGTGGGCTGATACGCCAGTGGTTTGTTCGCGAGCTTCCCCGCGCTCCGCAAGCTGTCTCCCGGTGAGAAAGTATAGCGGTCGAGATACCGTTCGAAGTGTGAACAGAGTGTAAATCGTGGAAGCTGGCTCGCGAACTAGTTGCTCGGCCGCTTTAAATTGTGCGAGACTGGCGATCAGTTTTCGAGAAGCGGGGGAATGCACGTGGGGGTGCGGGATGTAATCTTAATCGCGGTTTGTATTGTAGCCGTGCCACTCTCCCTGATCCAGCCCTTCGCGGGTGTACTGTTTTGGACTTGGGTTGGTTACTTCAATCCCCAAGACTTCACCTATGGTATCGCCAGCAAAATTCCTTTTGCGCTGCTCATTGCCATCGCCACGATGGCAGGCCTGATCGTAACGAAACGCAAGCAGATCCCTCCACTAACCGTAGAGACGGGACTACTATTCGTGCTTTGGTTTTGGTTTTGCGTCACCACGGTCAATGTTTTCTTTTCGCCAACCTTGGCGCATCACTGGACGGATAGCGTCGACTTTCTGTGGCGGGTCAGCAAGATTTTATTAATGGTGTTCGTCGCTCTCGCGTTAGTAACGGACTCCAAGCGTCTGCGCTGGTGGTATCTGGTAACGGCAGCCAGCTTCGCGGTTTTCGCGTTGAAGGGATCCATTTTTGGAGTATTTAGCGGAGGCCAAGATAAAGTTTATGGACCCAAGAATTCGATGATTTATGACAACAACGACTTCGGCCTGGCGATGAACATGGCGCTTCCCATGTTCGCGGCTTTCGCGCGAACCGAAGATTCACGATTTCTGCGCTGGGCTTTTGTGGCGGCAGTTCCGATGGGAATCATGTCTGTCATCCTGACCTATTCCCGTGGCGCCATGCTCGGACTTGTAACTGTGCTCTTCGCCATGATGATGAAGTCCAAACGGCGATATCTTGGGCTTTTGGGCACGGGAATAGGAATCGCGGTCGTATTCTTCATTGCTCCCGAGAAGTGGATTGAGCGCATGCTGACGCTTAAAAATGTGGGTACCGATCAGTCTGCTTTGGCGCGCCTACACTCATGGACGTTTGCATATCGTTTATTCCTCGACCATCCAATTCTAGGAGGGGGATTTCAAACCTTCACCGCGCCCTTATACGGGCAATACAACTTGCTGGCGGATAGAGTTCAGGGCCCCCACAGTATCTATTTCCAGGTATTGGCGGAACACGGCGGTCCGGGGCTGATTCTCTTTCTCGGGCTCGTTGCCTCGTGCTTGTGGAGTTGCTACAGGCTCAAACGAACTTTCTTGCGGCACCCAGGCTCAGAGAATCTTGCGGCGTACGCTGACATGGTTCAACTAGGCCTTATAACCTTCCTCGTAAGTGGAGCGTTTCTTGGGCGTGCGTACTTCGATCTTCTGTATCAACTCGTGGCTACGGTGGTCATTCTCAAGATGCTCGCCCGGGAGAGAGCGCGGCGTCTCCCGGAATCGTCGCTAGTGTCCGGGGAACTCTCGACCGCTTTGCTCTGAGAGGAAGTCGCCTTTACTTATTTTTCGCGGCTGGGCTTAATTCCTGCCTGGTGCATTTTTGTCGAATATGAATCCTGTGCGTGATCTCATTGACAAGTACTACAGATCGTTGCCCATCGGTGAGCGAGCCTTGGAAGACACCATTCGCGAGTTCATGCCGGTTGGCGGTTGCATGCTCGATGCCGGATGCGGCGAGGATGCTCCTTTTGCGCGTAAATTCTCCAGCGAGGCTGTGGTTGTAGGCCTCGATCTTTGCCAGGACCTGCCACAAGGCATGCCCATGGTTCGTGCCAATCTTTCGCGGCTTCCGTTCACAGATAATGCCTTTTCTATGGTCTACTCCAGATCGGTTTTCGAGCATTTGCTTGAGCCCGACAAAGTCATGGACGAGATCCATCGTGCGCTCAAGCCGGGTGGCGTGTGCGTGATTCTCACTCCCAACCGCTACGATTATTCCTCGGTAGTGGCTCAGTTGACACCCCAGGCATTTCACGGGTGGTTTGTGAATCGCATTTACGGATCGAATACCTACGAGACTTTTCCCACCTTCTATCGTGCGAATACCCCTCGGTATTTCAAAAGTCTTACACAGAAAAGACAGGGATGGAAAATTAGAAAACTGGTTGGGTTGCGACACTACCCGGCGAATCTCATTTTTTCCAGAATCCTATTCCGGTTCGGTGTTCTTTATGATTGGCTGATCGCCAAATTGGGCTGGAGTGCCTTGCAACCGAGCTTGTTGATTGTGCTTGAGAAGAAGCTGTGAGCAGGGAGTGGCGAGGATCGCACCCCGGCAAGTATGCGACGGCCGGCGGTCGATGTACAAACATCGAATCCTCGAATCATCCGAGCGCGGTATTACGTGAAATCAGAACCATTCACGGCGCAGGGTTGTTCGTCTTGCTGTTATTCATCCTGCTGGCTGCGGTTAGACCTGCTCCAGCTCAAAGCTGCGGTGAGGACTGGTGCAACACATTTCCGATAGCGATTAAAGTTACACCACCATTCGGATCTTCGGCTTGGAACAAACTTATCTATATCCCTGATGCTGGCCGATTCTTCATCTACACGTCGGATGGCATCTATACCTTTTCAAATTCCTGGTGGTCCTACGGGTTTTTGGGGCACGTCGCGACAGAAAATCCCTGGGTGGAGGAGACTACCGGTGGAACTGTGCAAGCAACGGTGTCCGACAACAGCAAGGGATTTCTGAAGTCCTCCATCGGCCCTACCGACAAGACGATAACGCTTCGCGACGGAGAAGGCCGCAGCTTTCACCCAGATCCAACCCATGGAGGAATTCTCGTCATTGACAATGAAGAGATTGCTTACAGTCCGGCGAATCTTTCAAAAGATACATTGACCAATGTCACCCGCGGCGTGCGAAGCACCACGCCCGCTAGTCACGTGGCCGGCACGATCGTGAATGCTGGCGCGCCCATCCCGCAGTCGCGCATCGACGGCAAGCTAGTTCCCGTGAACGATCACATTCCTGATCGTCACCCATTCCTCACCGCGGCCTATGATTCCCGGCGCCACCAATTGTTTCAGGCTGGCGGAATCATCGAGATCAACAAGAAAAACGACACGTGGTTCCTCTGCCTGGTTGAAAACGAGTTCTGTCCAACCGCAGGCGTCCGGGTCTGGACGCGTTTGCAGACTCAGACGCCGGTTCCCGGGCGCGCGGACAGCGCCATGGCTTACGATTCAGATGATGACGTCATGATTTTGTACGGTGGACAGAACGTAGGAAATCCGACATCCGATACTTGGCTGCTGTGTTTCAATCCGGATCCCCAAAACAACGGCAACAGCGTCGGCTGTCCCAAAGGTCGCATTTATCCGGACTGGGTTCAAGTCCCATCGAACGGTTCGCCAACGCCAAGATTCGCGCACAACGTGGTCTACGATTCTGCTCACCACGTGGCCGTGATGTTTGGTGGAATCGATGGAACCGCCACCGATCCAAGCGAAACCTGGATTTACAGTCCCGCAACACGTACCTGGCGAAATGCCAAGCCGGCAGGCTCTAATCCGGCCAGTTTTCGCCGTCCTGCCATGACCTACGATTCCATTCGAGGTCGAGTCGTTTTGTACGAAGGTCCGCCGGAAAAGCTCGGTCAGGGTGTTATAGGCGGGCTTTATATCTACGATGCGGGAACAAACAAGTGGGAGTTGAGTACGGTCCAAGGCGGCCCCATACCGAGCAGTCCCGGTGGCGAGCGCGCTCATGGCCGCTTGTCGCTAGCCCACGACTTCAAGAGCGACACATTCGTCGCCACAGAGCTGGGATCCGGATATGCACTGCAGACTTGGGAACTCAAAGGAACCGGCGTCTATCGAGAAAAGGCCATGCTCCCAGCGCCAGACCGGCAATCCAACCTGCCACCTGCTTGTGCAAATCCAGAACACTAGTGATATGATACCGCGGTTGCGGAACATCTTGCGGAGCCTCCCTTCCCCAGGGTCCCGGATAGCCGACGTAGGGATTCGGCAAATGTGCGGCTGCACCTAAATTGGAACACTGACTTATCCCAAGTATGCGAGTTCTTTCCCCGGATCAATCCGGAACGAGAGCCCCTGTTCGAGATGTTCCCCAAGCTCGATCGGGCGGCGGCTTCGCTGCACCTGTGCGGAACCACTGGAAGATCCTCGCCGGGATCACGTTCTTGGCATTCGCCGAAGCTCTGATCTCCTTTCATCAAACTTTGCTTTCCATGATGTCGACATGGTACAGCAGCCGCACCTTCTCGCATGGTTTTCTGGTGTTTCCTCTTTCCGCGTATCTGGTGTGGCGGCGCCGCAAAGAACTGGCAGATCTGCAACCCGCACCAAACCTCTGGGGTCTGCTTCCGCTTAGTCTGTTAAGCATCCTGTGGGTGCTCGGAAATATTGCCGGAGTCAAACTTGTTGAAGAATTGGCATTTGTCGGCATACTTGCTGCGTTGACTTGGACGGTTCTCGGCTCGGTAGTCGTTTCCGCCCTTGCCCTGCCGTTAACCTTCCTGATCTTCGCCGTTCCCTTTGGGCTGGGTCTGATCGGACCACTTCAAGACGTTACCGCTTGGTTTGCAGTCCATGCACTAACGCTCTCAGGGATACCTGCGGTTTTGGAAAATCGCGTTTTGTCGGTACCCACAACGACCTGGACGGTGGCCGAAGCTTGCAGCGGCATTCGCTACCTGTTTTCGTCCGTGATGCTGGGCGTAATTTTCGCGTGGACTGTTTATCACTCGCGAAGGAAGCGGCTCTTGTTCCTGTTGGCTTCGGTTTTTACACCAATCGTTGCCAATGGCGTGCGGGCGTATGGCATTGTTCTTCTCGCTTATTTGACCAGCAATCGTTTCGCAACTGATGTTGATCACGTCGTATATGGATGGTTGTTTTTCACCGTTGTCCAGCTTGCCCTCTGCGCCGTAGGCTTGCTCTGGCGCGAGGGCCCAGCTCCGAAAGAAATTCGTTCATCGCCGGGTCCGATCGCCGTCGCCGTCGCACCCCGATTTTCTGGGGGATTGACATTCTTCGGGGCTGCAGTGGCGGCATTACTGCTCGGTGTTACACCTGCGATTGCAAACCAATTGTGGCAGCGAGTGTCGACGAGGGCTGAAGCGTCAGATCGAGCGGTGCCGTCATTTTCGGTAAGCGCCCCATGGAACGCGCGGCCTGCGTATGACGCAAGCTGGACTCCCGACTTGCCGGGCAAGACCACGGATTTTGTTCAAAGCTATATTTCCGGACAACGCCGAGTCGATTTATATATTGCTGTCTACTCCGGAGGACGCGGGTTCGAACTCCTCAATTCCTACAATCGAGTATCCAACCCGAAAATGTGGTCGTTGATCGCGGACTCATTTGAATACCACCTGTTAAACGGTAAACGGGTCCGTATCCGGCAAAGCTTAATCCGATCGGGCAGCGATTTGCGCTTGGTGTGGACTTGGTACAAAGTTGCCGGAGAGTATACGGGGAGCCCTGAGCGGGTGAAATTTCTCCAAGGCAAAGCGCGACTTATGGGAGATAACGCCGCTACCAGTGTGGTCGCGATCAGCACTGCGCTGCTTGCCCAAACTACGGATGGTGAGGCGGTTCTGCAGAATTTTGTCTCGCACTCAACTTTCTAGTCAGATCGGATCTCAATGCGCAGGCCAGTAGTGAGGATATGCATAACCTTTCACATTGACTGAAATTGACCAAACCGCAGATAATGCCGAGGTTGCAATTGGTCCATTCATATATGGTGAAGTTTTATCGTTGGATTTTCACAATTTTCATAATCCACATTTCTGCCTTTGCGTGGGCAGGTTCAGTTGTGGATATGCCGATTGGCGACACCGGCAGGGTTCGATACGGCATCCATGGCCACACTCGACTGCAGGGTGCCGGGATAGCGATTAATGATTTGATATATGGAACAAGGACGCTGGAGACATTCGCAAAATTGACTTTCACCACTGCCAAAGGCACGGGACAAAGTGGCGGCGGTAGTTTGCTTTATGGCCCCGGCGGCGGCATCGTGTTACGGGGCTGCGTCAGCCACAGCGCCAACGAAGGAAGCGGGTGTCATAAAGGCGACTTTCGTGGTGTCATAATGCGCGGGACTTTTCTGGACGCAAAACTGGTCGACGATAATGGCAAACTCACGCTTATCGCACAGTTCGTCGAGACGCTCAATCCTGCGTTAGCGGCAATGTTGGGTGTGCCGGTGCGATCTCAAGGTACGTTGGATCTCGTTCTGTCGAATTTGAACTCATATCGTTGGACCGTTGATAGGGTCGATGGCGGATCGTTAAACATTCTTTCCGAGCCTTCCTCGCTCGCGACGCTCGGCTCCGGCTTGGTGGGATTTTTTCTGGCTTTGGGGGCGAGTGTGATCCTGCGGCGAAGAAACACAAGAGTCGCTTTTTGATCCATAGCGCGGACGCGCTCTTAGGAACGGAAGAAGTGGTGGACCGCTCCTGAGACCAATTCAGCTCCCCGGAATCCCTCCCCGAGTTCGAAGGTCCAAAGAAAAAAGAGACAATCTCGAACCGTAGTCCCACTTCCCTTACGGATCAGCCAAGTCGATATTCCGTTTGGAACATGCCACCGCCACACGCATAGCAACGTGCACAGACCGAGGGCGCACGAGAAAATAACATCAATCGGATAATGTCCTCCGAGATACATTCTCGGTGTCGAGACACAGGCCAGCACAAGCAGCGATAGGAGCACGCTAAGTCCCCGGTTCAGTCGCCACAATCCCATAGTCACAGTGAAATAGGCGAGAGTGGAGTGGCTCGGGAAACAGTTCTTCGTACCGCTGCCCCACAAGTAGGGCGGAAAAAGAGGTTGGAATGCAGGATTCAAAACAGGGGCGGGCCATCGAATCCAGGGCCGTATCACCGCTGTAAAAAGAAAGGCAGCCCCTACTGCGAGCACACTCTGCAACAGATAACTTCGACGGCGCAACAGCTTTTCGTCATCCCTCGCCCATAGCAAATAAAAAACAACTGCGAAGAACCATGTGCCCAGGAATGGGCACGTAATCACGAAATCAAACCAATCATCCGTTCCTGGAGTATGCGGAATGGCGCGAAACAGAGCTTTCAACAGGATGTAGTTCCAATGTGAAAACCAGGGATCCGTGATCGTTGTCACCATGATTGTGTTCGTACGGCGTTATCTCTTTGTCAGCGCTGCGATTTGCTGGAAAGCGCAAATTGGTAAATGCTGCTGTAGCGTTGCGCCAGTGTGTTCCAATTTTTTCCCCGCAGAACAAATTCGCGGCCATGCTCGCCGAGCGATTTCCGTAGCGCCGGCGATAAGATCAGGCGCTCGGCTTGCCGGCAGAAGTCAGAAACATCCTCCGGCTGAAACAACAAGCCGGTATTCTCGTTTTCGATTAATTCGCGAATTCCGCCGACGCCGCTTCCCAGCACAGGTATCTTTAGAGCCATCGCCTCCAGGGGCTTCAACGGCGTCACTAATTCCGTGAGGCGAATACTCCGTCGAGGATATACCGCAATATCCGTCACAGAATAATAACGCTGAATTTGATCATGCGGTACGTAGTCGATGGTGTGAACATACTTGGAAGCATCGCATTCGCGCACAGCTTCGTTGATCGCCGCCTGATCCTCTCCTCGGCCGATAATCAGAATATCAAATTGATGACCTCGCGCGCGCAGGGCTGCAGCAGCCCGAATCATCCAGCTGATGCCTTCGTAGTGATAGAGCGATCCGAAAAAAGAAAAAACGGGATTGTGTGCAAGACCCAGTTGCTTCTTGAGCGCTTCATCTTTTTCACGTGGGACAAAACGCGCGGCATCCACGCCGTTAGGAACATGGAACAGCTTTTCGCGCGAGATACCGCGGGCCTGCAGATCAGCGAGCATGGGCGCCGCGATCGCGCCAACTGCATCCGCATTCTTCGCTACATAGGTTTCGAGTTGGCGGGTCAGGCGGGAGCGTAATGAACCAATGCTGGCGCGTTTCTGATCTGCTGCGGCATCTTCCCAAAACGCACGAATTTCATACACGAACGGGAGACCGCTCTTGCGCGCCGCCTGCAGGGCCGCGAGTCCGCACAGAGCCGGCGAATGAGCATAAATGAGGCGCGCCGGATGAAGCGCGATGAGTTTTAGGATTCTCTCTCGCAGCAGTCTAACTACTTCGAATTCCCTCACTAGCGGCCACCGCGCGCGCAGAGCGGAATTGGCGAACTTACCCAGAACCGGAGTGCGGGCATACGACACGCCATCCAGTTCGACCTCCGTGGACGAGGGATCATCTATCTCGTGCAACGGACCAGTGAGAACGCGAATCGATTCGCCAAGCCTGTGCTGTGCGGAAATCAGATTCCGGCTGCGGACAGCGTACCCGCTCAGCACAGGAAAGGAATGATCCAGAACATGAAGAACGCAAGCTTTATCGTTGTCGTTTGCGATAGGACTTGCCAGAGGTTGCTCGTCGGCTGCGATCATGGCGCGTATTCACTCACTCTTATCCGAGACGGTAAGTCGGGAAGGACTGGGAAGCACTGTTCTTGCTATTCGTACTGTTCGTGCTATTTTCTCTTAAAGACTTTTTTTTGTCGACCTATCTCAGATAGCAGTTCCTGCGGTGCCGATCTTAGTTTGTTAATAGATTGTGACAATTTCGTAAAGCTGTTGGCGTTGTGACAGCCAGGAGACGGTGAATGAAGCGCGGCAATGACAATAGTCTGAAGCTCTGGGAACAATACGGCAACCATCTCTTAATGGCCATGCCCTACGCAGACGGCCTGATTGCTGAAGGACACGGCGCGACGCTACGAGATTTGGATGGCAATGAAATCCTTGATCTTGCGTCCGGTCAGTTTTGTTCGATCCTAGGGAATAGCCACCCCAAGTACATTGAGAGATTGACTGAGCAAATGAGGAAGGTCGTACACGTCGGCACGCAGTTCCTTAGTCCGATCGTTTTGGAAGCGGCTCAGAAGTTTGCAGAAGTTGCACCTGGAGCGCTCAACAAGTCACTGTTTCTTTCGACCGGCACCGAAGCTAACGAGTGTGCGATCAGCTTGGCCAAGACTTACACCGGCAAACGCGGCGTCATCGGCTTCAATCGCGGATATTACGGCTTGTCGCTGGGCACCAAGAGCCTGACTTCGATTTTCTCTCCTGCCGACCGACACGGCTCCGGGCCCACCGTTCCCGAGAGTTTTCGTTTCTTAGCGCCCCATTGTTTCCATTGTCCTGTAAAGAATCACTTCCCTGAGTGCAATCTCGTTTGTCTGGACAGCTCTGTCGAAGCAGCCTTGACTCGAGAGCGCGATATCGCGGCAATCATCATCGAACCAATCCTCTCCGCAGGCGGCATGATTGTTCCGCCGCCCGGCTACTTAAAGGCGCTAAAGAATCTTGCGCACGAACTCGGAGCGTTGCTGATTATCGATGAAGCGCAAACCGGCTTCGGACGCACCGGTACATGGTTCGCGTGCGAACAACACGAAGTGGAACCCGACATTCTTGTCGTGTCGAAGAGTTCGGGTGCCGGTTTCCCCGTCTCAGGTGTAATCACTACTGACGCGATCGCCGATCGAATCGCCGCTCAGGGATGGATCCATCTCGCGAGTCACCAATCCGATCCTTTACCCGCCGCAGCAGTTGCTGCAACCATTGACATTGTTCGCGAAGAAAAGCTTGTCGAGAACGCTGCGACACAAGGCCGTTACTTTATCGATAGTCTTCTGCGACTCAAAGCGAAGCATTCGATCATAGTTGATGTGCGCGGGCAAGGTCTGATGATCGGCGCCGAAATTGGCAATTACCCGGACGGCTCTGAGCACGACCTCTGCATGCTCATTGTTGCTCTTTGCGAAAGCCGCGGTGTGCATTTCACTTACAGCTACTACGAGCCCGTTTTTCGCTTCCTGCCTCCACTGACGATTACGAAACAGGAAATCGATCACGCGATTAAAGTGATTGACGAATCGATCACCGAGGCTTTGGCGGGCAAAACAGCCGTCGAAGATCTGCTGCCATCCAACTCTTATTCGCGCGCCTTTATTGAAAAACTTAGCGGCAAGAAGACTCTAAAGCGTCTCGCATCGCTGCTCTATGAAACCAGTCCTCGATACTGGCTTCAGAAGGCGCGAGAGTCTGTTGGCGATTAAGCCCACGCTATCACTCGCTTTAATGCTCCCACGATTGACCCCGCATTAACAATCCAGTCGCTGTCTTTTAATAATGGTTGGGTACTCTTACCCTGCGCAAGAATGGCTGGCCTCCTCCCCCGCGGAAGGCAAGGCCATTTGTGTGTGCTCCTAAAACACATGTGGTTTGACTCGCCAGCTTACGCGTTATTCCTGGTTCTGGTGGTGGCCGTCTATTGGCGGCTCGACCGGAAGCGGCAGAATATCTTTCTGCTTGCGGCCAGTTATTTGTTCTACGGCTGGTGGGACTACCGCTTTCTGCTGCTGATGATCGGCAGCACTGCGATTGATTTTTTCATCGCACGTTCCATTCAACGTTCCGAGAGTCAATCCACTCGCCGCACGCTCCTGGTGACGTCGCTGGTGGTCAATTTCGCGATTCTGGGATTCTTTAAGTATTTCAATTTTTTCACCGACTCCTTGACGCACGTTCTAGGCACGTTGGGATTGGGTGTATCGGCGCCCTTGCTTCGTATTCTTCTGCCTCCGGGAATTTCCTTCTATACGTTCCAGGAAATCGCGTACATCGTTGACGTATACAAGCGAAAACTTCCGGCGGCAGAGTCATTTCTCGACTATGCCCTGTTTATCAGCCTTTTCCCACATCTGATTGCGGGTCCCATTCAGCGGCCGAGTCATCTTCTGCCACAGGTTCAATCTCCGCGTAACTTCCAGTCGGACCAGTTTTTCGACGGCATTTTGTTGATTCTTTCCGGCTTGTTCAGAAAGTGCGTGATTGCCGACAACTGCGCTCTACTGGCAAACGCGGCTTTTTCTGGCAGTCTCGGTCCATCGAATCTGCCGGTACTCGCAATCGGAGCCTACGCCTTTGCCTGGCAAATTTACGGCGACTTCAGCGGCTACAGTGACATTGCCCGAGGCAGTGCGCAACTCCTCGGGTTTCATTTTATGGTGAACTTCCGTCAGCCTTACCTTGCCACATCGATTCAAGACTTCTGGCGCCGATGGCACATTAGCCTCAGCACCTGGCTGCGGGATTATCTCTATATTCCTTTGGGTGGCAGCGCCGAGCCCGGTTACAAGACGTATCGCAATTTATTCGCAACCATGTTGCTTGGGGGGCTCTGGCATGGAGCCAATTGGACCTTTGTCGTTTGGGGCTGGCTCCACGGCATGGCCCTGGCGATCGAGCGCTACTTTCGACAAACAGGATTTCTCGGGAAGATTTTCGATCGTGAAGTCAAATGGATTTGGCTTCGGCGCATCGTTGTGTTTCACCTGGTATGCCTGAGTTGGGTCTTCTTCCGGGCGGAATCACTCAGTTCGGCCATCTCGCTCTTGCGGGGTCTGGGGCATTGGACGTGGCAACCAGAGTATTTCGTTGCCCTGAAGTTCTTAGCATTATTTGCCGTTCCTTTGTTTCTGATGGATCTCTATCTTGAACATTCTGGCGAGGAGTATGTCTTGCAGCAGAGAACTCCAGCCATGCGCGTTGCGCTGGCATGCGGTGTCATCCTGTTGATCAGCTTGTTCTCAGCGAATCAGGCAAATGCATTTATCTACTTCCAATTTTAAAACGCCGAGCGGTCGCCACGTCTTCCTGCTCTTACTGACTTGCGCCCTCGTGTGTGCGTTGATTGAAGCTGGCACGGCCTTTGAATTTGAGCGAATCAGTCGCATCGAGCAACGTCGCGAAAAGGAGTATCAGGGCGCACTTGAGATGCACTCGGCCGAACATGCCACGTCCGTTTTGGTAGCCGGAAATTCTTTGTTACTCGAGGGAGTGGATTTCCCTCAGTTGCAGCAGGATGTCGGTCCGGAGTTTAGTCTGCGCCGGCTGGTGGTGGAAGGCACGTTCTATCTCGATTGGTACTACGGGTTGCGTCGAATGTTTGCATCCGGCGCGAGGCCCAATGTAGTAGTCCTTGTGCTGAACCCGACCCAGCTTTCCTCCTCTGCGATCGGTGGCGACTATACGACGCACTTCCTCGTCGACAAAACGGATCTGCTTCAGTTCGCGAACGACGCGGGTGCAGATCGCAACCGGATGAGTTCAATGGCGCTGGCAAACATCAGCTTCTTTTATGGCGCGCGCGCGGAAATTCGCAATTGGATTTTGGGCGAGATCCTGCCTGATCTACCCAACCTCACTCGCAGTTTTCATTCGACTCCAAAACCGCTGGCTGGCACGGACTCGCAGGAATTGGCAATGCAGCGGCTCCAGCGTTTGGATCGGATTTGCCAGGAACATGGAGCGGAATTAGTGTTTGTGATCCCGCCCTCCAACGCGGATCTTGGGACGTCGGCTCTCTCCAAAGCTGCTTCGGCGATTGGCATTCAGGTTCTTATTCCAATCGCACCAGGGTTATTGTTGCCGTCTGATTACTCCGACCGATTCCACTTGAGTCCGAACGGCGCCAGCAAATTTACCCCGGCATTGGCTGCCGGGTTGAGGCAGGTTCTGCTGGTGAGCGAATCGCGTCGAAATATGACGACCGCCTTCAAGTCCGGGTTAGCCATCAAGCGACGGTTGAGCGACCCCCCACGACAAACAAGTTTTGCAAATGCTTTGCCAGATCGAACCGCCGCAGGAAAGGCTGTGCACAACCCGGGAAACTAGCCGCGCAGATCGTGGCACTCGACTTGTACATAGTTTTGTTCTGAGTTCCAGGGAGTGTTTTCGTTTTGAAACGTTATGAACTTAATTAAGAGTTCCTGCCCCATAAATTTAAGACGCTCATTATTGTCGTTTGTTTTCGGGGTGATATTCACATCGTCCGTTATTGCAGGTACCGTTAACGCGCCCGGGCCAAGCATCCCAGTGCCTCCCGGAACGTGGGTTAAAGTTTTGACAAGAGATTTTCCCGCGCAGACCAACGATTGGGAACAACTGGTCTATGTCGGTCCTCTGCAGCGCTCGGTGATGCTCTCCCAATATCACCAAAATAACAGCGAGCCCAACGAAAGTATTGTTGGATACAACTTCGACACCAACAGTTGGGATCTCCTCGATATGGGAGGCCTGTTCCACACCGAGAACATGCCTGAAGGGGGCGAGTCGGAAGGATACTTTGATTACAATCCCAACAACGGCACGATCGAGTATCACTGCTGCACAAGCGGCTCGAACCAGGCGGAAAACGTAAACCATACCTGGTGGTTTGATGTTCTGGGCCAGTCGGGAAGGGATGAGCAGACTCCCATCGAACCACTTTCGCTGCAACCGGGCGGAGCCTTCGATGTCGCGCACAACGTTGCTGTGATGTTTGGGGGCGCCTCATATGTCGGGACGTGGATCTATGATCCTGTCGCCAACTCGTGGCAGCCGAAAACGGCGCTTGGGACGCCTCCCGACCCCTCGGTGATTCTTCCCGGCATGACCTACAGCAGCGCCGCGCAGCAGGTCTTTCTCTATGGCGGCAGAAATGGGGCCGGAACCTATTACTCCGACCTTTATTATTATGACGTTCCTTCCAACACTTGGACCCTCGTTTCCCCCGCGGGCGGCATAAAACCTCCCGGGCGGTGTTGCACGAATTTCGCGTACGACTCGACAAATAATATTTTTCTGCTCTACGGAGGCAAGAATGCTTCGGGTGTCCTCGGGGATACGTGGGCGTACGATCCTGTCGCGAACATGTGGACCCAGCTAAATCCACCAGTGTCGCCCGTTGTCGGCTCAGTATCAGATTTCACTCGCCTGGCGTATGACGCCGACCACAACGTATTTGTGCTCGCCCATTTGGGAACCGGCGGATATTTTGGAGGTAGTTGGACGACCCTGCCTTTCCAAACCTGGCTGTTCCGTTATGCGGGCACTGGGCCGAATGCCGCCAGTCTGCTCAACTCCACGCAATCCGCACCTGGAAGTCTGAACCGCAATTTGCAGAGTTGGGCCAAAGATCCTGCGCTGGCAGCATCGGGGAATTCGCTCTATGTGAGCTGGTCCGAGACTGGTTCCCCATTCGTTGCGGGACAAGCCGCATGGCCTCACATTTTCGCGGATCAGTATTCCGGTGGAAACTGGTCAAACTTGGGAGGTACGTACTCATCTATTAGCGGAGCCACCTATGAAGCCCACGCTCCGTCCCTTGCCGTGATTGGAGGAACGCCATGGATCTCGTGGTATCAAAACGTGAACCGCGTGCCGCAAATTTACGCCGCCAGTTGGAATGGCACAGGCTGGCAAGGCGGTCCCATCGGATTGGTGGGTACCAGCAGCGTGCAAGGCCGCTCAACGCTCACCCAGGTAGCGGGCACTCCCTACATTGGTTTTGTCGAGGTGAATAAGAGTGTGTCGCCTCAGAGCGCATACGCGTACGTAAAATCCTGGAACGGAAAGTCATGGAGTCTGGTAGGTTCGGGCGCGTTGAACGTTCGTCCGGCCGCCGGCTCCACGGCCACGTCCATCTCGATTGCCACGGATGGAGTGAACCCTTACGCCGCATGGACGGAATATTTCCGTACCACCAGCGCTCCCGGTGGCGGTGGTGTCAGTGCGACAAACCCTCAAGCATACGTCTCCTATTGGAACGGGAATCAGTGGACCGCGGTCGGCGGATCCCTCAACGTGAGCGCTGCGGGCTGGGCTACCGACGTCTCGATTGCGTACTTCGGCGGACAACTCTATGCGGCCTGGACGGAAAGAACTCAAACGGGCAACAACCAACTCTACGTTGCAACTTGGAATGGGGCAGCCTGGACTTTGACCGGATCAGGCTCGCTGAATCAGGGCGGAGCCAACGGGTGGGCCTACCACCCGAGCCTGGTTGCCGACCCGACCGGAACGAATCTTTACCTGGCGTGGGTCGAGCAAACGGCGCTCGGTCGCAAGGCCCAGGTTTTTGTTGCTCAGTTCGCCTCAAGCTCATGGTCGCTACTAGGCCAGCCCTTGAATGTTGACCCTGTGAACGGAAGCGCACAACGGGTGAGCCTCGGAGTCCTTAACGGTCAGCCCGTCGCGGCTTGGAGCGAAGTGAATCTTGGCTCTGTACGGGAAATCTATGTGTCGCAATGGAACGGATCAACCTGGGTCCAACTTCCCGGGAATGTCGTCAAAGATACAACTGCTCCAACCAAGCCCGCCTCACTAACCGCCACCGCAGTTTCTGCCAGCCAGATTAATCTTGCCTGGACGCCTTCCACCGACACGGTGGGAGTTAACGGGTATTACGTCTACCGGAACGGAACCCAAGTCGGGAATGTAACCTCAAGCTTGAGTTACCAGGACACTGGCCTCAACGCCTCTACAACTTATTCCTACACCGTAGCCGCCTACGATGCGGCGGGCAATATTTCCGTTCAGTCTCCGAAAGCCACCGCCACAACGCTCTCAGGCTTGCCGAATCCAGCCGTCTCTTTCACCTCACCCAGCAGCGGCGCCACCGTGAGCGGCACTGTCACTGTCTCGGCGAACGCGACTGATAACGTTGGAATCGCCAATGTGCAGTTCCAGGTGGATGGAGCAAATTTTGGCAGTCCTGTTACCTCAGGTCCTCCCTATTCCACGTCGTTGAACACCACAACCTTTACGAATGGATCTCACACTCTCACTGCGATCGCGACTGATACTCTCGGCCTCACGGCGACTTGCAGCGAATCCGTCACCATCAGCAATTCCACGACCTTGGTCGAACCGGAGATCTCCGGAATCGCCGCCGGCGCGATTACATCTTCAGGAGCCTCGATTGCCTGGACTACCGACGAAGCTTCCACCTCGCAAGTGCAATACGGCACCACCCCAGCGTACGGATCGAGCACTTCCGTGAACACCACGCTCGTTTCCTCTCACAGTGTCCCGTTAACAGGTCTGCAAGCATCCACCACCTACCACTACGCGGTGTTCTCGCAAGATGGGAGCGGAAATCTGAATAGTTCGGGAGACAACCTCTTCACCACCTCAGCCCCGGGACTGCAAACCCTCTTGCAGATTCAGGGAAATGCATCCGAAGTCAGTGGAGTCATAAATGGTTCAACCGTAACCCCGACCACTCCTCCCGCCGGATTTACCGGAACAGTCGTGGCGAACGGAAAAGGTGCGGTGAATTTTGTTCCGAGCAACGGCGTCTATTTCCTGAACTGTTGCACCAACGCGAATGATGCTTATTTCAAATTTGGCGGCGCGTCGGTTGGCAATATTTTCAACGCCAATCAGGGCCAGATCAGCTTTTCGCTCCAATCCCGATATACCTATGCTCAGCGCAAGGCAAGCGCATCACTTCCGCGTTATGCATTCGACGCGCGTGATGGCAGCGGCAAGCATCAGTTCTATTTCTTGACGCAAGTGACGTCCCAGGGACTTCAATTCAGTTATTTGGTTGGCGGGGTGGTTCACAATTACTTTGTCCCAACCGGTACAGAAGACACCCTGTTCGGCAATGGTGTCACGATGCAGGTGACCATAAGTTGGGGCGCGACCGCCTCAACACTTTATTTAAACGGCGCACCGGTACAGTCGGCTTCTTATGCGGCACCCACTCCCAACTGGTCGTCTGCTTCCAATCTGGATCTGGGCGCGTTCGAGTATTCGACCTATGGAGGCTACAACGTATCCGACGATGTGATCCTGAATTTCACGGTGGCTGGGCCGTAAAGAACTTCGGAGCGGCATCTGAACTCGTTTTGGAGTCCCGACGTTGCGCCATGGCAGTAGAAGGAGAGCGACCTGAGTGTTAACGCTGTCAACAAAACTTACTGCAATATCGGCGGGCCTAGCCTTGTTGTGGGCGGCAAGTTTTAGTTCGCACTCGTACCGTGTTACACGCGTGATCTGGCTTGTCTTCAGCTACTGCTTTTATCTGGTTTGGGGCCGATGGTCTCTCTGTCTGCTGATCTTAAGTTCATTGATGAATTACGCGGTGGGTGCCTCTCTCCGCAGAAATCCAACGACGTGGCGGTTGGGTATTGGATTCGGGCTCAACCTCGTGCTGTTGTGCTCGTTCAAGTATTTGCCAGGAATCCATGGTTCCTTCCTCGAAGGCTCGGCGTTGGGCCGGTTTCAGCATGTGCTTCTGCCGCTCGGCATCTCGTTTTGGACATTCCAGGCCCTCAGTTATCTATTCGACATATATCGGGAAAACGAAGACAGCGACCCGACCCTCATGGAATTCTGCCTTTACATGGCATTTTGGCCGACGGTCGTAAGCGGGCCAATTTGCCGGACCAGCAATCTGATTCCGCAGTTCCGGAAGTGCAAACGTCCGCGATTAAGTGACGTGGCCACTGGGACGCGCAGGCTGTGCACGGGAATTCTCATGCTCGGCGTAAGTGAGGCGTTGTCCTTGGGCATTGCCGGGCAAGGCATCGATGCGGCTTTCGCCCGCACGGACTATCGCTGGACGGGGATTGACGTCTGGTTCATCACGATCGGCTATGGCTTCCAGTTATTTTTCAACTTTGCCGGTTATTCGCATCTCGTGATCGGTGGCGCCAGGCTGTTCGGAATTGAATTGGAGGAAAATTTCAACCGTCCGTTCCTCGCAACCACTCCGGCGATGTTCTGGAGCCAGTGGCATATGTCTCTGTCCTCATGGATACGCGACTATGTATTCATACCCATGGCGAGCCGCTGGCGGAGTTTGTGGTGGCGCAACCTGGCCCTCTTAATATCCATGATTCTGTTTGGCATCTGGCACGGAGCTACTTTTCTGTTTGTACTCTGGGGAGCCTACCACGGGACTCTTCTGGTGCTGCATCGTCAGTGGCAGCAAGTTCGAACACGGATCAGGCTGCCTCGGGTTGTAGACGGAGGGATCGCTCTGCTGTCATGGTGCTTTACCTTTGGCGCAATCTCCCTGGGATGGGTCTTGTTTCGCGCGCAGGGATGGCATCAGGCGCTCAACATGTTTAAGGCACTTGCCGACTGGAGCAGCTACTCATCTTCGAGGCTACCCATGGCCTGTCGGTTCCTGATCGTGCTTACAGCCGTTGCTTATTTTTCCATTGTCGGCATCGCCGGGCTCCTTGATCGCGTGGCAGGAACGAGTGCATCCGTGCGCGCAATCCCTGCTGCTCTTCAATGGATATCAAACGAACGTTGGGTTTGGGTTTCTCCGCTTGCGGCAGTGCTCGTCCTTTATGGATTCATTCTGGTGGGGCACGTCGGCAAGGTTGGATCTCCGTTGCTCTATCGCCTGTTCTGACCGGAGAACCAACTGCACGGAACAAAATAGAAGATGTTTATGACATATACACCTGAAGTGCGCGAAGGCCTCAAATCGTTTGCCAAGCGGCTTTGTGTCTGTATTACTGTTTGTGTAGGCTTGCTGCTGGTGGGGGAATTCGCCGCCTCTTACAAAATTGCACACTCTACTCAGGCTCCGTCACAGGAGCAGGGTCCACAGTCCATCTACGCGTCAGAGGCATGGGCTTCACAATACTGGCGCGAGTTTGCATCCGCTGATCGCGTTCAATACAAGCCTTATGTCCTTTGGCGGCGAGCTCCATTTTCAGGAAGAACGATCAATGTGGATTCGGACGGCATTCGAAAAACCCATTACACGACGTGCGATCCGAACGCCTACACCATCTGGATGTTCGGTGATTCTGCACTCTGGGGTGCGGGCTCGCCCGACTGGGAGACAATTCCTTCCCTTCTGGCAAAGGATTACGGTACCGCCGGCCGGAAATTGTGCATCAAGAACTTCGGAGAAAAGGCGTGGGTGAGCACTCAGGAAATTATTCAACTCATTCTTGCCCTCAAGCAGACGCCTTCCGCACCCAACCTAATCATTTTCTACGACGGCGTTTCAGATAGCTTCGTCCCGTACATGTCGGCTGTACCCGATTCGCATCTGAATTTTGACGACATCAAACGGCTCTTTGAGCAAGGTTCGACTGATCAGCAGTCCGGATTCTCCTACCTGAAACAGACAAACACCTATCGGGCCTTGCAGATGTTGAGAGAGCGGTTTATATCTGCGTCAGCACCTCAGAGTGCGGATTCGCGCTCCGACCTTGCAAACGTGGAGATGGCGCAACGCACTCTTCTCAACTATCAAAAGAACATGGACGTGGTGGAAACCCTGGCCCATCACTATGGCATCCAGTGCCTTTTCGTATGGCAGCCGGTTCTGCTGACTGGAAGCAAGCCTCTCAGCGGGGAGGAAAAACTGATGGTTCGGCGGGTTGAGACCCAGCTTCGACCCGGCTCCACGGCTGTGATGCGGGCTACCTATGACCTTGTAAAGGGAATCCAAAGGACCGATTTTCTCTATCTGGGCGATGTCTTCGCCGGCTCCGAGAAAACCATGTTCGTGGATTACAGTCATCCGGGTCCCGACGGGAATCGGATCATCGCGCGCAGGATCTTCGAATTCGCTTCGCAGCGCGGCCTCGATGAGTCTACGCCTTCGATGCCAATAAGGTAGATTTCGTCGTGGTTTGGCAGGCTTCAGTTATGGTTCTCGCAGGAGAAAAAATGGATACCGAAATTGCAACTGACGAGTTGGTTCTCGAACTTGGAATGCCATTGCTTGGCCGGAGCGGCCTGAACGAGTCAGCTCTTCTTAAACTAATCGGTGACGATCGCTGGCGCACGCTGGCACGAATTGGGGGTACCGCCGCTTCGCAAATTCACGACGCATTCGACAATCGTCTATACGCGACCTTTTGCTTTGTGGAGCTCGCTTTGACGCCCGATAAGCCACTCAGCGCGTACGATGAAGACGACTGCCTCCGTTTCTCCCGGTCCGAACTGAGTCACTATTCTTGCGTCTACTTGGACGGAAAATACGCACTGCAAAATGGTGGCCCTTTCGAGATTCGCTGTACGAACGTCTTTATTTATCAGCTTGCTGGTCCTCAGCAACTCAAGATGGCGCAACCCGAAAATGTTGACATGGCCTCGATTTCCGAGCTGCCATTCCAGCCCGATTCTCTGAACTTGTGCCGGGCGGCCCGAGATACCGGGACCTTCCTTGCAGGTGATGCCAGCGACCTAGACCTTGGCAGTTGCGAGATTACCTATTCGCTGGATCCGGACCGGGATGCAAATGGCGCCGGCCTGATATATTTCGCCAACTTCGTCTGTTTCCTGGACCGCGCAGAACGAGCCTTGTTAAGCGCGCGCAAGATGCCCGACCATCTGGTTGACGCACGCTCGACTTATTGGCGCAGAATCGGCTACTTCGGCAATGCCGCAGTCACGGATCAGCTCCAAATTCTAGTCCGTGCAAGTGCTACCGTGTGGTGTGACCGTTTCTTGCTCCTTGCATTCGATTACCGCTGCAATCGGCGCTCGGATGGAAAGATGATACTCGTCTCGTCCTCCCGCAAATCGGTAGAACTCGACGACGCCGGCAGAGACTGGATTGCCAATCTGAAAACTGAGTCTCGGGGAACCAATCATGGATAACGTGCAAGCCGAAGAGATGATTCAATATTTGAAGCAGAGGGTCCTTCGCAACCCCAATGTCGCGATTGACCCTGAGACTTCACTTGTTTCTTCCGGGATGATTGATTCGTTCGCCCTGATTGAAGCTCTTTTCGAACTGGAACGTATCACCAAGCTGCGCATCCCTGCCAGCAAGGTCGCGCCTTCGGACATGGATAGCGTCAGAAAAATGTTTGAAACGGCGCAGAGATTAGGCAAGCCCCGAAAGCAGTAGACTCTCTCGGCGATCCCAACTACTTGGTGAAAGCGAAAAACACCCATCCGGGTGCTGCTTGATTATCCTCCAAAACAAATCCGCCCAAGGCTTTCGCATTGGGCGGATATCGAAAACAGACGCTAATGGCGGCCAGCCTCCTATGCGCGACTCCGGCTAGATTTGAACCTTCCAAATCCTGCCAGTCCTACTAAACCTGATCCCAGTAACGCCAGAGAAGTCGGTTCAGGAAGAGTAGCAGGCTGAACCGAGCCGGTGCTGATATAAGCCAGTTCTGTTCCTGCGTTGCTGTAGAGGTTCTTGGTGCTGGTGAAGTGCAAGGTGAGCTGAACCTCTCCACCCGCCGCGAACGATCCCGCCAACGAGCAGGCTCCGGATACATTGGCACAGGTGGTTGGGATATTGGTGAGGTTCACAACCAACGCTTCGTTGAATACGCCACTTTTTCCGGAGGGCGTCTGTGTCAAGCTCACCAGATTCAGCTGACCAGCCAAATAGCCGGCATCCTTGCCGTTCGGACTGTTCAAACCGTAATAGAACGTCAGATTCGTAGCGGGAGTTTGCGTGATATTGAATGTGCACGTGAGGGCGCTGCATCCCGCAGTTGCGGCCCCGGTGATCGTTCCGCCGCTTTGAGCAATACTGTAATAACCCGATCCGCCGCCGAGATCGTCCGTGGCTGTTCCCTGCGTAAAAGCCCCGATCGCAAGGCTAAAGCCACCGGCTCCATTGGCAGTAAAGGTAAGTGTGGCGTGATTGTTGTCGGATTCTGCCAAAGTGATCTGGCCTGCAAAAGCAGGGAGAGAACACAACCCGAGGGTGGTTAGAGCTAAGACAGCTAGCAGCGCTCGTTTCATTGCGACTGTTGCTCCTTTTCGCTAATGCCTAAGCAATCTAACACTTGATTGTTAATGAATGACGACCGCACAGTTAATTGTCTGCCACTTTATTTTTCAGCACTTTACAGCCTTCAAACCAGTTGGCTTTGATCTCCCAGAGACTGTCCTGAATATCACCCATATCCAACGAAATAGTTCTCAGTTCTACGGTGCTGCTGTAACCGTGACCGTTGTCGGGTTGGTTGTAAGGGTGAGTCCCGTAATCGTCGCTAAGCCATAGGAATCCACGACAACCGACCCACTTTGCCCACCTGTGGCTGTCCAACTCACCGTGGACCCGGGCGCTGGTTTGAAAGACTGCGTGTTTCTGGGGGTGACAGAGGCCGTAGCTTTCGTTGCACATTTCGTCGTTGGACAATTCGCCGAAGTGAGCTGGCTGTTAGTAATCGTCGTGGACCACGAACTGGCCGTATCCGTGGGCGTGGTCCACGTCCAGCCATAGTTCACGTAGCATACGGGACCGTTCACAGAATTACCCGAAGTGCAATCCCCGGAGGTCGTGCTTCCACTGCCGTAGTTGCTGTCGAGGCTGAAGCTGGTGAAGGCCGGGTAACTCACGTTCAGCCGTAGTTGAGAGGCATAATTGCTCATGAGTGGGTTGAGCAGATTCCCCGTAGCCGAACTGTGGTTGCCATTAGACCAGGCAAATGAAAAGCCCAGATGGCAGTTCGCCAACGCGTTTGCGAATAGAACCGACATATTCCACATACCAGCTGTGGTTGCGTCGGACCGTCCGGCCGCCCAACTGACGTAGGGGATCGTTCGTCCGCAGTTTTGTGAGATCCAGGTGGGAGTGTCCGTATCACTGTTGTAGACCGTGACCTTGTCCGGCAGCAGGTCTGCGGAGCCCGTACTTACAGTAGTCAAGCCAGCTCCGCACGCCGGAGACCCGTTGCAGCCCTGCCCATATCCGGTTACATAGGAGTAAGTACCCGAAGCACTCGTCCAGTTATCGCTGAGGGTCACTTGTGTCGCGGTGTTCACTGACGAGACGGTCTTCGTCACGCCATTGATTGTGAGATTGAAGATCGTAGTGGGTCCACCCAAGTATCGACCAAAGTTCTGTCCGCTGACCCACGTTACCGTCGGGCTACCGTTCACGGCCGAAACTGTTCCGAGGGCAGCTCCGTAGTCGACCTGCGGGATCTTCTGCCACGGTCCGATAATCGGAATCCCCATAAATACTCCCGCGAACAGGTTCGATTGACGCAAGGACCATATGGAACTGCCATAGCCGCCCATTGACTCGCCATGCCCGAAGATCCGGTTTGGATCGCTTTGATAATGCGCAATGACCCACGGCACGATAAGAGAGAGCTTACTCTTAGTAGCGGGAAAGATGTAGGCACCGGTGTCAGTAGCTGGTTTGTAGGTGGTCGGGAAGAAGGTGTTCGAGTTGAAACCGTACCAGTAAGTTTCGCTTTGAGCGGCAGCGCTATAGTTGTTGCCGCCTGCCGATACCGTCCATACCGCGTCTTGGGGAGTTAGGATCAATTGATTGTGGAAGCCGCTGTCGAACATTGTCCCCGTTACGTCTTGATAAATGCTGAACATAGACTGGATACCATCCTGATATCCCATGTTCGAATTGCCCCAATAAGCCCAGTAATCTCCCCAGGCAGATGCTCGTCCTCCCGAGGCGTGCAGTTTCAGCCACAAAGGTTGACCGACGCTTGCAGAGGTGATGTTGCAAGTCGAGCAGCCATCCTGGCGGGACGGATCCGTGCCCGCAATCTGCAGGACCGGCTGAATCGGGGCCACCGACTCCGCAATGCTCGCAGTGGTTGCGTTGCTGCCAGTCACGAGAGGAGAGTCCGCGGTAGCTCCCGTAATATCATGCGTGATCACGGCGTAGTAAGCGTTCGCCGTAGCCAGATTCGTATAGACTGCCGCGCCGCTCCACACGAGGACGGTAGAGCCGCCATTCTGGATCTTCGACATGGGATTGGCTACGTTCTGTCGAGTAGCCTGGTTATATGGCTTCGGGCCGATCAATTGACCAGAATTGTTGTAGATACCCTGCTGTACTAACATAGCGGAACTAAGATTGGTGATTGGTCCAGTTGTACTTCGGTAAAGATTGTAGCGATAGTTGGCGCCAGTTGACGCGGTAGCGGCATCATTCCAGGTGATAAATGTCTGCCCATCGTGCTGTAGGGTCTGAATGCCCGTAACCGGCGGAGCACTCTGTGCGAACGCCACCACACTGACTGATAGCAACAGCAGAGGAATAAACCGCATTTGAGTTCTTGGTCTCCTTGTGGTGCGATTAGCCAATACTGGTTCGAGGGTGGAAAAGCTGGGCAGACTATCCCGGCAGATCTGAGGACGACTTCCTATGGTGAGCCAAACTGCGCGATCCTGCGCCATGCAACTTTTGATTTGGCGCCCCCGCGAAAAGATAGTCGACGTCTCGAACGCAGTTTCTGATTGCTCAACAACATTGTCAAGTTAATATTCCGCTACAGGTCCCACGCGACGTTTCGGTTTAACACTAACATTTGAAAAGCTATGCTAGCCTGTGAAGTCGGAGGCGCGTCTCTTGCTGTGCGCGGCTCTCCGCCAACAACATATGATCACGATCGTTTCCGGATTGCCGCGTTCAGGTACCTCACTCATGATGCAAATGCTCGTTGCCGGTGGCATGCCGCCGCTTTCCGACGGCGAACGCGCGGCGGACACTGACAATCCCCGCGGCTACCTGGAGTGGGAGCGCATTAAGCAACTCCCCAATGATCCCGGCTGCATTGCCGAAGCCGAAGGCAAGGTAGTTAAGGTCATCTCCCGCTTGCTGCTGGCTTTGCCTTCTGGATATCAGTATCGCGTCGTCTTCATGCAGCGCCCGCTGCCGGAAGTGATGGCCTCGCAGGATCAGATGCTGAGGCGCCGCGGCACCTACAAAGAAGGCGCCAACATGGGCGCTATCTCCCGTGCATTCGAGAAGCACTTGGGCGAGGTGAATGCCTGGCTGGATGGCAAGTCCTATGTTCAGGCGCTGCGGATTCCGTACCATGACGTGCTACAGGATGCGAAGGGAATCGCAAAGAAGCTCAGCGATTTTCTGGAGCTGCCGCTAGATGGGGAAGCAATGGTCCGGCAGGTGGATGGATCGCTCTACCGCAATCGAACCGCTTAGATAAAAATCTATTGCGATGGACCTTGTCCCGGCAAAGTACCGAGCTGAATGATTGAATAGCGCTCACTGGGAACTGGACCGATTGCGTAGGGAATCGGCCCAAAGCCAGAAGCATAAAAACCGGCGACTAGGTCCAGATCGCATCTTACAAATCCATCCACAGGTGTAGCATGAACAATTCGATTCGCATTGCAGCCGTTGCACTGCTGCTTGCCACTTCTATTTCCATGTCAGCACGAGACCGGTCCAACGCGCGCTCGATGGTGATTACACGCTACGGCATTGTAGCGACCAGCCATGTGCAGGCTTCGGTGGCGGGCGCGAAGATTCTTGAGCGTGGAGGCTCGGCGGTGGACGCGGCGATTGCCGCGAATGCAGTTCTCGGAGTGACCGAACCCTTGATGAACGGTATGGGCGGCGACTTATTCGCGATTTACTGGGAGGCCAAAACCGGGAAGCTGTATGGATTAAACGCGAGCGGTTGGGCGCCGCGCGGATTAACTATCGAACATCTGAAGTCGAAAGGCGCGACCGCAATGCCGCCAACGGGCATTGACTCGGTTACGGTGCCGGGCGCAGTTGCGGGCTGGCATGCACTGCATGAGCGGTTTGGAAAGATGGCGTGGAAGGATCTTTTCCAGCCTGCGATTTTCTATGCAGACGAGGGGTATCCGGTTCCGGAAATTATTGCGTCCTATTGGAAGGACTCGGCCGAGATGCTGGCAAACGATGCAGAGGCCCGGCGTGTCTATTTGCCTGGGGGCAAGCCTCCAGCGGTGGGGCAGATTTTCGAAAATCACGATCTGGCCAAAGCGTTGGGGTTGGTGGCCAACAATGGAGCGGATGCGTTTTACAAGGGCGAGATTGCGCGTGCGCTTGTGAGCACATCGCAGAATCTAGGCGGGACGATGGCGGGGGATGATCTCGCCGAATTTTCTCCAGAGTGGGTTGAGCCGATTTCGACGAAATATCGCGACTGGACGGTCTACGAGCTTCCTCCGAATGGGCAAGGGATGGCGGCGCTGGAGATGCTGAATATTATGGAAACGACTCCGGCCTCGCCGGAAGGCCCGCTCAGCGTGGCGGAACTGCATAAGAAGATCGAAGCCATGAAGCTGGCTTACGCCGATCTGGGGCGCTACAACGCCGATCCGCGGTTCGCGAAGATTCCGGTAAAGGGGATGCTGTCGAAGGAATACGCGCGGCAGCGCGCCAAGCTGATCGATCCTGTGAAAGCGAATTGCGATGTTGCGACGGGCGCGCCGCCGTTCAGCGATACGACTTATCTTTCGGTAGTCGATCGCGAAGGAAAGATTGTTTCATTGATTCAAAGCAACTACGAAGCTTTTGGGTCGGGAATTGTGGTGCGCGGCATGGGGTTCGTGCTGCAGGATCGCGGCGCGCTATTTTCGCTCGATGTTGCGTCGCAGAATGCGCTCGCGCCTCGCAAGCGGCCGTTTCACACTATCATCCCGGCTTTCATGGAACGTGGAGATCAGCACGTTGGTTTCGGAATCATGGGAGGCGCGAACCAGCCGCTGGCGCATGCGCAGTTTGTTTCTAATGTCGCCGACTACGGGATGAATGTCCAGGAGGCGATGGAGACCGCGCGTTTCACGGTAAGTCCGCAGCGCGGATGCAACATTGTAGTCGAATCGCGTGTCACCCCGGAAGTGCGCCAGAGGCTTTCCGCGATGGGACATCAACTCGACGTGCGCCACGAATACACCACGGCCATGGGCCGCGGGCAGGCAGTGCTGCACGATTCGAAATCCAAGGTGAACTACGGCGCGTCGGACGCGCGCGCTGATGGCGCGGCAGTGCCAGAGCAGTGATCAGTGTCCCGTGGTCAGCGTCCCGTGGTCAGTGTCCAGTCGGCGACGGTTTACCGATCACCAGCTTTGTTCACTGCTTACGACCGCAACAGGTTGCGGGCGATAAAGAAGACGTTGGCAGGGCGCTCGCCCAATCGCCGCATGAAGTATGGATACCATTCCGTGCCGAACGGAATGTAGACGCGCACCCGCCATCCCTTTCGCACCAGTCGCTGCTGCAAGTCGCGCCGGATGCCGTAGAGCATTTGAAACTCGAAGGAGTCGGGAGAAAGTTTTTCCGCAATCGCAAATGCCTCGGCTTGCTGAATGATGTTCTCATCGTGCGTGGCGAGTCCGTGATAGACGCCGCTCTTCATCAATATCTTCATCAGCTTGACGTAATTGGCATCGACATCGGATTTGGCGGGGAAGGCGATCTCCGCAGGTTCTTTGTACGCGCCTTTGCAGAGGCGGATGCGGATGTTTTCGGTCAGCAGTTTTTCAATATCGCTCTCCGAGCGTCTCAGGTATGACTGGATCACAGTGCCGACGGAGTTGGCATTTCCGGGCACGCGATGAAGTTCATGCACAAAATCAAGAGTGCGCTGCGTGTAGGGCGAGCCTTCCATATCGACGCGGACGAAGCCGGGAGGGTCCATGGAGGCCGCTTTTGCGACGAGTCCGCTGACGATGTCGCGAGCCAGTTGCTCGTCCACGTCGAGCCCCATGTGGGTTAGCTTGAGACTGATGTTGGCGTTGAGTTGGTTAGCGATGATCGCATCAAGAATCTGAAGGTAGAGTTGCGCGCTGTTACGGGCTTCATCGGGATTGGTGACATTTTCGCCGAGGTTGTCGATGCTGACGCTCATGCCGGCGCGGTTCACAGCCTGCGTGGCGCGAACGGCATCGACAATCTCAGTGCCGGCAACGAAGCGGCCGGAAAGGCGGCGTCCGAGGGAGGAGCGTTCGGCAAAGGCGCGGAGCGATGAATTTTCCGAAAGACGCACGAAAAAAGTTCTTAACATTCCGCACCTGGAAAATCATCAGCCGAACCCGGCGGGTGTAAAAGGATAAGCAGCACAGAAAGTTGTATCACATAGGCGGCCTGTCGCAATGCGGCCGCCGACGGGGGGAAGGCACTATTTCCAGACATGAGTTGAGCAGAATTGAAAGCAGGCGCTAAGGATTGAATCTTAATTCAACATTCTCGTGAGTTTCGTGAGAGGCGGGCGCCCACTTCCACTGGACCACCGCATTCTTCGCGGCTTCTACGAGAACCGGATGACCTCCCTTGACCTCGAGAGATTTTACCGTTCCGTTCTGTGCGACCAGCGCGTCCACTTTCACGCTGCCACTGATCTTCAGGGTGCGGCACAGAGATGGATATTGCGGGTTCACCCGGGTTACAACCTGGCGGATGACTTCGGTCGATTCCTGGGCCCGCGCTGGTGAAGGTCCGAAAAACGGTGTCACTAGGGAAATAAGTAAAGCTGCGGCAATCCTGGTACGCATAGGGGTAACGGGTCTGTGTACAGGATAAGAGAGTTCTAATTTATTGAAAGATTACCTCAGTAATGCACGAGTGGCCCCACGAAGAGCAAATGGATAGAGCATTGCCATGGGCGCTGCGGGCTTACTTGCCGTGCTCTTCCAGAAATTTTTCGACTTCGATTGCGGCCATGCAGCCGCTGCCGGCGGCCGTGATGGCCTGGCGGTAGCGACGGTCCTGCACATCGCCGCAGGCATAAACTCCGTGGACGCGAGTGTGCACATAGTTATGCGTTTTAAGATAGCCGTCCGCGTCGGTGTCGAGTTGGCCTCCGAACATCTTCGCGTTGGGCTCGTGACCGATGCCGAGGAAGAGCGCGCTGGTGGGGAAGTCCCAAACTTTGCCGGTCTTTATATTGCGCAGCTTCAGAGCGGTGACTTCGTGCTGCGCGGGATCGTGGACGTCTTCAACGACCGTGTCGGTTAGAAAATGAATCTTGCTGTTGTTCTTAGCGCGATCCAGCATAATTTTGGAGGCGCGAAAGTTCTCGCGGCGGTGAATCAGAGTCACCTTCGTGGCAAAGCGAGTGAGAAAAGTCGCTTCCTCCATCGCGGAATCGCCGCCGCCGACGACTACGATTTCCTTTCCCGAGAAAAAAAAGCCGTCGCAGGTGGCACAGGAAGAAACGCCGTGGCCGATGAGCTTCTGCTCGTTGGGCAGGCCCAGCCATCGGGCAGAGGCGCCGCTGGCAATGATTAACGACTGCGTGTGTATCTGATGGACGCCGAGATGAAGCAAGAACGGGCGCTTGCTCAGATCTGCGCTGGTGAGGTGCGCCATGCGGTATTCGGCGCCAAAGCGCTCGGCCTGCTTGCGCATGTTCTCGACCAGTTGCGGTCCCATGATCCCTTCGGGGAACCCAGGAAAGTTTTCGACCAGGGTGGTAAGAGAAAGCTGGCCGCCAGGCTCGTGGCCTTCGACTACCAGAGGCGCCAGATTGGCGCGCGCCGCGTAAAGCGCCGCAGTGTGGCCGGCGCAGCCTGATCCGATAATGACGACGTTGCGGGTTTCGCTCATGATGTTCTCAGATGCTTCGTTAGATTGCGGATTTCAAATTTCGATGCACGGGCGTCAATCGTGCAGTATCAAGTCCGAACCGCCAAGAAGACAAGGTACACGAAGGAAGCCCAATCATTTATTTTTTTGAGCAGGTTTCGCCGCTTTAGATTTAGTGGCGGCTGTTGGCGTTGTACCAGGGATTTGAGCCAGTTCCGCAGGGATCGTGTGCCGCACGCCCAATAAGCTGCGGTAATTCGCTAATACTTGAGAGGCACTATGGAACAGCGGTTCGTAGGCGCTTTGGTCGGGAGGCGGACCATTTTCGGAACCGCTGCAGCGGGCCAGCGCGATTGACGATTTGCCGAAGCGCTCAAGCCGGATGCGGCTGGCGGGCGTATTGGCCGCAACCATAGTTTCGGCGCTGCTAATCGCGGAAGCGCTGTCTTCCATCGAGACTTGGATTAAATCTTTGGGATCGCGCACATGCAGTACGAGTGTTTCAATCATGTTCTGTCCGTCGTCGCTGAAGGAATATTGCACACTGGCAAACAAAGCCTGCACTGCGAATTCGCGGCGAATGCGAACGTAGCGGGCGACCGAGGGTTCGCCGGCGTCTTCGGTGCTTCGTTTCGGTTGCAGGAAGTTCGGTGAATCGGACAGCGTTGAGCTGCCATGGGAGATTTCGAAGTCGGGACCGAACAGCGGCTCTTTCGGAATGCGCGCAAGTGCGGCGGCGATTTCCTTTTGCTCCTCTGCCGACGGGGTGCAGACGTTCAACATATTCACTTTTACCTGAGGTTGAGTGGAAGGCGTCTCCGGAGCTTGCTGAGCGACGGCGGGGAAACATGCAAGAGAAATGGCGGCGATCCAGATGAGTTTTGAGAGCACGGCAGAATTCTAAATGATGACCGTGAAATCCTTAAACCAGCAAGTATTTCGCGCTTCACGCCAAGACGGTTAGAATTCAGGCATGGCCAACCTAACACTGGTTTACGGAATGCGGTTACTACCCTCCGAAGACGTGGCGGAAGTGGGACAGGCTCCGGTGAAACTTAGCAATGGGCGTGAGGCGCACGTTACGATGCACGTGCTCGAAGGCAGCAAAGAAGAAATTGAGAAGCAGTTGCGTACGAGCCTGGAAGCGTTCTTCGACTTGTATCCGGAGATCTGATCGCTTTTCGGCCTGCATGCTGGCGCTCATCTGAGTTATCTGGCATAACCTAGCATGAAGCTGCAAATCGAATGAGAGAGATTTATTGCAAGTGGCGGGGGAGAATGCTGGTGGCTGGTTGGTGGCCGCGAGGCTGGATCGCGCGCGGAGCCTGCTATTCACTGGCTTTAGCCATTGCGCTTTTCGCTCTGGAAATGCTCCTGAGACTATTTGCTCCGAAGTGGAGTGATAGTCTGGGCGGATGGGTTAAGTTTCTTCTTTTCGATGCAACCCTGCTGTTCTCCATTGTTGCCTTCCGCGGGCTCAAGCGAAAAGTTTTGTGGCGCTTGCGCAATCGGCTGATTGTGACTTACGTCTTCATCGGCGTGATTCCGGCAGCGCTGCTGGTAGCCATGGCATTCATTACGATCTATCTTTTTGCGGGCCAGTTCGCCAGTTTCGTAGTGACCTCTGACATCAATTCTCAGTTGCGCAGCATGCAGGCGGTAAACGCAGCCGTCAGCAATGAACTTGCGGCGCGCATCGAAAAGAGTCAAACCCCCGCGGCAGAATCGCTGGCGGGATTGCAGAAGCGCGACCGCGCCTGGAGACGGCGGCAAGTCACTGCCTGGCAAGGTACGAAAATCCTGCCCATCAGCTCAGCCCAGAACGCTTCGGTAGCGTTTCCTGACTTCGTCAACAAAGAAAACAACCCCTACGCAAAAGAGATACGGGAAGGGCAGCCATTCAAAGAAATCGTTCGAGACAAGGACGAGTTGTATCTACGCGTCGCCTCAAGTTTTGAGGTAGGGCGGGAAAAGCTGCTGGTTGTATGCAGCGAACCACTGGATCAGAACCTGCTCGCAGATATCGCCGCCAACCTCGGGGAAATCACACTTTACGCCGCGGGAATCACTCTTGACGACGAACGCAATGCTGAACACGGTGGGCATTCGGGAACGGGCAGCACGGCTAAAGCGAAAGCTTCGAGCGGGCCCGAAAAAAATAATACTGACATCGTTTTGAGCCATGACAAGTCGGATTCAGATCTGAATGGACGTGGACAAGTGTTACGCCCGACTTTCTCGGTTGGAGCGCTGGCTGTACCAACAGGCTTCACAGATCGCGAGATCACGTTTGGCACGCCTCTTCAGGTGGTCGATTGGAAAACCGGAGATATGGGGCGGGCCGGCGCATTAGTAAGGGTTCGCACCCGGCCTTCGGTGCTCTATAGCCACTTATTTGCGGCGCTGGGAGACATAGCGCGCGGTGTCGAATATCTTTTGCTGGCGATCCTCGTTTTCTTCGCGGTAATTGAGCTTGTCGCTTTGATTATCGGAACACGAATGACGCAGACCGTGACGGGTGCGGTCGCCCAGCTCTACGATGCCACCAAGAATGTAGATCGCGGCGACTTCAGTCACCGCATCCCAGTGAAGTCCGCCGACCAGCTCGCGCAGCTTTCGCTGTCATTCAACTCGATGACGGAGTCCATTGAGAAGCTGATTCTGGAGCAGAAAGAAAAACAGCGCCTGGAAGGTGAACTGGCGATTGCGCAGGAAGTGCAAGCGCAACTTTTCCCGCGGCAGGTTTCAGAACTGGAATCGCTTGAAGTGCATGGTTTTTGCCGTCCCGCGCGCACGGTGAGCGGCGATTATTACGATTTCTTGACGGCCAGCTCTCACAAGTTAATTTTGGCCGTGGGCGATATCAGCGGGAAGGGCATTTCCGCCGCCCTGCTGATGGCGACCATCCACTCGGCGGTACGCGCCTACAGTGTTGAAAGTTTGCCGCAGATGCGGGAACCGGTGGCCGTCGGCGCGGTGGCTGGCGCGGGCCGGATGATGGCTGCGTGGCCCGAAGGCATTGAGATTTCTCCCGGCGCGTTGCTCGGGCTGCTCAATCATCAACTTTACGAAAGCACTCCACCGGAAAAGTATGCGACGCTTTTCCTGGGAATTTACGACGGGCGGTCGCACCGCCTGACTTACAGCAATGGCGGACACTTGCCGCCAATCCTGATCAGAGAAGATGGCGCGGTTCGTCGACTGGAAGCTGGCGGGACGGTGGTGGGGCTGTTTGAGAATGTGACCTATGACGAAGGCTCGGTGGAAATGCATCCTGGCGAACTTTTTCTGGCTTACAGCGACGGTGTCACCGAACCAGAAAATGAGTTTGGAGAATTTGGCGAAGAACGTTTGATTGATCTGGTGAGCGCGAACCGGCGTTCGCCGCTGGTTCAGATCAGTCAGACGGTTACATCAGCCGTCGACGATTGGATCGGCGATAATGAGCAGCCGGATGATATTACGCTGGTGTTGGCGCGAGCGCGGTAGGTCAGTGGGGTGATGCCTCATTTCGTTCTTGAGATCCAGGAATCCGCTGAGGACTAGATCTTTTGTTTCTTCCAGCGGCCTTGCTTGAACAGAATTGCGCTGACCGCGGCCATCGCGGTTTCGGCGATGGCGATCGAAAAGAAAGCCCCATTCGACTTCATATGCAGCGGAATGGCCAGCCAATAGGCCAGAGGGATTTCGAACAGCCAGAAGCCAAAAAAATTGACAATCGTAGGGGTAATCGTGTCGCCCGCTCCATTGAAGGCCTGCATCATTACCATGAAATAGGCGTACCCGAGATTTCCATAACTTACTATCCGCAGGCAGGCCGCTCCCAGCGGCACAACTTCGGGATCATGCGTAAAAAGGCGAACGATAGGTTCGGCGAAGAATATAAATACGATTCCCAGCGAGCCCAGGAAAATCACATTGTAAAGTCCAGTTCGCCACACCGCTTTTTCGGCGCGTTCGGGATGGCCTGCGCCCAGATTCTGCCCGACCAGCGTGGCTGCGGCATTACTCAATCCCCACGAAGGCAGGATCACGAAGATGACAATACGGATCGCAATTGTGTATCCGGCGAGCGCGGCCGCGCCGAAGATGCTTACGATGCGCACCAGGCCGATCCAACTGGTATGCGCGATGGCAAACTGCAGAATCCCCGTCAGCGAAACGCGAAGCAAGCGCAGCAGAACGTTGAGACGCACGTGCAGTTGACTCCGCAGGATGCGAATCCGCTCCGTTCCTCGCATCAGGCGATAGAACTGGTAAATAACTCCTATGCTGCGGCCGGTGAGCGTGGCTAACGCCGCGCCGGTTACGCCGAGGCGCGGGAACGGTCCCCATCCAAAGATCAGACACGGATCAAGTACAAGATTGATGATGTTCGAGACCCAGAGCAGACGCATGGCGATGGCGGCATCGCCGGCTCCGCGGAAGATTGCGTTATTAAGGAAGAGAAGAAGAACGGCGAAACTTCCGCCCAGGCAAATTCTGGTGTAGCCGCTGCCCGTCGCGACGATTTCGGGCGACGCTCCCATCAAACGGAGCAGGTTTGGCGCGAATAAAAAGCACGGAATACCGATTGCCACAGAAATGATCAGGCCCAGTACGATGGCTTGCACTCCGGCGACTGCCGCGCCTTCAGGATCTTTTTCTCCGATGCGTCGCGCCACCATCGCCGTGGTGGACAAACTCAATCCCATGCCGACGGAGAACACCAGGCTCAACAGTGATTCCGTGAGGCCGACCGTAGCGACGGCGTTTGCGCCGAGACGTCCGACCCAGAAGACATCCACCACGGCAAACAGAGATTCCAGCACCATCTCGAGCACCATCGGCACCGCGAGCAGCAGGATGGCACGGTTGAGGCTGCCCTTCGTGTAGTCCTGGTGCGAGCCGCGAATGGCTTCGACCAGCGATGCCCAGAGCGTGTGCGGCTTCTCGGTGACTTGAATTTGGTTTGGAGCTCCCATTAATGGCCTGCGAAGCTGGCTATCAAACTGCGCTGCGCCCGTCGCCGAGAAGAGAGTCTACTCTTACGTGCTCCCCGCTTTCCCCCCGATCCCACACGCGTGGGACGCTGCTCATTTCCTCGGCACCTGCGTCACACGCGCAGTCACTGCCAGATTCTTGACCATGCCACCGAGCACCAATGGTCCGATAGGAGTCATCAGAATGCCACGACTGTCGGCGCGAGGATCGTAAGTCGTTTCGCTAATGGTCTCCCATTTATGAGCGTGAAGGTCATAGGAGAAGGTGACTTCGGACACTGCCGCGGGCTGGCCATCGTAGGCTGCGCCTTTGTAATCATGTGGAGTAGCGGTGCCACCGGAGAAGAAAACTCTGTGATCGCGGTCAGAGCCGCCGCCAGCGAGCGCAAAGCGACCTGGGCCGGGATGTGGGGGCAGCTTACTCCATTCAATTTTGGTTGGAACCTTGTGATCAATCTTTCCCAGCCAAGCCTGCTCGCAAGGCGCGTAGCGCGGACCGCCGGGCGTGCCCGTTTGCGCGCCGTCCACGACCACGATGGTGCCATCGGCCACGCCACCCGCTAAACCGAAGACTGGAGTGCCCGGAAAGGGAGTGGCCTGCGTCCAGGAATTTTTTTCGACATCGTAGACTTGCACATTGTTTACGGGCCCCGTCGCTGACCGTCCGCCAATGAGATATACGAAGCGATCATGGGTCACACCGGTCACCGCGCTATCTACGGGGACGGGAATGTCCTGGCCGCGGGACCAGCGGCGGTGTGCTGGTTCGTAAACATTTACGTCAGAAACCGTGAGTTCGCCGCCCTGAGCATCTATCACGTAGCCGCCCATAAGAACGACCACGCCTTTGGCTCCGGCTGCGGCAGAGCCCACCCGTCCAACAACGCCCGGCACCGTACGGCCCTCGCTCCATCTGGCGCGAGCTAGATCCATGACGTAAACCTGGTTGGTAACGTCATCCCAGGCTTTCTTGGGACCGACTCCCATGATGGAAAATAACTCGAGGCCGTCCTTGAGACTCGCTATGGCGTTTCCAGAAACGGCGGCAGGCATGGGAGGAATTTTCTTTTGGTCGTCCGCTCCCAGCATGGCGGAGGACCAGAGGAGCAGGGCGATAAAAAACGGTAATTTCTTCATTGCAGAGATATTACCGCAGCTTGACTCACGAGGGGGTTCCGCGGTCAGAGTCGAGGTTTCCTATTCAATCAACCCTTGGCGCGCCGCATGGATGAAGTCCGTATATGCCGGTTGCTCCCCATTGTTGCGCATTTGGCTTGCGATCTGTCCGCGATGATACGCCGAATGCAACAGTATATGAGTCAAAATGTCTTGTACGGTGCTAGTCCAACCCTCGCCCTTGCTGTTTTGGTAAGAGACTTTCTCCGAAAGCGTTGGGGATGAAATCTGGTTGAGATATTCGTCCCAGAGAAAAGCGAGGTCGGAAATTTGTGCTTCGCATTGGTCCAAGGAAAAATCCGGCCAAACCGGCAGAGTCTGATGGTTCTTCTGGATTCGCTCCAACCATAGCCGTTCGGCGGAAAGCATATGCGCCAGCAGTTGCCGTGGCCGAGAGATGGAAACAGTGCTGGCGTTCAACGCACCCAGCACTTCGCGGTTGGCCCATACATCGTAAGTAAACTGACGCCGCAAATGTTCGAGCAGTTCCATGACTTGAGTCATTCGAGCGGCAAGAAGCCAGAATGGACTTCGTCTTGACTCCGAGCCCTAACCACAACCTGCAGACCGGTAATTAACAGCCCTTTCACATTACTCCACTAAACTGCTGCTTGGACTAGTGGTTAAGATAGTCATTAGAACACGATGGCTCGTGAATATGCCTCGCAAAGCTGCAACCTCGCGAATTCTCAGTGAAGACCTCGGCGTGAGCGACGCCGCGGAAGTGATATCGGGCCAGAACCCCGAAGCTGGCAAGAAGTCAGCCAGGAAGGGATCAGGATCGCTGGACGACCTGACGCGCACCGGTCTCCGCGCTTTCCTTATCGCACGCGATGCGGCTTTTAATATAAAGGACTTGCTCACTCAATCTTCACGGATGGCTTTCCTCGCGATCAAAGAGTGCGAGCAGGAGCTCGACGTTATCGAGCGCTACATCGACGACCGGTTGCCCGCCGCCATCACACGCGTGAACGAGGCGCGGGCGCGCCAGTTGCTGACTAGCCTGAAGTGCACCACCGATCTGGAGCGGATTGGCGATCTGATGATGAGCGTCGCGCTGCGAGTGCAGTCGCGGACGGCGAAGATGGCGGCATCCGATGTGCGGCAACTGGTGGAAATGTCGGCAATTCTGCGCGAGATGCTTGACCTGGTATATCGCGGATTCCTGGACCTCGATCTGGAGTGCGCCCGCAAGGTCTTGCAGATGGATAAAGACATCGACCGCGTCTGCCATGCCCTGTTCCAGAAACATCTCACCGAACACGCGTCGCAAGGAAGTCCCTCAAGTTTTGACGTGATTTTGATGGCACAGGCTTTGGAGCGCGCCGGAGACCACACAACGAACCTTGCCGAAGATCTTTACAGCCTGATTGAGGGTCGCAGCCTGCGGCATCCGCCGAAAAAGCGGGCGGCAACTTAAAGGCAGTTGCCAGAAGCCACTTTCAGCTCCTGGTACCACCTTTCAGTTGTTCTAAGAAATGGGCGCCGGGAACCGGCCCTGGCAAATTTACCATCCTTTAATGCGCTGGAAACATTCCCGAAACACTTCGGAAATATTCTGACAATTACCTCGCGCCACAAAAGACTCAGGCTTGGGGCCAAGCCTCCATTTTGGGGCCGAGCCAAGATAAGGAACAATGCACTCTCCCGTGGGATCTTACGAACCGCTCGGCGATGCGGGCAGTGCGGCTGTGTCTCGCTACCTTGTCTTCATCGTGGAAGACGAAGAGGATATCGCACGGCTTATTTCTCATAATTTGCAGGCGGCGGGTTTTGAGGTACGAAGCTTCGTCAGTGGAGGTTCGGTTGTCTCGGAGGCCCTAAGAGAGATGCCGTCGCTGTTTCTTCTGGATGTGATGCTTCCAGGAGCGGACGGCTTTGACATTTGTCGCCAGATTCGCCAGACGCCGGCTCTTTCTTCGACGCCAATTATTTTTTTAACCGCGAAGACGGCTGAAGCGGATCGGGTGAAGGGTCTCGAACTGGGTGGCGACGATTACATTACCAAGCCCTTCAGCCCGCGTGAACTGGTGGCGCGTGTTCGCAGTGTGCTTCGCGGCTTGCGTCAAGCTCCCGTAATGCCGGAAGCGCTTCGTCTGGGCGATCTGGAAATTGATGCTTCGTCGATGACGGTGAAAGCTCAGGGAAGGGCAGTTCTTACAACGGTGCGGGAATTTCGCCTGCTTGAGTATCTTGCGATACATCGCGGGCGCGTACTGACGCGCGACCAGCTGCTCGATGCGGTGTGGAAGGAAACTCCTTTTGTAACGCCACGCTCGATCGATGTATACGTGCGGCGGCTGCGCGAAAAAATAGAAATTGATCCCCGCCATCCCCGATATCTGAAGACGCTGCGCGGCATTGGCTATCGATTCGAAGTGCCCAAGTAGAAGTGCCCAAACAGAAGACGTACCCTCGTTATTCCTCGGCAGTAAGCTTCACCTGATTTATCCTGTCCCTTCGTGTCTGAATCCGCCGCTCATGAACAGGCCCAAACCATTGTGGAAAGCGGACGATCAAAAAGCCCGCCTGTCCGAACTCGCGGCGCAGTCGCAGGATTCCGCCAAAGATCGCCCGTTGCGGCGAGATGTGCGTTCGCTCGGCGCCTTGCTGGGACGAGTATTGGTGGAGCAGGTGGGCCAGGAGCTATTTGATACGGTCGAAGAGTTGCGGCGCCTCATGATTCGGCATCGCGAACGCGGCGCTCGTGGCGAACTGATGGCCAGCGCCCAGGCGATTATTTCGAAAATGGATCTGGAGCGCGCCTATCAAGTCACCAAGGCTTTCGCGATCTATTTCGAATTGGCAAATCTGGCAGAAACCAACCATCGCAAGCGCCGTCGCCGCGCCCGTCAATTGGAACGCTTGCGAGTGCCGCTGCCCGGATCCTTTCGTGGCACGCTGTCGCGTATGAAGAAGGCCGGAGCCTCTTTCGACGCAACGCTGGCGGCGCTGCGGCAGGTTATGGTGACTCCGGTATTTACCGCCCATCCCACCGAGGTGGCCCGCCAGACTGTACTGCTGAAACGGCGGCGTATTGGCGAACAATTGGAACGACTGGATCGTCTTCCTCTCACCGTGGACGAGGCCCTGCGATGCGAACAGATCATCCACGCGGAAATTACCTCGCTTTGGCAGACCGACGAAGTTCGACAAACGAAACCCACTGTCGACGATGAGATCCGCATGGGACTTCGCTATTTCCGGCTTGCGCTGTTTGAAAGTTTGCGGCGTCTGCAAGCCGAAATCGCGGAGTCGTTTGGCGAAGTGTATGGCGCGGTTCTCGACCCAGCGGAGTTGTCGAACCTGTTGAATTTTGGGTCCTGGATTGGTGGCGATCGCGATGGTAATCCGCTAGTCAGGCCGGAATCGGTGAAGGATGCTCTTGCATTGGCGCGCACCGTGATTCTGAGTCAATACATCCGCGATGTGGAGTTTCTGAGCGATTGTTTGAGTTCGTCTGTGCACCAAGTGGGAGCTTCCGCTGAGATTCTTGCACGCCTGGCGCAGTACAAAGGGTCGTTGGCCGCCGCCTCGATGTTGTGGGGGCCGGGTAATACCGTGGAACTCTATCGTCGCTTCCTCTCTTACGTGGTTTACCGGTTGCAACGCAGCCGGGAAGGCTCGAAGGTTCAGGATTCATATGAGGACGCGGAGGAGTTTGAATCCGATCTGGTAATGCTGCGATTGAGCCTGGTGGCCAATCGCGGGCAGCGGCTGGCGGAGGTGTATGTCGATCCGATCTTGCGGCAACTTCGGACTTTCGGATTTCATCTTCAGGTTCTCGACATCCGCCAACATGCCCGCGTGCATGCGGAGGTTCTGCACGAGATTGGCGAAAAAAAGATCGACGTAAACAAAATCGCGCCCGCAAACGCGGATCTTAGAAATCGCAAAGTACGAAAGAACGAATTAAGAAACACCGGTCCCGCCGTGGCGGCGGGAGTTGCTCTTCCCGAAACCAGCCAGGGTGCTTCTCCCCAGACTCGAGAGCTGATCGAAACCTTTCGCACCATCCAGCAGCTAAAGCAAACTTATCCGGCGCAATCCATCCGTCAATACATCATCAGCGGCGCGGAATCCGAGGAAGATGTACTCAACGTGGTCCGGTTGGCGAAGGCTTGCGGTGTGAGCCTGGCAGGTTCCGGTGGCGATCCATTCCTGAATGATCAGTTCCTAAACGACCCAAAGCTGAATGACCCAAACCTGAATGATCTAAACCTGAACGATCCAGGGTTGATGCCAGTGCCTCTGTTTGAGTCGATCGATTCCTTGCGTGCGGCCGGAGGTGCCATGCGCCGTCTGTGGCGGAGTTCCGAGTATCAGCCGCTGCTCGATTCCTGGGGACGCTGGCAGGAAGTGATGCTTGGCTATTCCGACTCCAATAAAGACGGAGGAATGCTGACTAGTACATGGGAGCTCCACAAAACGCATCGCGACCTGCACCGCGTGGCCGAGGAATGCGGAGTGAAGCTGCGGCTGTTCCATGGCCGTGGTGGAACTGTCGGTCGCGGCGGCGGTCCCACGCATGCGGCGATCCTGGCCCAGCCCGAAGGTTGTTTCTCCGGACGTATTCGAATTACGGAGCAAGGAGAAGTTCTCAATTGGAAGTACTCCGACGTTGTGCTGGCGGAATGGAACCTGGAACTGGTGATTGCCGCCAGCCTGGAAGCACTCACGCGCTCCGGAGCTCGGCCAACCGATCAAACGCGTTGGGAAGAGGCGATGGAAGAAATGTCCGGCGAGGCCTACCGTGTCTATCGCCGCGACATTGCGGAGAATTCTGATGTACTGGAATATTTCGAGCAAGCTACGCCGGTGCATGAATTGGATGCCGCCCGCATCGGCTCACGGCCATCGCGCCGGACAAAAGGCCGCCGTTTAGAAGACCTGCGCGCCATTCCGTGGGTGTTCGGATGGATGCAGAGCCGCCATGCCGTGCCCGCATGGTACGGAATCGGCATGGGGCTGCAGAGTTTTGCCAGGAAGGGTAAAGGCCATGAGCGGCTGCTCCGACAGATGTTGGAGCATTTTGCGCTCTTTTCGGATCTGGTGCGCAACGTAGAGCTTGGCATGGCGAAGGCGGATCTGCATATTGCCCGGGTTTATTCCGGACTGGTAAAGAATGCGGCGTTGCGGGCGCGGGTCTTCACCATGCTCGAAGATGAGTTTTTGCGGTCACGGACAATGATTCTGCGAGTCACCGGTCAACGCGATTTGTTGGCTCGCAACCGCGTGCTGGCGCGATCGATTCATCTGCGGAATCCTTACGTGGATCCGATGAGCCTGATCCAGGTTGAGCTGTTGCGCCGTAAGCAGCAAGGAGAAGATTTGACGAAACTTGAATATCCGCTGGGCGCGACCATCAACGGCATCGCCGCGGGACTGCATAACACGGGATAGGCCGAAAGCCTCCTTGCTAACTATCCGGTTCGCCATCAGTCTGTAGTATGTTGTTATGCTGTTCCAGGGAAAACCTTGCGCGGTCGCTTGTGCGCGCGTAAGAAACGATTGCTATCTGCTGCAACTTCTAATCTTCCAGAGAGAGGTCTTATGTCTATTCGCAGAGTGATCTTGTGCTTGGTGGTTCTGACACTGCCCGTCGCTATGCTTGGGCAAAAAAGTGCGCTGCCTAACGACGCAGGAGCTGCGGAAGAGTCAAAGTCAACGCCCAAGCTGGAACACTTCGATCCAAATTTGACCGACAAAGAACTGAGTCCTTGCGACGATTTCTATAAGTACTCCTGCAAAAAATGGCTGACGGCGAACCCGATTCCAGCCGATCAGGTCTATTGGAGCACTGGAAGTGGCCTGCAACTTTGGAACGAGAATTTGCTGCGTGAAACACTGGAAGCAAGCAGTAAGAACGACCCCAAGCGCAGTGCCGTGCAGCAAAAGATCGGCGACTATTGGGCCGCGTGCATGGATGAGAGCGGCATTGAAGCAGCGGGCCTGAAGCCGCTGCAGCCGGAACTGGAGCGGATTGCCGCGATCAAGTCAAAGAAAGAAATCACGCTTGAGATTGCTCATCTTCACCACTTGTTTCCGGGCACGTGGGAGCAGGGTGACAATCAAACGAACTCCCCATTCTTCGGCTTTACGGGACAGCAAGACTATGACGATGCTTCCAAAGTGGTGGCGCAGATCGATCAGGGCGGCCTGAGCCTACCCAGCCGCGATTACTACATCAAGACCGACGAAAAATCGGTGGCGACTCTCAAGCAATTCCGCGCACATGTGCACAAGATGTTCGTGCTAGCGGGTGAAAAAGAAGCGCAAGCCGGCGGCGACGCAGATGCTGTGATTGAACTCGAAACCGCGCTGGCCCAGGCGCAGATGGACAACGTTAAACGGCGAGATCCCAAAAATATCAATAACAAGATGAGCCTGGCGCAGATCCGCGAGTTGACGCCCTCGATCGATTGGGACATTTATTTGAAGACGGTGAAAGCTCCGGCCAGCGACCACTACATTGTGACTGCGCCTGATTTCTTCCGCGCCGAGGAAAAACTGCTGGCGGGGCGTCCGATCGAGCAATGGAAAACTTACATCCGCTGGCAAGTCATACACCGAGCTGCGCCAGTTCTTAACAAGGCAATGGTCGATGAGAATTTCGACTTCTTCGCCCGGACTCTGGCGGGCCAGGAACAGAACCAGCCGCGCTGGCGCCGATGTGTGCACAATGCCGACCGCGATCTCGGCGAAGCGCTCGGCCAGGCTTACGTAGACCGCGCCTTTCCGCCGGAGAGCAAGGCTCGCACGATTGAGATGGTGCATGCCATCGAGGGGGCTATGCATGATGACATTGAAAGCGTGAGTTGGATGACACCGGCCACCAAGGAACAGGCGATCGTGAAGCTGAAAGGGATTGAAGACAAGATCGGCTATCCTTCGCACTGGCGCGATTATTCCGGAGTGAAGGTGACTCGCGATAATTACCTTGGCAATGTTCAGCAGGCGTCGGCGTTCGAATTCGAACGCTGGGTGGCCAAGATCGGCAAGCCGGTGGACCGCAGCGAATGGACCATGACGCCCCCAACTATCAATGCCTATTACGATCCGCAGTTAAATACCATCAATTTTCCCGCTGGAATTCTGCAGCCGCCATTCTTCGAAAAGGCCATGGACGATTCCGTTAATTTTGGCGCCATTGGAATGGTTATCGGTCACGAACTGACTCACGGCTTCGATGATCAGGGACGCAAGTTCGATGCTCAAGGCAATCTTCGTGACTGGTGGACTGTGGAAGATGCCAAAGAATACGACGAGCGTGGCAAGTGCATCTCCGATGAATATACGCAGGAGGTTCCTGATGCCGGCCCGGGGGTCAAGCAGAATGGTTTACTGACGCAGGGGGAAGATACGGCTGACAATGGTGGCGTCCACCTCGCTCTGAATGCACTTGCGACTGAGCTCAAGAAACAAGGGAAATCGCTCGACGATAAAGGCCCGGATGGATGGACTTATCGCCAGCGCTTCTTCCTCTCTTACGCTTATTCGTGGTGTGCGAATATAAGGCCGGAAGTAGCTCGTCTGGTGGTGACTACGAATCCACACTCCATGCCGATCTTCCGCATCGATGATGTGGTTTCGAATATGTCCGAATTTGCCCAGGCGTTTGGTTGCCAGCCGGGGCAGAAGATGGTCCGGGCAAATGCTTGCCGGGTGTGGTAGCGGTTCGATTCTTCATCTTGCTATAGGCAATCGCGAAAATGGGCCAGCTCACGAGCTGGCCCATTCTTTATTGTTGAATTCTCGCTTCGCAGCTAGCGGTTGATGTCATCCTTAGACTGCAAGCGCTTAACGTAGCCCTGTAAGTTGGATTTGTTGGAATCAGGCGCCGCCGTCAGCGCGGTTTGCATTTCCTTAACCGCGTTGTCGAAATCGCCCTGGCCGCTGTAAACCCGCGCCATACCGACGTGCGACGTCCATTCAGTCGGAAACTTCTTCGCGTTGGTGCGATAAAGCGCGAATGCCTCTTCCTGTTTCTTTTCTCCCTGTAGCTGGCGGCCATAGAAATAAAGTTGCTGCGGGGACGCTTTCTCTATCGCCTTGTTGCGAAAACTCGATGCGTCGTCTTTACGGCCGATGGCCGCGAGAATAAGCGACTTGTTCATCAAGTTGTCGAAGCGTTCTTCCACCTGGATGGACTGGTCTTCATCCTTGAGCGCCTCGTCCAGATTTGTTTTATTGGTAAGGAAATAGTTGGCGGCATCGTCCCAGCCCTCCCAGTAATATTGATTCAGGCCGCGGATTTGCCGGTGAATGCTGGCTTCGACAATGTCGTTCACCTTAGCGGAAACTTTGAAGGGAACCGCGACCTTCTCCCAGCGCAGAGTTAGGACGGTCGAGTCGGGTGTAACGTCATCGAAGTCATAAGTAAGCGCGTTGTGAAATTCGGCGGGTTGCGGCTTCACTGTGACTCGCAGCGCGTCCTCATCTTGTTTGTAAGTAAAACTTCCCCAAGCGTTTGCCATCTTTGAGAAGATCACAGTCCACTGATTTTCGCCGGGGATCATGTGCAGGCCGTAGGTTCCCTTGTCGAGCGGTTGGCCTTCAATGGATACCGGATCGGTGAATGTGAGGGTGGTGTTTTCGTTGGCTCCGGCGCGCCAGACCTCGCCGTAAGGTACGAGCTTGCCCCAGATTTGGCGGCCATTTGCCAGCGGCCGGTGATAGTTGACGGTGATATCGGTAATGCCAATACGTTGCGTGACCACGGCATGTTGGCTCGGCCGGGGCAGATCGAGCATTACGGTTTGCGCGTGACAAAGACTAAGACTGGTTACCGACAAAAAACCTGAGAGCAGGACCAGACGAACTCTGTGCATGGGAGACTCCTCTTTATTTGTGGGAATCAAAAAGCCATTTCAGTCGCAGCCGAGGTAATGCATTGGGATGGAATACCTGATTGCTGGCGATTTAGACGAGGGGGCGAGGCCAAGGTAAGCAATCGGACGCGGAAGAGGAGATTCTTCAATCGCAGCTTGACAATCCCAGCGTCCGGGAGCAGAATTCTCGAAGGCGAATAAAAAGCGAAAATGCTAGCCGGGGCTGCCAACCCCGGCGCTCCCTGAAAACTTTCCGAGGAATTTATGTCTTCCGCAGTGTTTTCCACTTCGGCGGCCCAGAGCCGCCCTTTTGTCTTTGATGGTGAAGAGGTTATAGAGGTATGCCCGAAAGCTTCCGGGGAGGAATTTTTTGGCGAGGCTCGCCCACCGCAACGAGTGGTCTCCGAAAGTTTCCTTGGGGCTTTCAAAGATTCGAGACTTGCCGGGGTTACTCCAGCTTCGCGGTTGGCGGTACGTCTCACGCCAGAAATGGTATCCAGCGGCATTGCTGCACTGGATGCGCTTACCGGAGGTCTGCCGCGCGGGTGCTTGACGGAAATTTGCGGCCCAGCTTCTTCCGGACGCACCACTTTGTTGCTCTCCGCACTGGCCGCGGCCACAGGGCGCGGGGAATGCTGCGCGGTGGTGGACGCCGGCGATGCTCTAGATCCCCAATGTGTCGCGGACGCAGGTATCGAGTTGGATCGGTTGCTGTGGGTGCGGTGTGGGGAAGACACACCGCAGAATAATTCTATGCGCAAGACAGGTTCGGACACGGAGAATAAAAACTTTTTCAAATCGGATTCGCACGATCCCGAGCATCGTTTGGAACAACTTTTGCGCGTTACCGACCTGTTGCTGGAAAGTGGAGGCTTCGGCCTGATCGCCCTTGATCTCGGCGATTTGCCGCCGCAAACAACTCGCCGCATTCCGTTGACAACGTGGTTCCGTTTCCGCCGCGCTGTGGAGCATACGCCCACGGTGCTGCTGGCAGTTGAGCGGCAGTCCATTGCCGGAAGCTGCTCTTCTTTATTGATTAAGCTGGGGTCGCAAGCACCTGGGATACGGCAACTCATGACTACTCAACCCGCGCCCACACATGCGCAATTGCTGACCGAACTTAAAATCACGGCAGAGATAGTGAGATCGCGGATGGAGCGCAAACCGGCTCGTTCCGCCGAAGTCATTTTCAGCAGCAAAACCGCGTGGGCGGGATGAAGGAATCAATGTTCCCATGCCTTTTGCCTGCATCTTCGTGCCGAATTTTACCGTTGCCGCCGTGTTTCGCGCCGAGTTCGAGTTGCGAGCGCGGGCCGTGGCTATTTTTGAAGGCAAGCCGCCGCTGGAAAAAGTTTTTGCTGTGAATGACAACGCGGGACGCGCGGGTATTGCACCAGGCATGACGAAAGCCCAGGCGGAACTTTGTTCTGAACTGACGCTGTATCCGCGTTCTTTGCTGCAGGAGTCTGCTGCGCATGCGGCTCTTCTGGATTGCGCGCAGTCTTTCTCGCCGTGCGTGGAGGATGCCGCAGCCGATACGGCAATTCTCGATCTTGCAGGAATGGAATCGCTTTTCGGCACGCTGCCGGAAATTGCGCATGATCTCTTTCGGTGCGGTGCAGACCTTGGACTGGATGTGAACGTTTCTGTAGCTTCGAATCCCGATGCTGCCATGCTTGCGGCGCGCGGGTTTCCGGGCGTGACTGTGATTCCCTCGGGAAAAGAGGCGGAATGTTTAGGGTCTCTGCCGATCCATGTGCTATTTGCCGCTGGGTCGGGGAATCAACAAACAAAAGGCAAAGAGAAAAAAAGCGATCAAGAAAAAGAGGCGATCCGGTTACTGGAAACGTTGGAGCGCTGGGGTGTGCGTGATTTGCGAGCCTTGGCTGCGCTGCCGCAAGTTGCGCTGAGCGAGCGTTTGGGACAGGAGGGTTTGCGCTTGCAGGGACTGGCGCGAGGCTCGGCTTCGCGCACGCTGGTTCCAGTGGAAGCGCCAGCGATATTTGAAGAAGCAGTAGAGTTGGAATTCCCCATCGTTCTGCTGGAGCCGCTGGCGTTTTTGTTGAATCGCCTGCTTGAGCAGATCTGTGCGCGTTTGGCTGTGCGCGCGTTGAATACCCAGGAATTGCGGCTTACGCTTGGACTGCAGAATTTGACGGGCGTCGATCCTGAGTCCGACACCGTCGGGATTCCCGGCGAGAGCGACGTATCGCATGGCGCAGCCGAGGCTGAATCGCCAGCACAGCATTTTGTTTCCGGCAGACAAAGAAAGTTTTGTCGCATTCTTCGTCTGCCTCTTCCCATGCTCGATCCAAAGCTTTTTCTAAAATTGTTACAACTGGATTTGAACGCGCATCCGCCGGGCGCGCCGATCACGAAGATTCATCTCATCGCGGAACCTGCGCGGCCGCGATCTGCCCAAGGCGGCCTGTTTCTGCCTCCATCGCCGGAACCCGAAAAACTGGAACTCACGCTGGCGCGCATTGCTCGGCTAGTGGGCGAGGCACGCGTGGGATCAATGGAGTTATTGGATACGCATCGTGCCGAAGGTTTTCGGATGCGGCGCTTCGTGCCTGGGACGCAGCCAAACCTTTCGCGAAAAACATCTGAAGCGGCAGAAGATAAACCTGCTGTTGCTGCTCTTCGCATGTTTCGTCCGACACTGCGGGTCACTGTGACTTTGGAAAATGGAGAACTGGCTCGCGTGTCCTGCACAAAGAAAAAGGAAGTACAAGGCACTGTGCTCTGGAAAGCAGGCCCCTGGCGCAGTTCCGGAGACTGGTGGGATCGGGAAGCCTGGGCGCGCGATGAGTGGGACATCGCCTTGCAAAGTACGGATGGCGTTGTTCTCTACCGGCTTGTGCACGATCTGCTGGGAGGGGGCTGGTTCGTGGAAGGCACATATGACTGAAAAAACAGTGGCCAGTGATCAGTGGCCATTCTTTTCTACGAAATTACTGAGAACTGGCAACTGACCCCTGACCACTGAAAAATTTATGTATATCGAGCTTCATGCACGCTCTGCTTTTAGCTTCCTCGAAGGCTCTTCTTTGCCTGAGGATCTGGCCAAGATGTGTGACCGTCTTAGCATGCCCGCCATGGCATTACTGGATACGGACGGGGTCTACGGCGCGCCGCGCTTTCATCTGGCAATGAAAAAAATCGAAATCAAGGCGCACATCGGAGCGGAAGTAAGCGCATTTTTACCACGGAATCGCGGAGGCACAGAAGAGAACAATCAACAATCAAAATTCAATAATCAACAATTTACAAATTTCTCCGTGACTCCGTGTCTCGGTGGTAAGTTCCGTCTCCCGCTTCTTGTTTCCTCTCGCGCTGGTTATCAGAACATCTGCCGCCTGATCACCAAGATGAAGCTGCGCGCGAAAAAAGGCGAGGGGGCGGTTCGCAAAGAAGAACTGGAAGAACATGCGAAAGGGCTCATCTGTCTGACCGGAGGCGCGGACGGGCTTCTGGCCGCGGCTTTGCAACAGGGCGGGATGGAAGCAGCACGTAAACAAGTTGAGCAACTAGTTGGACTATTTGGCCGCAACAATGTCTACGTCGAGTTGCAACGTCATTTTCAGCGGGAAGAAGAATCTCGCAACCGCGCTGCCATTGCAATCGCCAACTTGCTCAATCTTCCGCTGCTCGCCACCAACGGCGTTTGCTACGCCACGGCGAAAGACCGCGAACTCTGCGACGCGTTCACCGCCATTCGCCATCACCGCACACTCTCGACTGCGGGCCGGCTGCTGACGCGCAATTCGGAGCGTCATTTGAAATCGCCGCAAGAGATGCAACAACTTTTCTCCGATCTGCCCGAAGCCATCGCCAATACGCTCGAATTGTCTTCCCGCCTCGAGTTCACATTAAACGATCTTGGCTACCAGTTCCCTCAGTATCCCGTTTCCGAAGGCGAGACCATGAATTCGTTCCTGCGAGATCGCTCTTGGGAAGGTTTTCGGGAACGCTACGGCCGGGCCACAAGTGAGATGCAAACCCGCGCCCGCCGCCAGATTGAGCGTGAACTGGCGTTGATCGAAAAACTTAATCTTGCCGGATATTTTCTTATTGTGTGGGATCTGGTTCGCTTCTGCCGCACGGAAAATATTCTGCTGCAGGGACGCGGGTCGGCTGCAAACAGCGCCGTCTGTTATGCGCTGGGCATCACTGCCGTCGATCCCATCAGCATGGAACTTCTTTTCGAGCGCTTTCTTTCCGAAGAGCGTGGGGAGTGGCCCGACATCGATCTCGACCTGCCCAGCGGCGACGAACGCGAAAAAGTGATTCAGTATGTCTACCGCCGCTACGGGGAACGTGGCGCGGCCATGACCGCGAACGTCATCACCTACCGGAATAAAATGGCGGCGCGGGAAATGGGAAAGGCATTGGGATTCGATCCAGAAACACTGGGAAAAATTTCCGCAGCAGTCGCTACCTGGGAATTTCGCGATGAAAACGACGCGCTCGACCGCCGCTTCCGCGATGCCGGACTCGATCTCAAACATCCGCGGCTGCGCAAATATTACGAGCTGTGTCTAGCCGTGCAGGACATGCCGCGGCATCTCGGGCAGCACTCCGGCGGCATGGTTATTTGCCAAGGACAGCTAGATTCTGTGGTTCCACTCGAACCCGCTTCCATGCCCGGCCGCGTAGTGGTCCAGTGGGACAAAGAGGATTGCGCCGACATGGGCATCATCAAAGTCGACCTGCTGGGCCTGGGAATGATGGCGGTGCTGAAAGATTCAATCGAACTGGTTCGCAAGCACTATCCCGATGAAGTCGATCTGGCGCATCTTCCGCAAGACGATGCCGCGGTTTATTCCGCGTTGCAACAGGCCGACACCATTGGACTGTTTCAGGTGGAAAGCCGCGCGCAAATGGCATGTCTGCCGCGCCTTCGCCCGAAACGCTTTTACGACATTGTGGTGCAGGTGGCGATCATCCGGCCGGGACCGATTGTCGGACAGATGGTGAATCCTTTTTTGTTGCGGCGGCAGGGAAGGGAAGAGGTTACATATCCGCATCCTTCGCTCGAGCCGGTGCTGGCACGCACGCTGGGCGTGCCACTTTTTCAGGAACAATTATTGCGCATTGCCATGATTGCGGCCAATTTCAGCGGCGGTGAAGCCGAAGACTTGCGCCGCGCTATGGGCTTCAAGCGGTCGCAAGCGCGTATGCGGGAAATTGAAGCCAAGCTGCGATCCGGTATGACGCAGAATGGAATTTCGCCGAAAGCTCAGGAAGAAATTATTCTCTCCATTACATCCTTCGCGCTTTATGGATTTCCGGAATCGCATGCGGCCAGCTTCGCGCTGATCGCGTATGCCAGCGCCTATTTGAAGTGTCACTACCTCGCTGCGTTTACCGCCGCGTTGCTCAATAACCAGCCCATGGGTTTTTATTCTCCGGCGACGATTGTCAAAGATGCCCAACGCCACGGATTGAAAACGCTGTCCGTGGATGTGATGCGGTCGGAGTGGATGTGCAGTTTGGAAGCTGTACCCAGTACCGAGTACCGGGTACCGGGTAAAACCATTCCTCCTCCAGAGGATTTGCTGGCCACAAATAATTTTGTCATTCCGACCCCCGAACGAATGCAAGGGGCGAAGGAATCTCAATCTCGCTCGGTACCAGGTACTAGGTACTCGAAACTCGCTCCGGCGCTACGTTTGGGATTGCGTTACGTTCGGGGGTTGCGCGAGGAAGCAGGTCAGGCGCTGGTGCGCGAACGTGCGAGGGCGCTATTTACTTCTATTCACGATCTGACCCAGCGCGTTCCAGAACTGCGCAAGGATGAGCTCACTACACTGGCGGAAATTGGCGCGCTGAATGCAATAGCGAGTACCCAGTACCGAGTACCGAGTAAAACCTTTGCCATCCCGAGTTCCGAGCTCACGCGAGGGACGGTGGAATCTCGCAACTCGATACTAGGAACTCGTTACTCGCAACTTCACCGTCGCGATGCGCTCTGGCAGGTGGAACGCGCCGTGCGCGGATCGGGTCCGCTGCTGGAAAAATTGCCTGAACCCGATTCTCCTTCACCGCTTAAGCCCATGAACTACGAAGAGCGCCTGGTTGCCGACTTCCACGGCACCGGCCTTACCGTTGGTCCGCATCCTATGGCGTGCCGTCGCGACTGGCTCAATGCCATGGGAATTCGCCGCGCCAGCGAACTGCGCGATCTTCCCAGTGGCAAGCGTCTTCGCATCGGAGGTTGCGTTATCACACGCCAGCGCCCTGGAACCGCGAAAGGTTTTGTGTTTTTAAGCCTGGAAGACGAAACGGGGGTGGCCAATGCGATCATCACACCCGATCTTTTTCACAGCAACCGCCTGCTCCTGGCCTCAGAACGGTTTCTGGCCATTGAAGGTATCCTGCAGAATCAGGACAATGTGATTTCGGTGAAAGCCGAACGCGTACTTCCCCTATTCGTTACGAAAGCCGAAACTGTCTCGCACGATTTTCACTGAGACAAGAGCCAGAAGATCTACTGCGGTGCAGGATATTCTTCTTCGCCTTGCCGATTCTCCGGGGAGGCCAGAGGCAGTCGCAGAGCCTCGCGCATGATGTTGCGCTCCACAGGAGAAAACACGCTCCTGTAGCGAGCAGAATCGATGATTCGCTCCCGATGCTCCGGTGAAAGGATGCTTAGGTGTTCCACCGCAGTTCTGATCATGTGCCGGCGCTCGGGTGGGAGCTGTTGCATTTGGGCGTGAATATGAAGCGCCCACTGCTTTTGTTCTGGGGTCAAATGCTCCCAAGTTTCCATGCGCTTCAGCATGCGCTGCTGTTGTTGCGGGGGAAGGGAAGAGAAATGCCGCAAGCGTTGTCGTAACATTTGCTGCTGTTCCGGCGGCAAACGGCGAAATGCGGGATCGCTTTGCAAGGCCCGTTCCTGCTCCCCGGGAGGCACGTTCTTATACCGGCGAAGCCAGTCGCCAGCATGTCCTGGACCCGCATAGCGCGCCGGCTGACGATTCTGAATTCGCGGAGCAGGCGGGCGAAAATTGTTATCCTGCTGCGCCCGGCATGGAACTACGAGAGCGGGCGTTAGAGCCAGCAGAGCCGCCATCATCCATCCGGTTATAGAGTCTTCCCGCCGCATGCTCTCGTTCTAGATTTTCTCGGATCCCCGCGTATTTGCAGACTGGAAATTCCGGTCCCGCTCTACGGATTTGCCGTCACATCGTGCTGCACTTCCAGGTCATCCAGCAGATCAAAATCAGAATACAGGTCGTGATTCTTCTCCAGAGACTGCAGATCACTCACGGCCGTGCCGGGCCCGATGGATTGCGGCATCGGCAGTTCGACCGTGGCCAAATCCTCCTGCCCCGGCTTGTATATCCGATTGTTTGTAGTAAAGAACAGACCAACGGCAACCCCGACCAACACCGTGAGCGCCACAGCCAGCGCCGGACGCCGCAACCATCCCCACAGGTCGGCTTGCGGCCTGGCCATCTCCTCCCGTAGACGCGCTTGCAGACGCACATCAAAATAGGGCGAAGGCTCCGGGGCCTGCCACTCATCCAACAATGCCATCGTCTGCCGAAACTCTTCCAGCTTCTTGGTGCACCCGCCGCAGCCGGCAAGATGTTCGCCGATCGCGGGGCTAGTCCCCATCAGACCCGATGCCAAATCCGGTATTATTCCGCGAATCTCCTCGCACTTCATAACCTGTTCCCCTTATTTATTCGTTCCTGCCGCTTCGTCGAAAAGTGCGCATGCTAAACAAATTCCTTTAACTGTTCCCGCAAAGTCTCATACGCACGAAACAACAACGATTTAGTCGCCGATTCGCTCAATTTCAGTACATCGGCGATCTGTTTGTAATCCATCTGCTGATACTTGTGCATAATCACTGCCAACTTCTGCCGTTCCGGCAGGGCCTCAACCTTGCTGCGGATCGCCGTCAATCGCTCACGCCGCACCAAAGCTTCTTCGGCGGTGATCGTAGCATCGGCGACGTCCATGGTCATGCCTGTTTCTTCGTCCGGCTCGTCCAGGCTCAGCGTGACTTCGGGGCGCTCCTTGCGAGTGTCACGCGCGTGGTTGACCGCCAGATTAGTCGCAATGCGGTACAGCCACGTGGTGAACTTGGCGCTGGCTTCATAAGTTTCGCGCGAGCGGTACACCCGCAGAAAAACTTCCTGCGCCAGATCTTCTGTCGCGGCCGCATTGCGCGCCATACGGTACATGAAACTCACCAGCGGCCGCCGGTACTTTTGAACCAGGAAGTCGAAAGCGGCCTGATCTCCGGCCTTCACCCGCAGCATGACTTCAGCGTCCGTGCAGGTTTCGTCGCCAATGAGTGCAACGGGTAACGGCTCCGCAAGACGCGATCCAAGCCCTGCCAGCAAAACGCTGCGGTCCATGGCGGCAGTGCTCACACTGGATCGAACCCCACTGCGGGCGGAAAGTTGCTCCTGCTGCTGTACTTGCGGCTCTTTGGAGGTTCGCAACGGCGAGGGGGATGCAGCCGGGTGTGGAGGCTTGGTTTCGTCCGGCATTGAGGTTACTTTAGGCACAGGGTAACCGCGGCCCGAGACCGCTTCGCCCCGCCGTCGATAGGCTACCACGCCACCTTGACCCTTCCAAACTCCAGCTAGGGATTCAGTGCCAAGGCCATATAATGTCTATGGCCACGTTTTCGAGGACAGGCCTGCTGCGATAGCGTCGTTTAAGGTGGACCCGCAACTCAGCGTCAGCTACAAACGACTGTCGGGACAAACCTTAGGCGCGATTTTGGCATCTTTCGTGCGAACCATTTTGAGATAGTAGGGCGACACTGTCACCTCTGGCGACTTCTCTGCCTCGTATAGGTTCGCCTTCGAAGATGGTTAGGAACCAAGCATGGCCGAACAGGCAAGTTACTGGTCCGGATGGCAAGAGCGTATCTCCGCTCTGGGTAACGTTCCGGCTGTGCTCAAGATTGTGTGGGACTCCGGTCCGCCAGTCGTAATCTTCGGGCTGGTTTCACGGTTGTTCTCATCCCTCCTTCCGGTCGTATTGCTCTGGATCACGAAGCTGATCGTGGATCGCATTGTGCACGCGGTGTCCACTCACCAGCCGGTTCAGCCAGGTTTCTGGTGGCTGGTTGCGGCCGAGTTCACGTTGGCCGTGCTTAACAGTATTCTCCTGCGCAGCATCGACTATTCGGACTCCTTGCTGGCTGACAAGTACACCCGGCATGTCAGCATTCGAGTGATGAATCACGCTGCCAGCCTGGATCTGATTGCCTACGAGGATCCGGTCTTTTACGATCGTCTGGAGCGGGCTCGGGTGCAAGCCACCGACCGGCTGGTGATGATTCAAGCGATTGGCCGTCTCGTGCAACAGGCGATTACGACGATCACACTGTCGGTGTCGATCATGTTGTTTTCACCCTGGCTGATGCTGTTGCTTGTTGCAGGGGTGCTTCCCGCATTTTTAGGAGAAAGTCACTTCGCTTTTCTGGGGTATGCCAAGAACTTCCGGCAGACCCCGATGCGGCGTCAACTCGATTACCTACGGGTACTAGGTGGCAGTAAGGAAGCGGCGAAGGAGCTGAAACTCTTCGGGTTGAAGAATTTCCTGGTGGAGAGATTCACGCGCTTATCCGATGACATCTACAAGCAGAATATCGCGCTGAACCGGCGCAAGCTGATCGCAGGCGCGGCATTGTCGATGATCGGCACCGCCGGGTACTATTCCGCGTATGTATTTGTAATATGGCGTACCGCGTCGGGTGCGTTGAGCATCGGCTCGATGACCTTCTTGACTTTAGCCATTCAGCAGGCGAGCAGTAATATTGAGCAGATTTTCTCTACCATCGCGGGCATTGGAGACCAGGCGTTGTTCCTTACGGACCTGTTGGCGTTCTTCGAAATGAAGCCTACGATCCGCTCCAAGCCGAATGCGTTACCCGCCCCTCGACCTATCATGCGCGGCATCGAATTCCGAAACGTTTCCTTTAGTTATCCGGGGAATTCACGCCGTGTTCTGGACTCCATAAATTTCCATTTACATACCGGGGAGCGGATGGCGTTGATTGGCGAAAATGGCCAGGGCAAGACCACGATCGTGAAGCTGATTACCCGCCTTTACGATCCCACGGAAGGACAAATCCTGCTGGATGGCGTTGACCTGCGCGAATACGACCTGGAGGATTTGCATCGTGAGATCGGAGTCATTTTTCAGGATTTCATGCGCTATGAGATGACCGCCTTGGAAAACATCGCAGTGGGGCGGATTGAGGAGATCGGCAATCTGGAATTGCTAAAGAGCGCTGCACAAAAGAGTTTGGCCGATCAGACCATTGGGAGATTACCGCTTGGATACGACCAGATGCTCGGGCGCCGCTTTGAACAAGGAGTTGATCTATCGGGCGGGGAATGGCAAAAAGTCGCCCTGGCCCGCGCGTATTTGCGCGACGCGCAGCTCTTGATTCTTGACGAACCAACGGCGGCCCTCGACGCCCGCAGCGAGTTCGAAGTATTTCACCGGTTTGCGGAACTCACCACGGGGAAGATGGCGCTTTTTATTTCGCATCGGTTCTCAACCGTTCGGTCGGCCGACCGCATCCTAGTTCTCGCCAACGGCATCATTGCTGAAGAGGGTACGCACGACCAGCTCGCGAGACTGGGAGGGCGATACGCTGAAATGTTTGAGATGCAGGCATCAAGTTACCGCTAGGACCACATTAAAATGGCACTAAGTGGGCATCTAGAGTTTTTCAGCGCAGAGACCGAGATTCTGCGCAACCCGATACGTGAAATGGCAACGGATACCCGTAACCTGAACTCGAGCGCTACCGAACTGGCCAGCAAGCTGATATGGCTGCCGGACCAGGTTACCGACCAGCCCTACGCTGATCGTTGCCAGCGGCTGTTCGCCGCCATGAAGCCTTTGCTCGATGCCGTCGCGGCCGTTCGCCCGTCGGAGACTGTTCCGGACGATCTGCGTTTTCTGCGCGAAAACCTTCTTTTGCTTGAATCAGAATTGGCTGACGCATGTGCATCCTCCACCGTTCCGCAGAAACATCCCCTGGTTCGTACTCCAGACGGTGACGTCGCTCCTCGCGTCGCTGCCGTGGCTGCGGACTATTTTGCGGCGACTGACTATCAGTTTGATGGCGTAACCTTCACCGAATACCTTCAGGCCTTTCAAGACACGACCGTCCTCAACATGGCTGAGTTGTGGGCGCTGATTCCCGTCCTCAAACTGGTACTACTCGAACAGGTTGCGAGGCAAGGCAAGCATCTGCTGCAAGATTCAGGCGCATCCCAGGATTTCATCAGTCCGATTCGCAGCCTGCGGGAGATCAAGCAAACCACCTGGAGGGTGGTTATTGAGCCACTAATCCGGTTTGATCGGATTCTGCGCGAAGATCCTGCGGGAGCTTACTCCCACATGGACTACGAGACGCGAGAGTTGTACCGGCAAAAGGTGCTGAATTTTGCCAACCACTCCGATTGCAGCGAAATCGAAGTAGCGCGCGAAGTTCTTCGCTTGGCCCATGCGGCACAGAAGCAGCCCAGTACGGACCCTCGAGTGATCCTGCGACGATCACATGTCGGTACTTATCTGCTCGAAGAGGGCGCTCGCGAACTTGAGCAGCGGGTGGATTTTCGCGCTCCTTTTATCCAACGCATGCGCGCATTTCTGCGCAGCCATCCGGATGAGTTTTATCTCCCCGGCATCGCCGTGCTCACGCTGACGATTGTCTTGGGGGTCGTGCTGCTTCTGACTGATCCCTCGACCCCACTGGGCTTGGTGTTGCTTTCTACCCTGGCGGTATTATTGCCGAGTTCACAAAGTGCGGTCCAGATTGTGAATTATCTGGCGACACTTCTGCTGCCCGCGCAGATTCTTCCCAAACTCGATTTCTCCGAGGGCCTCCCTGCCGATTGCGTCACTATGGTGGCGATTCCGACCCTGCTCTTGAACCAGAAGCAGGTGCGGCAATTAGTCGATGACCTCGAGGTTCGCTTCCTGGGGAACCACGACCCGAATCTTCATTTTTTACTGCTTACCGATCTTCCCGATGCTACGCAGAAGCCGTCCGAAGACAACCCTCTGGTCGACCTATGTGAGGATCTGATCCGCGAATTGAACGAAAAGTACCGCGGCAAAGAAATGGGATCTTTCTTTTTGCTGCATCGGCACCCCGTTTACAATCCACGCGAAAGACTGTGGATGGGTTGGGAACGCAAGCGCGGCAAACTGATGGATTTGAATAATTTGCTGCGCGGGCAATTTGACAGCTTTCCAGTTAAGGTCGGCGATCTGTCGATTCTCTCCAGCGTTCGTTTCGTCATTACGCTCGATTCCGACACGGAACTGCCTCGCGGTTCAGCCCGCCGCATGGTTGGCACTTTGGCGCACCCGTTGAACCAGGCGATCCTTGACCCGGAAAGAGGCGTCGTCGTCACCGGTTACGGCATCTTGCAACCCCGGGTCGGAGTAAGCGTTCAAAGTTCCGCGGCTTCCCGGCTGGCCAGTATTTATTCGGGACAGACCGGTCTCGACATTTACACCCATGCTGCTTCTGACGTGTATCAGGATCTCTATGGCGAAGGCATATTTGTAGGAAAGGGAATCTACGAGGTGGAAACGCTCCACCGCGTGCTGGATCGCCGGTTTCCACGCAACGCTCTGCTAAGTCACGACCTGGTTGAAGGCGCCTATGCCCGCGCCGGCCTGGTCAGCGACATTCAGGTGATTGAAGATTATCCCTCCCACTACAGCGCTCACAATCGGCGCAAGCATCGGTGGTTAAGAGGGGATTGGCAAATCGCCGAGTGGCTGCGTCCGCTGGTGCCAGAAGAATCGGGACACAAAGTTCCCAACCCGCTGTCCGTGGTTTCACGGTGGAAGATTCTCGACAATCTGCGGCGCAGTATGGTGGAACCCGCCTTATTCCTCCTCTTGCTGCTGGGATGGCTCTGCTTGCCGGGAGGGCCTGGGCATTGGACCGTTGCGACCATCGCAATCTTGTTCTTGCCCGCATTTTGTCAACTCCTATTCGGGTTTGTAAACGCTGCACTGCAGGGAAGATTTGCAGGCGCCGTCGATGCGTTGAACGGTTTTCTGAACGAGAGCGTTTCGGTTTGGTTGATGGTCACTTTCCTCGCTCACCAGGCGCTGTTGTCGATGGATGCGATGGTGCGAACCTTGGTTCGGCGTATGATCACCCGCCAGAGGCTCTTGCAATGGGAGACCGCAGCGCAAGCGGAATTAGCGGGTTACAAGCGGACCGTGCTGGATATTTACCTCACCTGGACTCCGGCGCTCGCGCTAGGAATATTCGCCTTGTTACGTTACGCGCGCCGCAGTGCCATACCCGCGGCCCTGCCGATTCTCTTGCTGTGGGCCTTCAGCAAGCCTATTTCATTCTGGTTGGACCGGCCCCCTCGAGCTCCCCGCAAACAGGAATCCGAGCGGGATCGGTGGTTGCTCCGCCTCGCTGCGCTCCGAACATGGCGTTATTTTGCTGAGTTCAGCACCCCGGAGCACCACTGGCTGATTCCAGATAATTTGCAGGAAGACGAAAACAGCGTTCGAGTCGCTGCCCGCATTTCGCCCACAAATCTGGGATTGCTTTTCAATGCCCGGCAAATTGCGTGTGAATTCGGCTATCTGACAGTCCCGGAATTCGCCCAGCAAACCCTACAAACTTTAAACACTGTCTCGCAGCTGCAACGGTATCGCGGCCACTTGCTCAACTGGTACGACACCCAGACTCTGGCCCCGCTTACCCCAAGATTCGTATCGAGCGTCGATAGCGGCAATCTCGTTGCTTCCCTCTGGACACTCGAGCAGGGAGCTCTGGATCTTCTGGAACGCCCGCTTTTGCAGCGCGCATTGCGTAATGGCTTCCTCGATCATCTCCACCTTCTCACCGATGCCCGCGCCCTGCCGCGTCGCAAGTTCGCCGCTATGAAACGCGAACTCAATGGAAACTGGTTGCACTACCTTTCGGATGTCCCCGATGCCGATCTCAAAGCCATCCATCAGCCGGTTGCCAATCCCAAACACGCCAACGTGCTCTGGTTTCAGGAGCAGACTGAAGAACGGATTCGGCAGGTGAGCCGCGTTGTTCAACTCTACACACCGTGGCTGCTGCCGGAATTCGCAGCCCTGCACAATGATCCAGTGCTGTATTCCAAGGGCCAGGGAAAACTTCCCACACTCGAGCGAATGCCTGCCTTCGTCGACGCTCTTGCCACTCGTCTGAAAGCAGCGGCGGATTCCACCGAACCTGGAAAAACCCGCTCTCTTTATCTCCAATTGCAAGCCTTACTGCCGGATGCCCGAACGCATGTTGCCCGTCTTGTGGAAGATCTTAAAAAGATCGCACAGCAATCGGGCACTCTGGCCGATGAGATGGGCTTCGAATTTCTTCTTAGCCCGACCCGCGGATTGTTGTCGATTGGTTTCGATGTCGAAAAGGAGCAACTCCACACCGCGTGTTACGACCTGTTGGCAAGCGAATCTCGCATCGCCTTATTCGCCGCGATCGCGAAAGACGACGTTCCACAGGAAAGCTGGTTCCAGCTTGGCCGCGCCCATGCCATTGACCAAGGTGTGGCTGGCTTGCTTTCATGGACCGGAACGATGTTCGAGTACCTGATGCCGACAATCTGGATGCGCATTTACCCCAACACCCTTTTGGAACGTTCGGTCATTGCGGCGGTGCAGGCCCAACGAGCCTATGCCGATGATCTTGGCATTCCATGGGGCATCTCCGAGTGCGCCTGCTTCGCGCTGGACGACTGCGGCAATTATCAATACCACGCGTTCGGCGTTCCTCAATTAGCCATACACAAAGTTGACACCGACGGTCCCGTGGTTTCGCCGTACTCTACATTCATGGCCCTGATGGTCGATTCCGCCGCCGCGCTGCGGAACTTGCGCAAGCTGGAACACAAGCACGCCCTGGGAGCTTACGGATTCTACGAAGCTCTTGATTTCAATCCCGCCCGGACCCGCTCGCGGTTGCGCCGTTATGAACTGGTGCGCTGCTGGATGGTTCATCATCAGGGAATGAGTCTGCTCTCCGTGGCGAACTTCCTGCATCGGGAAGTGGTGCAGCGCTGGTTCCATAGCCACCCGCGAGTGCAGGCTACGGAATTGCTGCTCCAGGAAAAACCATCGGCGCACGTCCGAACCCCCAGGCCGCGGTCGAGCGTCGCGTGAGTTACTCTTCTTCGCGGCAAATGCGCTAAAGTGGGTACGAGTCACACCGACTAAGAGCACCTCTATGCGACGCCGGCACATCCTCAGTCTCGCCATTCTCCTGGTATTTTCTGGAAATGCTACGAACCTCAACGCCCAAGCGGCCCCCGCGTCTGAGGCTATTGTTATCGACGCAGCGGCGTCCCGGCATCCCCTTCCGCACTTCTGGGAGAAAATGTTTGGCTCGGGACGTGCCATATTGAGCCTGCGCGACAGCTATCGCACCGATCTCCGGTCGGTAAAGCACATCACGAATTTCGACTATGTGCGCTTCCACGCCATTTTCAACGACGAAGTCGGTATTTATAGCGAGGATGATCACGGCCACCCCGTCTACAACTTCTCCTACATCGACCAGATTTACGACGGCTTGCTGGCCCAAGGGGTCCGCCCGTTTGTCGAGATCAGTTTCATGCCCTACAAACTCGCGGCCAAGGATTCGATTCAAGCTTTCTGGTACAGGCCCAATGTTTCCCCGCCAAAAGACTGGAGCCGCTGGGATGATCTCGTCAGCGCATTTTGCCATCACCTCGTAGATCGCTATGGCCTCGATGAAGTCTCGCAATGGTATTTCGAAGTCTGGAACGAACCCAATATTGATTTTTGGGCGGGCGATCCGAAGCAAGAAACTTATTGGGAACTCTACGACCATACGGCGCTCGCAGTGAAAAAAGTAAATGAGAAGTTGCGGATCGGCGGCCCTGCAACCGCGCAAGCCGCATGGGTTGACGCGCTCATCCGTCACTGCGCCGAAAGGCATATCCCCCTCGATTACGTCTCGACGCACGTTTACGCCAACGATACCGCGAAAGATGTTTTCGGGACGCAGGAAAATATTCCTCGCGACCGCATGGTCTGCCGCGCCGTCGATAAAGTTCATAATCAGATCAAGAATTCAGCCATGCCAAAGCTGCCGCTGATCTGGAGCGAGTTCAATGCCAGCTACAAGAACGAGCCGGAAGTCACCGACGCCGCCTACATGGGCCCATGGCTCGCCGACATGATTCGCCAATGCGACGGACTGGCCGACATCATGGCGTACTGGAGCTTCTCCGATGTCTTCGAAGAACAGGGCGTAGTGAAAACACCATTCTATGGCGGCTATGGTCTGATCGCGGAAGACAACATTCCCAAGCCGGCCTTCAACGCTTTCAAGCTGCTGCACAAGCTAGGGGACGAGCGCATCCAACTCGACTCTGATTTCGCCTTGCTCACGCGCAGAAAGGATGGAACTCTAGTATTAGCCGTGTGGAACTATGCCGATCCCGGTCAGCCCGGTTCTCCAAAAGTAATCTCGTTGAGCTTTAAGGGTACGGATGCGAAACAAGCAGTAATTTCACGTGTCGATAGCGCTCACGGAGATGTTCATCCTGCCTACGAGAAAATGGGTTCGCCGCGATATCCCACTCAAAAGCAAATTCAGGAACTTCGCCAGGCTGCGGAGCTTTCCTCGCCGGAACGGCAAGAATTAAAAAACGGCGAGCTTAAATTAACTTTGCCCGCACATGGCTTGGCAGTGATTGAACTGAAGTAGTATTACGATGCTAGGTCCCTTTGGGCGGCGCTGGCGCGTACTTTTTAAAGCCCGCACGATCCATGCCGCGTTTCGCTTCCTGGTTCTTCATAAACGTATCCCACACAAAACTGGAGCGGACATTTTCCGCCATGAGCATGGTGATGCCCGTGTCGATGCCGACCACGTCGGTGTCGTACCAATTCTTGAGCGGATTGAACGCGTTCACGAATCCGTAACGGCACCAGGCGTGTCCGTAATGATCTTTTATATTTCTCAGCACACGCAGGACGGCCTCGGGCACAAAAGGCAACGAGCCGGCCGATGCGCTGGGCACCACCGTTCCATCAATCGGGCCCATCATCGGCGGACCTCCCCAGATCACATAGCCCTTCTGCGAATCGGAAGCGGTGATTCCCCACAGGTCGTCGTTGTAGTCGGGAAATTGCTTGCCCAGTTCCAGGCAGAAGCGCCGGTGGGCGTCGGTCGCGAGAGTCGAGTTTTCAAAGTAATCGGCGAATGCGTCGCGTTTGCCGCGAAAATCAAACCATGCCTGGGAATATTGATGAATAAATAAGGGAGCAAACGAACCAATATAGCGAAAGCCGTCAAATTCAAACTTCGTCCGTTTCCACGCATTCCAAGCCTGTACCGGCAATGGATGTGGAAGCGATCCCAGTCCCAGCAGGTAGATCATCATCATCTCGCTGTAATAATCCCAACGATAGGGGAGAAAACCAAGTTCGGGAGTCCAGCCGTGCGGCAAGAGCGATGTGTCTTCCGACAACCAGCTCCAGTCCACGCGATTAAAAATCTCGTACGCTAGAAGACTGATTTCGGAATGTTCCTCAAAGTGCTGCCGGCAAGTCAGAATTCCGCAGAGCAAGATCGCGGTGTCGACGGAAGAGACTTCGGAATCCCACACGCGCTCGCCGGTGTTGACGTCGGCGAAGTGATAGAAGAATCCTCGATGAGTAGGCATCTTCTTCCAGAGAAAACGCAAAGTGGCCAGAGCCCGGTCGCGCGCGTCGGCGAGCGGAATGTATCTGCGTTTTTCTGCGATGCACAGTGCGGTCAGGCCGAATCCGGTGGCCGCAATACTGCCTACGTTGGAATTATTGTTGGCTTGAACGTTGCATCGATCTTTCACCAATCCAGTCTGCGGGCTCGCCTGTTCCCAGAAATATTGAAAGTTCAGCTTCTCCAGTTCATCCAGGAACTGGTCATCCGCCGGCGACAGCGAGGTTGTGCCGGGCGCGGGCGGAGGAGCGTTTTGTTTCTCCTGCGCCGTGGCTAGCAGCGAAAATAATCTCGGATGATCGAACAGACTACATAGCCCAAGACCGCTTGCTCGCAGCAGCAGATCACGCCGCGAAAGGGAAGTCGCAGGAAGCAGTTTCTTTTCCTTCTTGCGCATTCCGTGAATTTTAAATGCTTTGGGCGCGAATTCCTATCTGAAGAACGTGTTACGGTCTCCGGTTGGTAAGCAAGGCTCCGGGAAATGAAAGGCACTTTGCCATCCGGAAGATCCGTCCTAAAATATTAACCGAAGGGTTTTGATGACCAAGCGACAGAAGATCATAGCCTGGGTAACGACCACGGTTATTTTGGGTACGGTGTTGGCAGTCGTGCTTACCCACCGCAGGCAACCCGTCACGCTGCGAGGTTCCGTCTTGCGGCAGGACGTCGACCCCAATAAGCAGTTGCCCGTGGCTGACGTGGAGATTACAGCGGTCAACGGATTGGGAAGTGGAAAATCTAAATCCGATGCTTCAGGCTTCTTTAGTCTGACACTACCCAAGGGTCTGCGCCGGCGGCAGCCAGTCCTGTTGCAATTCCGCGCCAAGGGCTACAAGCCTTTGGATTGGGATGATTTCATCAGTGACAAGCTTTACGTTGCCCGTATGATGCCGCTCCATCAAGAAACCATCGCCGAATCGCGCAACGATGCGGCAGTCTCGAATCCCCGGATTAGGTATTCGGTGAAGTCTACCGCCGAAGCGAATATCGGAAGCGCCGTCAGGGCGTTTCAGGTGGTGAATAAAGGCAACACGCCCTGCGATAATCAGCCTCCTTGCGCGCCCGGTGGCAAATGGAAAGCAACGGTCAATTCCCAATCGATCGATGCCGGCGTAGGCAACGAGTTTCGCAATGCGCGAGTTTCATGCATTGCCGGGCCCTGCGCATTCACCAGAGTCGAAGTGGAAAACTCTGCGCAGGACCGGCGCCACTTCAATGTATCGGTGCGTAACTGGTCGGATACAACCACTTTTCTCTTCGAAGCGGAAGTGGTTCACCCCATGACCAGCGATTTGATACGGGAAACCTATCCAGTGATTTTCGGTCGCGCCTTGAACTTCAGCCTGCCCGCGTTGGCCGAGGGGCCAAGCATTGAAGCGGAGGTCGGCGGAGAGGCAATAGTTTTTCCTCTCGGACCCGATCTTTTCTTGCGATGGGCGGATTGCCACATGGCGCCCGACAAGGATCAATCCAGAAATTATCGTTGCGAACTGAAGCTGGGATACCAGTTCCGCTAGACGATTAAAATAACGGACGACGCTTGGTTGTCGGAAAGCTGCGCTCCGAGTTGATCGGGAAGTTGTGTAATAATAATGAACTTACCGCGGCACAGTGGGCGCTTAACTCAGCGGTAGAGTGCCATCCTCACACGGTGGAAGTCATAGGTTCGAATCCTATAGCGCCCACCATTTCTTCAAATGATTGGTTCGACACAATAGTATTCCCGCTGAAGAGTTACCACGCGGCTTTGATAGCCGCGTCCCTGCGGTGTTGCCGCACCTTAGATCACTCATGTGACTAGAACTTAGCCACCAACGGCAACCGTATTTCCTTGGCGTGGCGGCCACGTCCTTAAAGCTCGCACCGTGCCGTATCAGCTCAATCGCTAGCGGTTAACGAAGAACCGCACAGGATCAAACGTAAAGCGGTTTAAACTAAAGATTAATAGATCGAGACCGCTCTTGCTGCTAGGGTTGTTCGCAGTAGGCGGCGGTGACCTTTTTGAACAACGACGTGGTTCTGATTGTTGACGACAGCAAGTTTACTACGCAAGCATATTCGCGGGTATTGTTGGGCTTGGGTTATCGAGTTCTCATTGCCTGCGACGGTAAAACGGGGCTTTTTGCTGCCGAGAGTTGTCACCCGGCCATAATCCTTCTCGACATGCTCATGCCCGATATGGGCGGCATCGAGGCGCTGAGAAAGTTGAAGCAGACATCGTCCACGGCTGACATTCCAGTCTTGATAATTACCAGTCTGTCAGAAAAAAATCGAAAGACGCTCATCCACGAAGGGGCGGCAGGGTACTTTGAAAAGGGCTCCATGACTCCGGAGACATTAGAGAACGCCGTTTCCACAATCCTAAAGAAGCGACTATTGGTTCCTAGTAAGCCAGACGCGCGGTAGAAGTTGGATTCTACCGTTTCACGTTCCACGCAGGAAAAAGCGGATAAGTGAAAAGCGCTCTCATATTCCCGCGCCATTCCCCGTGGCGTTAACACCTAACTCTGCGGAATTGGCCGCGAAAGATGCCATCTGCCGCTGGCTAGCTAATGAAACTACGTTGTGACACGGATTCGAACCTATAGCGCGCACCATTTCTTCCAGGGGTAGCTGAACACGCGCTGTGCTTGCCCTTCCTCGGCTCAGAAAACTCTTCAAAACTCGCGGCAGGATAAATTATTTTAATGGAGTTCCTCAGAACGCAGCTTTCTCGCGTTCTTTTGCATCTCTTCCAAAGTCCCCGATAGTATTTCAAGGGTCGGGTATTCTTTTCTGTTCATTGAACCGTAAAAGGCGAGGGCGAATGCGAGATGAGGCAACCGTGGTTAGCAATGGAGTTGCGCCACTGAAGGAGCTATGCCACAGAAATACCTTCCGCGAGTCGCCCGCGTGCAGATTCCCACGACTCCGCACGCGATCGGCGGGCTTACTTATCCTGTCGGTTGTCATGCTTCTCGGTAGCCCTGTGCTTCTTTCTGCACAAACTCTCCACTATGCGGAAAATCCGGATGCGACGAATGGAGAGAAGGTCTACAAGGGTGGCTGCATTGCGTGTCACGGGAGCGAGGGAAAGGGTGCTCCCATGGCGAGTACGGTTTTCACGCGTCCAGATACGTTTCCCGACTTTACGGACTGCGCCGGGACGACTCCTGAGCCGAACGGCAATTGGAAGGCAGTCATCGTGCATGGCGGGCCGTCGCGTGGGCTCTCGCAGATCATGCCTGCGTTTGGGGATCTCCTGACGGATGAGGAGATCAATGATGTGATCGCGTTCATGCGCGGGTTTTGTAAGAATACCCACCACGATCCGCTAGGGGAGTTGAATCTGCCGCGGGCATTGGTTACGGAGAAGGCATTTCCGGAGAACGAGCTTGTGGTTTCTACTGCGGCGAGTGCCTCGGGGGCGCCGGCGTGGACTACCGACATCATCGATGAACGCACGATCATCGACGCCCGGACTCAGCTTGAAACCGATGTTCCAGTGAACTATGCAGACCAGGCGCACAACTGGACGGAGGGTTTTGGGGACATTACTCTGGCGCTGAAGCGGGAAATGTTTTCCAGTCTGCGAACGGGATCGATCCTGAGTCTGCAGGGCGGAATTTTGCTGCCGACCGGAGACAGCAAGCGGGGGTTCGGTGCGGGGACGACGCAGTTCGAACCCTTTGCAGCCTTCGATCAGCTGTTCAAGGAAAATACATTCTTGCAAACCCAGTTGGGGGCGGACCTGCCGGTGGATACGAGCGTGGCTCCGCGCAGCATGTTCTGGCGGGCGGCGATAGGGCAGGCGATGGCACAGGATCATATGTTGGGACGGCTCTTTTCTCCCATGGTCGAGTTTCTGGCGGTACGTGACTTCAAGCCGGGGGCAAGCACCAACTGGGATGTTCTACCCGAGATGCAGATCACGGTAAGTAGACGACAGCATGTCCGAATAGGCTTTGGAGTAAGGGAACCGTTCACGAATACGGCGGGCAGAACCCCGCAGGTGCTGTTCTACATGCTTTGGGATCGCGCCGATGGGAAGCTATGGGAAGGGTGGCGATGAGACTCGGTTGGGGTGTTGCGATTCTAGCGCTCGCGGCAGTTGGAGTTCCGGCAATGCTTCTCGGCCAGTCGCAGACGGAGAACGCGAAGGGAGACAAAACGCCGCCGGGAACTTTCTTTCGGACATCGGAACGGTGTGTAGCTTGTCACAACGGGCTGACGACGAGTTCGGGCGAGGACGTTTCGATCGGCTTCGAGTGGCGCGCGAGCATCATGGCCAACGCGTCCCGCGATCCTTATTGGCAAGGAAGCGTGCGGCGCGAATCAATAGATCATCCCGAGTCGAAGCAGGCGATCGAGGACGAATGCTCGATCTGCCATATGCCGGCCGTCCGCTTGGCGGATAGGGATGCGGGAAAGCACACGGACGTCTTTTCGCGCTTTCCTCTGCACAAGTTTCCCAATGGTGATCGCGCGGCGGCCGATGGAATCACCTGCTCGGTGTGCCACCAGATTGAAAAGACCGGACTGGGAACCCCAGCAACCTTCGTCGGGAATGTGGTCATCGCGAAGCCGGATGCGAATGGCGAGCGTCCCGAGTTTGGCCCCTTCGAGGTCGACAAAGGGCACAAGACGGTAATGCACTCTTCGACGGCAACTTACCTCCCGACGAAGGGCGACCATATCCGCGATGCGGGTCTTTGCGGGAGTTGCCATACGCTGATCACTTCCGCGCTTGGGCCAAACGGCGAGAAGCAGGCCAGGTTCCCGGAGCAGGTGCCTTTCCAGGAGTGGCAGCATAGCGACTACGCGACCACACAGACCTGCCAGGATTGCCACATGCCGGTGGTGAACGAGCCTGTAGCGATCACCTCGCTGTACGGCCATCCGCGAGATGGCATGCACCGGCACGTGTTTGTGGGATCGAATTTCGTCATCGAAGGGATGCTGCAGGATCATCGCGATGAATTGGCGACGGCAGCGTTGCCCGAGGAGATGGATGCGGCGATGAAGCGCACGGCCGAGTTCTTGAAGACGCAGGCGGCGAAGGTCACCATCACCCGCGTGGATGCGACGCCGAATGGGCTCGCCGTGGATGTACATGTGGAGAATCTGGGTGGGCACAAGCTGCCTACGGCTTATCCTTCGCGGCGGGCGTGGCTGCATTTTGTGGTGACTGACGGCAACGGGCGGGTGGTGTTTGAGTCGGGTGCGCTCAATCCGGATGGATCGATTGTCGGCAACGACAACGACGAAGATCCTTTGAAGTTCGAGCCGCATTACCGCGAGATCACTAACTCACAAGAGGTGGAAATTTACGAGCCTATCCTCAAGGATTCGGAGGGCAAGGTGACGACCGGGCTACTGCATGCTGTCGGATACCTGAAGGACAATCGGCTGTTGCCGCACGGCTTCGATAAGGCCACCGCGGAAAAAGACATCGCGGTGACCGGCGACGCGGCCAACGATCCTGGATTCACCGACAGTGGAAGCTCAGTGCGGTATGTCGTCTCGACGGGAAATGCAACCGGACCGTTCAAAGTAGAGGCGGAACTTTGGTTTCAACCGATTGGTTTTCGGTGGGCGCATAATCTGGCGCCTTACCAAGCTGAAGAGCCTCAGCGCATGGTGCGGTATTACGAAGAAGCGGCTGGGAAGTCGGCTGTGGTATTGGCTAAGGCGCAGGCTACTCGGTAAGGATGTTCGGGCAGTTCGGCGGCGTGCGGACAAAGCGCTTGCTTTTCGACTGATGCATTCGAGACGGCCGCCAAGAGAAGGAGCACTCCGGACCGCAGTGCGGTTCTGGAGGGTGAGACGCTATTCGAATCTATTGGAGATGCGAAAGAGCTACGAGGCCTTCTTTGCGAGATTCAACCGGGAGCGCTGCTCTTCCTTCATCTGTTCGAAGGAACGAACTCGCCGCCCGAGGTCCGCGAGTTGGGCAAGTTCTTGCTGGATTGCTTGTAGCCGCTCATGCCTCTGGCCGTGAGCGACTTGAGCCTGCGTTTCGTGTCGTCCTTGACGTCGGTACTGATCGTTCAACTCTTGAAGGTCTGCAATCTCGGCGCGGAGACGCCCAATCTTTTCCCGAAGCACTGCTAGGTGATCCATGCGTCTAGAATAACTCATCTAGACGACTAATCTGCGTCGATCGCTAATCCGCTCGCGAGATTTTTTCGGATTCAGCCGTCCACTTTCCGTAAATCACTGATAATAAAAGTCGTTCTACCCTCGAGCCGACCATTCTTCGCGATCATGGCCAGGAAGTCTCTCATTTCCCGGTGTAGCTGACCCTCCAGATCGAGTTGGAACCATCGTCGCTCACCAGCAACGAGCCGTCAGGGGCTGCTGTTATTCCTACCGGACGTCCCCAGACGTTGCCGTCGGGCAGCACGAAGCCGGTGAGAAAGTCCTCATATTCTCCGCTGGCTTCGCCTTTCTGATGCAGCGGAACACGAATCACTTCATAGCCCACGCGCACAGCTTTGTTCCACGACCCATGTTCCGACGCGAAAATGTCCCCTTTATATTCGGCAGGGAACTGCTTGCCCTCATAGAAAGTAAGTTCAAGCGATGCGTTGTGCGGTTGCAGCAACACATCGGGAACGATGGCTTTATCTTTCAGCTCTGGATGTTTGCCTTTATGGCGCGGATCCTGATGCCCGCCCATGTACCACCACGGCCAGCCGTAGAAACCACCTTCCTGGACGTGAGTAATGTAGTCGGGAACCAGATTGTCTCCGAGCCCGTCGCGTTCATTCACCGAGCACCACAATTCGCCGGTCTGCGGGTTCACAGCTATTCCTCCGCCAGCATTGCGGATTCCGTAGGCATACATGCTCAAATTGCATTTCGAAGGATCGCAGACCAGGATGTCGGCGCGATTTTTCTCTCTCGGAGTTGTGTCGGGATCATCTACGTTCGATCCTGAACCCACTGCCACAAACAATCTTTTCCCGTCTGGCGAAAATTCCACCGCTCGCGTCCAATGTCCACCCGGTCCCGGCAGAGCGGTCACGCGTTGCGGTTCACCGGCCGCTTTCATATCGCCGTTGTGATAAGGCAGGCGAACCAGTTCGGTTTCGCTTCCTACGTACAACCATTGCGGATCGGCTCCCGGGGGATAAAACGCCAAACCGTAGGGACGCTTCAGGCCGCTCGCGAAGATGGACGCCTGCTCCGGCTGGCCGTTGCCCGTCATCCCGCGAAACACGCGAATGCGACCGGATTCCACCTCTGCCAGAAATATATCGCCGTTCGGCGCGGTGCGCAGTGTCCGCGGATTGTCGAGGCCAGCGGCATACCTCTCCACTTTGAAACCAGCAGGTGCTACCGGCCACACATTATCAGGCCGGCCTACGAGTTTCGGACTGTTATCCGCTGGGTTCGTCGCATATGGATGAGGCAAATCCTTCACAGTAATCTTGCGCACTGTGCCGGGCTTCTCGAAACGGAAATCCGTAAACGGCGGAGTCGGCGGCGGAGCTTTCAACTTTGAGGTGCTAAGGTCCGCAACCGGCGGAGTTGGCTCTGCGGAAGTCTCGGACAATTTCATCGACTTCACGAAAGTGACGAGCTGCCAGCGCTGCTTCACCTGCAAAAAGGACCATGAAGGCATTCCATTGTCCTTGCTGCCTTTGGTGATGAACCAAAACACTTCACCGGGCGTAACCGAATCAAGTTTGCCGTCGACGAGAGAAGGTACGTCACCTGTGCCTTTTCCTTCTTTGCCGTGGCACGAGAGGCAATTGCGGGCATACAATTTTTGCCCCGCTAGCCGCGACTCTTCCCCGTTATAGGGATTCCTGCCCGATTTCACCGACTCCGGGGCGTTGTGAAACTTGGTGTTAACCTGTTCCGCGAATAGCAGGGCCACAGGCAACAAGATGGCGGCAGGGATGAGGGCAGAACGATTCAGAAACGAGCGCATGTATCCTTTCAATTCAGCAGAAGATTATTTTGAAATCTTTGGGTGCATCTGAATGCTGGAAGGGCAACCGCAAGAGAAAACGAAAATTCATACACAAAGAAAACGCAGTGACTCCTAGTATAAATTCTTGAGTTTTCTTTGCGTTACTTCGTTTCCTCGCGTTCGTAAATGCGTCAACGCGGGTATTTTTCCGAAGATGTTCCTTTCGTCACCTGATCGTACCAAAGTCGATGATGAGTCTTCGCCCAGAGTGCAGATACTTCCCCTCGGATGATCGAAGAGAAGCCGCCGCGCACCATGGCCGTACTCATGTAGACGTGAATGATGAAGCCTCCGATCGTGGCCAGCGCCGCGATAACATGCACCGTGACCGCCAGATAGCGCAGCCAGCGCAGGCCCCAGGGGATGGATTCGACAAACCACAAGCCAACGCCGGAGATCAGCAGCAAAATTACTCCGTAGAACATCAGCCAGAAATATATCTTCTGCCCATAGTTGAAGCGGCCTTCCGGCGGAAGATTCTGGTCATCGTTTTCGATGTAGTGCTTAATCGCCTTCTTCCAACGCAGATCGGCTTCGGTGGTCCGCATGTCGCGCCACCACATCTTGTACATCCAGAGCATCGAGGCGGCGAATCCCAAGCCGAACCAGGGATGCCAGAAGCGCGCCGTGGGTCCGCCGCCTACCAGCGCCGCGAGCCAATACATATACGGCGACCAGAAGGCCAGCCCGGTGATGAGGCAATACAGGTAGAAGAAAAAGCCGAGCCAGTGATGTACCCTCTCGCTTAACGTATAGCGGAGAATGTTGCCGCCTGGTTCGCCCGTGGTGCGAGTTGAGGAAATGACATGCGAAGTGCTCACGGCTGGCCTCCGTTTTCCTTCTTCGTCTCGTGCACTTCCTTCGGGCCATAGCGCAAATAGTGCATCGTTACGCCGAGAATGCCGCCGAGCATAGCGAGATTGCCGATCCACTTCGCCGGCCCTTTCCAGATTCGCACTACCCACGGCACATGCGGATTTTTTGGCAATCCACCATACGCCTCTGGGTTCGTTATATCGTGCAGCACATAGATAACCCCGGTTCCGTTCACGCCCGCGGGATCATAGACTCCGGCCTTCTCGATACCGTAGTTTTCGCGGAGCTGTTTGGCGCGTGTCTCCGCCATGAATGTCATGTCTTCCTTCGTACCGAAGTGCAGACATCCGGTGGGGCAGGACTTGATACATGCCGGTTCCAATCCCTCGCTCACGCGGTCGACGCACAGCGTGCACTTGAACATTTTCTTGGTGGTGGGATTGAACTTCGGAATATCGAATGGGCAGCCGCTGACGCAATAGCCGCAGCCAATGCAATTCTGCTGCTGGAAATCGACGATGCCGTTGGTGTACTGCACGATGGCGCCGTCTGCGGGACATGCTGCCAGGCAGCCCGGATCGGCGCAGTGCATGCACTGATCTTTTCGCATCAGCAGCGTGACGCTACCATCCTCGCGCTCGTGCTCGTTGAACTTGATCAGGTTCCAGTAATTCCACGTCGTCTCCGGCATGGTCTGGTAGCTGTTATCGAACGTCGTCTCGGTGAACGTGTAGCCGTTCCACTCAAGGCACGCGACCTCACAGGCCTTGCAGCCGATGCACGTGGTGGTGTCGATCAGCTTGCATACGAGTTCGTCGCGCTCGACGTCCTCGCCGGGAGCGGGACCGGGATGGCCAGAAATTCTGCGAACTGCTAACGTTGCCTGGCTCATAAAGTTGCCTTATGCCTTTTCGAGTTTGACCAGAAAGCCCTTGGATTCAGGTGTATGCGCGTTCGGATCGGTCACCGCGGGGGTGAGAAGATTCGCCGGTGTCCGGGCATCTTTCCCCTCGTCCTCTATGATTCCGCGGAAGCCCTGGTGAATCGGCAGCCCGATCGGATACACCTTCTTGCCATCGATCATGAGTGGCTTCAGCCGGCGGGTCACGAAGGCTTTAGCGATGTAGGTTCCACGGGCGCTAATTACTTTGACCTTGTCCGTTCCCTTGATTCCTTTGTCCTGCGCCAGTTCCACCGGGATCTCGACGAACGGCTCGGGTATGAGCTGGACGTTCATCGCGTTGTTTTTTGTCCAGTAGTGATAGTGTTCCGTCAGCCGATACGTCGTGCACACGATGTTGTATTCCGCCGGATCGCCGAACTTGTCGTATGGTGTCTTGAATTTCTTTACCAGCGGATTGTTCGACTGGTCCGGGTGGAGCAGGTTCTTGGTAGGACTTTCGATCGGTTCATAGTGCTCCGGGAATGGGCCGTCCACCAATACTCCCATCGGAGCAAACAGTCGACCCACGCCCTCCGGATTCATGATGAACGGTCCCATGTGATCCTTGGGGTGGGAGTCGGGCTTGAAGTCCGGCACATCATTGCCGGCCCAGGTTTGCGCCGCTTCGTTCCACCACACCTGCTTGCGCTCCGGATCCCACGGTTTTCCATCCGGGTCGCACGAAGCACGGTTGTAAAGGACGCGCCGGTTGGCAGGCCATGACCATGCCCAATTGGGATAGATGCCCAGCCCGGACGGATCTTCGGTGCCGCGGCGCGCCAATTGATTTCCGGCCTCGGTCCAGCATCCCGAATAAATCCAGTTCCCGCAGGCGGTTGTGCCGTCGTCTTTGAGCCATGCAAACCCCGGAAGCTGCTGGCCGGCCCTGATCACCTGCCCCGTTTTTTCGTCCTTCAACTCTGCCAGCGCCTTGCCATTTAGCTCCATCGCCAGTTGAGATAGTGGCGGATGAGATGCGTCGGCATATGGCCAGGTCAAGTTCAGAATGGGATCAGGGAATTTCCCGCCCTCTTTTTTGTAGAGGCCGCGAACCCGCAGAAAGATCTGCGCGACGATGTCCTGGTCCAGTCGGGCATCGCCCGGAGACGGCACAGCAGCAAATTTCCACGTTACCCAGCGCGCCGAGTTCGTCATGCTTCCGTCTTTTTCGGCGAAGCCGGCACAGGGCAGCCGGTACACTGTAGTCTTGATATTCTTCTGCTCGTCGGCAGTGATTCCCGGAGCGCGCCAGAACTCGCTGGTTTCGTCCGGATAAATCTCACCGACGACCAACCAATCGGCCTTTTTCAGTGCATTGATGTTCTTGTTCGTGTCCGGGCCGACCATCACGCCGTTCATACCGAACGCCATCATGCCCTTGACCGTGCCGTTGTACATGTCGTCCCAGATATGGGTCCACGAGTAGTCGCGGTCGACCTTGGGCAGGTAATCGAAGGCGAACCCGTTTTCTTTCGTCGCCGCCGGACCGTACATGGCCTTGAGAAACGACACCATGAACTTTGGCGTGTTCGAGTAATAATTGAATGAATCCCACACAGACGGCTTCGAGGCGGTTGGCGTGGTGCGCTTTAGAAATGCGGCGAGGTCTGCGTCGGCTGGAATCGGCGCTTTCAGGTATCCGGGCAGGCTGTCGAACAAGCCAGCCATATCGGTCGCGCCCTGAATGTTCGAATGGCCGCGCAGCGCATTGACGCCTCCGCCCGCTCTTCCCACGTTGCCAAGCAGAAGCTGAATCATGGCCGCAGTGCGGATGATCTGCGTCCCGAACGTGTGCTGGGTCCAACCGACGGCATAGATGATGGTCGCGACTTTCTTCATGTCGCCATCTTTGCGCACAGATGTGAACATGTCGATGGCTTTGAGATATTGATCTTTGGGAATGCCTGTAATTCGCTCGACGAGCTCCGGCGTGTAGCGCGAATACTGCTGCTTCAGCAGTTGGAAGACGCAGCGCGGGTGCTGCAAGGTCAGGTCGTAGGCCGCATTCGGCGGCAGTCCTGCTGGCGCCGAAGACGCCGACTGTGCGGAATTCGCTTTACCGCTGAGGTCGCCGCCCTGTTCGTAATTCCAGGTTGATGTGTTGTACGAGCCTGTCGCGGCATCGAAGCCGGAGTACAGACCGTCCTCCGGAAGTTTGAAGCCTTCCTTCACGACGAACGCGGCGTTCGTGTAGTTAACCAGGTAATCCTTCGCGATGCGGTTGTTTTCGATCGCGTACCGGATCAGCCCACCGAGGAAAGCGATGTCGGTGCCCGCGCGGATCTGGCAAAAGAGATCTGCGGTGGACGAGGTGCGGGTGAATCGGGGATCGACGGAAATCAGCTTGGCGTTGCGGGTGCGCTTGGCCTCCATCGCCCACTTGAATCCGCAGGGATGGTTCTCAGCAGGATTCCCACCCATGATCAACATCATGTCGGTGTTTTTGATGTCGATCCAGCCATTGGTCATGGCCCCGCGTCCAAATGTTGGTCCCAAACTTGAGACCGTGGGGCCGTGTCAAACACGGGCTTGGTTTTCTAAATAAACCAAGCCCAGACTCCTCATGGTCTTCACCACCAGATAATTGAACTCATTCGTATCCGTGCAGCCGCCAATGAATGAAATTCCTTCGCACCGGTTCGCGGTGCGGCCGTTCGCGTCCTTCTCCACGAAGGTATCGTCGCGTGTCTTCTTGGTCCAGCGTGCAATCTCATCCAGAGCGTTATCCCAGGAGATGTCTTCCCACTCGGTCGCGCCGGGGCGGCGCACCTGCGGCTTCAACAGCCGCCGCGGGTTCATGATGTCTTGCTCGAGCGATGCCCCTTTGGGGCACAGCGTCCCGCGATTGGTGGGATGATCGGGATCGCCCTCGACGTGAATCACCTGCGGCGTGACGTTCTTGGCCTTGTCCCCGATCGTGTAGATCAGCGCACCGCAGCCGACCGCGCAATATGGGCAGGTCGATCGCGTCTCAGTGGCGCGCGCAATTTTCAGTTCCTTTAATTGTGCTACCGCGGGAGTCAGATCAAATCCCAGCAGAGAGAAGCCCGCTCCACCGACAAGCGCGCCTCTGAGGAAGTTTCTTCGGGAGAGTTCCATTGCGCATCCTCCGAGTACTCGATCACACGGCCAGACTGCAACGCAATTTTGAAAAACTATAATCGCCGAGGCGGCATACAGTCAAACCGAGAACCGCTTTCTTCGTCGGATGAAACTCGGGGGCCCTCGGTTGCACAAATTCGAGTTGAAGGCCGATAATCGCCCGGTGGCGAACACCTCTTGGCAGCAGCGCATCTGGCGCGCAGAACAACTGGCCGCCAAGCATCCCTTTGCCGGGGAGATTCTGGGTTTCTACATCCATGTAGCTCGCTTTCAAGAAACTCTCTACCATCAGCTCGACCGCTCCAATCACGGCGCAGCAAAAAGTAGCGCCGCGGAGTTCCGTAGCGCCGGCGTCCCGCGGGCTGTCGAGTCGGCGTCTCGCCGACTCCCCCTCCAGCAAGAAGATGTAATCACAAATGCGCTCTTAGTTCACTTCCCGAAATTCCTCTCACTCGTAGAAGCAAACGCCCCCGCCCCCCTCGCGCAGGTCGCGCACGATCTATGCGTATCTAACCCCAACTCATGGCCCAACCTCTTCTCCGAATGCTGGACCCACACCGATCCGTCCACCGATCCCGAAGAATTCCTGGTCCTAGCCTTCCTCCAGCCCTACGCCGAACTCGCCCGCGTTTCGCTGCCAGTCGAGAACTCCGCCTCCCGGCTATGTCCTTTTTGCAGCCGCAAACCTGCGCTCGCCATCCTTCGCCAGCAAGGCGACGGTGGCCGCCGAAGCCTGCTCTGTGGCTTCTGTCTCACTGAATGGGAGTTCCGCCGCATTGTCTGTCCCGGCTGCGGCCAGGAAGATCATGCCAAGCTTCCCGTGTATACCGCTGAGAGCTTTCCTTATATTCGGGTCGAATGTTGCGACACCTGCCAGACCTATATCAAGTCCATCGACTTGACCAAGAATGGCTTGGCCGAGCCGATGGTGGATGAGCTCGCCTCAATCCCCCTCGATCTCTGGGCGCAGGAGCGGGGATACTCAAAACTGCGTCCCAACCTGTTGGGAATGTGAGCCCGGGGTCCATTACCGCAAAGGGCACCTGACTGTGCCGTTGGTGCGCCGTTTTTTGCTTTACTTTCTTTCCCATACAACCTTCTTTCTGTCAAAATTGATCAGAGTGCTATAAAGCCGTATAAGTTAGAAATCAACCACACATTAAGACCCGGTCCCAGACGGAGCGTTCATGCGCGTTGTTGTGAAGTGTCTCTTACCCTTTTTGGCTTCGACCCTATGCTTCGCCGTCCAACCGGATCGTATTACCGGGCCCATCGACTCTTCGCAGAAAGTCGCCCTCAAAGGGAATGTCCATGGCCTCGCCCAGCGTAGTTTCGACATTGGTCACACCGATAGCAGCTTGGTCCTGCGCGGCGTAACTCTGACCTTCCAGCCTTCTGCCGCCCAGCAGACCGATCTGAAGAATCTGCTCGCTCAACAGCAGGACCGCTCATCGCCGAATTACCATAAATGGCTCACCCCATCGCAGTATGCCGACCGCTTCGGCATGAGCCAGACCGACATCGCCAACGTCACTGCCTGGATCGAGTCGCAAGGCCTCGCCGTAACTTCGATCGCCAACAGCCGCACCCAAATCTCTTTCGAAGGAACCGTGGCGCAGATCGAATCGATGTTCAATACCGAGATCCACGACTATCTGGTGAATGGCGAAATCCACTTCGCGAACACCAGCAATCCTTCGATTCCGGCCGCTCTGGCATCCTCCGTTCTCAGCGTCGGCCATCTCCACAATTTCCTCCCCAGAGCTCGCGCGAAGGTTCGCCAAGTATCGGACGCTAATCCCGAATTTACCTCGTACGTCTCCGGCAATCACTTCCTCACTCCCGGCGACTTTGCCACCATCTACGACGTTCAGGCTCTTTACACCGCGGGCATTGATGGCACCGGCCAAAAGATCGCGGTTACCGGACAGAGTTCCATCAACCTCAACGACGTAGCCAACTTCCGCAGCAATTCCGGCCTGGCCGCGAATGTTCCCACATTACTTCTAGTTCCTGGTGAAGGCGTTTCCACGCGTTGCCCCGGAGACGAGGGCGAATCCGATCTCGATGTGGAATGGTCCGGAGGCGTGGCGAAAAATGCCAACGTCACTCTCGTCTACGCAGGATTGAACAGCGGTGAAACCTGTACAAGCCGTCAGTATGGTGCGTTCGATGCGTTGCAGTATGCCATCGACCAAAACATTGCTCCGGTGATCAGCAACAGCTACGGCAACTGTGAAGCTGCGACCGGCTCATCCTTTGCGCAAACCATGCGGGGATGGATACAACAAGCCAACACGCAGGGCCAGACGGTGATTTCGGCCGCCGGCGATTCCGGTGCTGCCGATTGCGATTACCAGGTCAAGTCCGCCACTCAGGGCTTCGCCGTTGACCTTCCCGCCGCAATTCCGGAGGTCACCGGCATGGGCGGCACCGAGTTCTCCGGAGATGCAGCCGCCACCGTAAGCAACGGAAATGCCGGCGCCACTACTTACTGGAGCGGCACCACCGGCGGCATCGATACAGTTTCCTCGGCTCTTTCCTACATTCCAGAAATAGGATGGAACGACAGCGCAGCCGACATTGCCGCAGGCGGAAACATTTCCGCATCCGGCGGCGGCGCCAGCATCTTCTTCACCAAGCCATCATGGCAGACCGGAACCGGAGTGCCCGCGGACAGTAAACGCGACGTACCAGATCTTGCCTTGAGCGCCTCGGTCGATCACGACGGATATCTGTTCTGCTCTGAAGACGGCGCCAACGGCGCAATCACCCCGAGCTGTGTCAGCGGATTTCGCGTCAGCAGCGGCGGCACTCTTACCGTCGTTGGGGGCACATCGGTGGCCGCCCCTACTTTCGCCGGAATCGTTGCCCTCATGAGCCAATACCTCGTAACCCACTCGTTCCAGTCGACGCCCGGTCTCACCAATATCAATTCCAATCTTTACTACATAGCTTCCAACAATCCGACCGCACTGAATGACGTTAAGACCGGCAACAATATTGTTCCTTGCACGGCAGGAACCACGAACTGTCCAGCCTCCGGCCAATTCGGTTTCACCGCCGGTGCCGGATACGATCAAGTGACCGGACTTGGTTCCATCAATGCCAACGCTCTAGCGCTCGCCTGGGGAGACTTGTTCACCTCTACCGCAACCGCGCTAGTCTCCTCGACAAGTTCAATTTCTATAGGCAACGCAGTCACGTTCACAGCGACAGTGACGCCCTCTTCAGCCGCAGGCACGGTAGGCTTCTTTAACAATGGTTCGGCCAGTCCCATGGCTACCAGCACGGTCTCTGGCGGCAACGCTACATTTACAACGAACACGCTTCCCGCCGGCACGAATTCAGTTGTGGCTATTTATCAAGGCGTCAATGCCCCCTCAACCTCATCTCCGGTTGCAATTACAGTGATTCAACCCGATTTCACCCTTTCCGCGACCGCCTTGGCCCCGACTTCCATCTCCGCCGGACAATCCACTTCTGCAACCCTGATCCTAGCTCCGGTTAACGGTTCCACGCAGAGCATCAACTTTTCGAACTCAATTAGCTCTAATACAGGTTCCAGTCCAGGCAGTTGCACGGCTGGCTTGCCGGTTGGAGCTCTTTGCCTTTTCAATCCGGCCAGCATCACGCTTGACGGCATACACTCTCAGACCGTCACTCTAACGATTACCACCCTGCCGAACATGGCGTTGGGCTCGAATGGCATTACTGTGACGGGTACTGCGAGCGGTACTGGCGGTGCATCGCATACCGCTTCCGTTAATCTCACCGTGACCGCGACCACTGAGAGCTTCACTCTCGCTTCGACCAATGGTGCAACCTTTGCTGTGCCGGTCGGAGCCACCGCTTCGGTGCAGCTTGCGGTCAGCAGCGCGAACGGGTTCGTTAACAGCACAAGTTCAACCACTGTCCTGCCACTCACCTATACTTGCTCCGGACTTCCAGTAACGGCGGAAATCACCTGTCAATTCACTCCCAACGGCGGCCAACAAGTCACCGCAAGCGCAGTCACGCTGAACCTCGTTACCACTCCGAAGACGGTCAAACTTAATCGGCCCTTCGACCGCAGCCGCGGCATCTTCTATGCTTTACTGCTGCCCGGCTTGTTCGGGATTGTCTTCGTAGGCGCGTCGCGAACCCGCGCCCCGCGCCTGCTCGGCCTGATGGTGATACTCATCGGTTCAACTCTCTGGCTCGGAGCCTGCGGCGGTGGCACCGGCAATAACCTGACGAATGCCGGGACCCCTCCAAGTACTTACACCGTGACGGTCACTACCACAACCGGGGGAGCAAGCCCGCTCACTGCAACTGCACCAGCGATCGCACTAAACGTTACGCAGTAAGGCTTTTTAAAAGTGGCCACTGATAGTGGCCAGTGGTCAGTACTCAAACATCAGTTGGAAGCAATGTTGGAGGCAATTAAGATCCGGGAGCAAGCTCCTACCGGTCGCCGACCACTACCCCTCGGCCCTTGTGCAAAACCCTTCCCCTTTGCCACTTGCGTGCTGACGCGGGGGCGAGTAACATGGGGTTGTTCTCATTTGGCCTCGTTCCCGCGTAGGCTTTCCGCGCCCCAGGCCGTTCCCGGCGGCGCGACGGATTCCGATAACGGATAACGGACACTGATACTGATACGGATCATTTAGGTTTTTTCGTAGTACGGGTTTGCTTTACCAGGTAGCGGTCGATTGCGTTCACGATTACGTCCAGCCCAACTCGTAATCCGCATGGGGAATGAACCTTGCCGTCGAACGCATTGGCTCGACTCGATGACCAGACAGTTGTAATTAATTAGTGCGACGCGCAGCGAAAAAAGTGGCTGTACGCCAACGTTGTCAAAGCCTGCCGCAACCAATGGGGAACTTGTAATCGCCAGAATATTGCGACACTGCACCGGGCTAAGCCCGGCGAAGCAGTTATGAGAGGACTATGAACGCAGGACCAGGAAGACCCTCCGGAGGTGGTGGAGGCCGAAATCGTCGGCGTCGCGGACGGCGCCCCAACAATCCACGCGGTCCCCGCCCCGCCGGCCCCAGCCAATCGCGCCACAATCAGGACGGCATCTATACAGCGCCCATGGATCACAGCTACCGCGCCGCATTGGCCGGCAATAACAACAATGGCCAGGGAAGCCGCCGGGGAGCTCGTCCGGGCTTTGCTGCGCCGTTTGCGCCCGTCGATCCCGAACCACTGCCAATGCGCGGGGATTCCAACTCCCGGATCTTTGCTTTTGTTGACGACTTGTTTTTCGCGGCCAAGATCCAAGAGACCGCGCGGAAGCTGAACGTGAAGGTCGAGTTCGCCAAGAGCGACAAGGATCTCGCCGAGCGCATGCAACAGAACGGCGAAGAGAAGCCTTCGCTGATCATATTTGACCTTAACAACGCCAACGCCAAGCCGCTCACCCTCATTCCCAAATTGAAGGCGAAGCTGAAGAAGGGAACCTCAATTATCGGGTTCCTCTCTCACGTGCAAGGCGATCTGAAGCAGAAGGCTCACGAAGTGGGTTGCGATATGGTGCTGCCCCGCTCCGCCTTCTCCCAGAACTTGCCAAACTTGCTGAGGCGCCACGGAGCCCCGGACGACGAAAATCCAACGGTGCAATAGCGCTAAAACTGTTCCTAACCCGGAGGCCACCCCAGCGATCTTCCTCCAAGCAGATGGACGTGAAGATGAAACACTGATTGTCCCGCACCCGGTCCCACGTTGAGTACGGTCCGGTATCCATTCTCAATATTGCGCTGGCGGGCAATTTCGGCTGCTGCCAGATGGCAGCGTCCAATTACTTCCGCATCTTCCGCTTGCGCTTCCTTCAATCCAGCAAAATGTTTCTTCGGGATGACGAGCACGTGAGTGGGGGCTTTCGGATCGATGTCTTCAAAGGCCAGAACGTGATCGTTCTCGTAAACTTTTTTTGCGGGAATCTCGCCGCGAAGAATTCGGCAGAAGAGACAGTTGGCAGTCGGATCGGTCATAACGGGTTCCGGCGTGAGAATAGCATTCGCATCGCAGAAGCGGCTAGTGGCCCGTGTCTGGTCGAGCCTGGTCCTAATCCAGTCTCACCAAAAACACCGCGCCTTCTGGAGTTTCGTTTTCGGCGGCCAGTTTCCGGGCGCGCTCACGATCATCATTGAGCACGCGTACTCGCACCCACCAATCCCCCACGGGACTCGAGAATTTCACAACTTTCGCGGTGCGATAACGCTGCTTGAGATGGTCGGCAAGCTTCGCTGCCGCCTCTTCGTGAGGAAAGCTGCCGATCTGCACCGCCCACTTTCCACCCGTCTCAAGCGGCGCAGGAGTCTGCATCACTTCCACTTTCACTTGAGCGATTCCAGGCGAGTAAACATCGAGCTTGCGCGCAGCCGACAGCGACAGATCAATGATTCGTCCTGGTATGAAAGGCCCGCGATCCGTAATGCGCACCAGCGCGGTATGGCCAGTTTTGAGATTGGTCACGCGAACAATGGTTCCCAGCGGTAGCGTGCGATGCGCCGCCGTCATCGCGTGCATGTTATAGACTTCGCCGTTCGATCCCCGGCGGTTGTGATACGGCGGACCATACCAGCTGGCTTGCCCAGTCTCCGTGGCCAGGGGTTTCGCGCCTGCGGGAATAGCTGGTTCGGCCAGGTCGGCGCTTTCGGCTTCGCTTGTGCCTGACAGCCGGTCATGCTTAGCCGCCCCTTCAGGACGAGAGCCGGCCTCAGGGGTTTCGGGTGCTGGAGGAGGCGGTGGCACGTCGACATGCACCTGCCTCGAGTGGCCGCAACCGGGCAGCAACAAAAACGCTGGTAGCAAAGCGAGAGTTACAACAATCGAGAGCACGCATCCCACGCGTGGCTTCACTTTTGCGACGCTTTTTGCCGCTCCATGTAGTCGGCCAACTCGGTAAGCTTGGTGCTGGCGGTGCGAAGAGCTTTGGTCGAGTGCTGTCGCACTGCGGGCACGACTTCGTCGTTCAGGTATTTGATGAATTCAGGAATCTCCTTCTCGATCCGTTCGGCGGCTTCGGCAACACTCTTGCTGACGCGCGCCGATGCGTCCTCCACCTTGCGGTTAAAGTCGTTCATAAATGCTCCTCGCCAATGCAATTGCATTATTTCGTGCCTTGCTGCGCCGGGTCAATGGCGCGGCCGCCGAAAGGCGATGGGATGCCACCGGAGCGCGATCAATTAAAATCACGGGTTGGTAACCACTTGGCAAAACGAAAACCGATGAGTCCGGTCCTTCCGCCCACGACGCACGACCGAAGGAATTTCCAGCGAAGTCTTCTCTCCTGGTACGACCTCTACCGGCGCGACCTCCCTTGGCGCGTTAGCCGCGACCCTTACCGCGTGTGGCTCTCCGAAATCATGCTGCAGCAGACGCGCGTGACGGCGGTGATTGCGCACTACCACGAATTTCTGCGGCGTTTTCCCACGATCGAGAAACTGGCGGCGGCGCGCGAGGCGAGCGTGTTGGCAGCATGGAGCGGCCTCGGCTACTACCGCCGGGCGCGAATGCTTCACGCAGCGGCAAAAGCCGTCGTGCGCGACCATGCCGGGAAATTTCCTTCCGCAACCGGAGCCTTGCTCGCTTTGCCCGGTATTGGCCGATACACCTCAGCGGCGATTGCCAGCATTGCATTCGATCAGCCGGTCGCCGTGGTCGATGGCAATGTCGAGCGCGTGCTGCATCGGATGTCGGGAAGGCGGCTCGGTGGAGAGGAATTGTGGACGGCCGCGAATGATCTGCTGGATGCGAAGCGTCCCGGAGATTTCAACCAGGCGATGATGGAGTTAGGCGCTACAGTATGCAAGCCGCGGGCACCCTCCTGTTTGACGTGTCCTGTGATCGCACTATGTGCCACCTGCGGAGAATTGACGGCAACGTCGAAACCCGTCCCGCAAAAGAAGCGAGAGATTAACTACGCTCTCAACTGCCGCAACGGAGAAGTGCTTCTAGTGCAGAGGGCGCGGGATGCGTCACTGATGCCGGGCATGTGGGAATTGCCGGAGGGCGGCATGAGCAGTGCAAGCCAACCGCAGATGACTCTCCGGCATTCGATCACGGTCACCGATTACAAAGTGCGCGTGTGGTGCTGCGTTGCACCTTTACCCGTAGTTGGGAAGTGGATTCCGGTGGGACGGCTAAAGCAAGTCGCGCTCACAGGGCTGGCGCGGAAGATCCTGCTCGCCGCCGACATCATCTAAAATCAAGACGTAGGGTAATGAGCCTATGCATTGGCTTCGAAATATCTTTGGACGACGAGGCGGAGGACAACCGATGGCGGTATTGACCGCGGGCACCAAGGCGCCCGACTTTGAACTCAAAACAATGGATGGAAAGAAGTTTGTGCTCCGGGACGAATTGGCACGCGGGCCGCTAGTGTTGGCGTTCTTTAAAGTGTCCTGTCCTACATGCCAGTATGCGTTCCCATTTCTGGATCGGTTGGAGCGGGCATATGGGCACAACGGAGTTCGGATCATCGGAGTCTCGCAAAACAATCCCAAGGAAACCACTGCGTTCATCAAAGAATTTGGCGTGACTTTCCCTGTGCTGCTCGACGATACCGATAAATATCCCGTATCCAATGCGTATGGCTTGACCAATGTTCCGACCGTGTTCTGGATCGCGCAGAATGGCGGCATCGAACTCTCCAGCGTGGGATGGGTGAAGGCCGACTTCGAAGAGATCAGCCGCAAGATGGCCGAGTCGCTACACACGGCGCCGCCGGTAATGTTCAAGCCAGGAGAAGATGTGCGCGACTTCCGTGCCGGTTGAGGGTCTAAAAATTGATCCCGCGGTCGCGGGACTGTCGCGAAAACAAACCGCTCGCGCACAAGCAATCGCCACTCAGAAACGAACCGCAAGTACAAATGGTCCCCTGTCTAGACGGTCCTGAAGTCGCTGGCCTACGGTGCGAGCCACAGACGCTACTCCGTTAAAACAAAACTACTAGCGTCCTTTACAATTCAGTCAGTCCTAAAAATAGGCATTCAATAGCATTTTTCCGCGTCGACATGCCACTTCGCCGGGGGAGAAGACTGACTATGCGAGCAAGGGGAAGCAGTAGTGTTTTTGTCAGCGTGATCGCGTCGCTGAGTCTAATGCTGTGTGGAGAAGGAGGAGCCGCGCCTCTTGCGGCCCCAGCTGCGGCCAAGCGGGACGAGGTTTCCGTGCGCCTGCCCTCCGCTGCGTTCGCGGCTCTCGAAACTATCGACCCCGAGCACATTCGCTGGCACGTTCGCTATCTCTCGCATGATCTTCTGGAAGGCCGCGGCACCGGCCAGCGCGGCGGCGATATCGCGGCGGAATACATGGCTACCCAGTTTGCAGAATATGGATTGAAGCCCGCCGGCGACAACGGATCGTACCTGCAGAAAGTGCCACTCGTTGGAATCACTACACTCCCCGAGACTCAGTTTTCTTTACTTCCAAAGCACGATGGAGCAATGCGTTTGAAACCCCTCGATGAGTATGTTGCCGTCGATCAGACCCAGCAGGCAGAGTCCGATGTGGACTCCGAGATCATCTATGTGGGCTACGGCATTGAGGCTCCGGAATACAACTGGGACGACTACAAGGGAGTGGATGTTCGCGGCAAAGTCCTGCTGATGCTGGTGAACGAACCGCCTTCGGACGACCCCAAGTTTTTCAAAGGCAAAGCTCTGACTTATTACGGGCGGTGGACTTATAAATACGAAGAGGCCGCGCGCAAGGGCGCAGTGGGCGTGATTCTCATTCACAAAGAAGACATGGCGAGTTACCCATGGGAAGTAGTGCGGAACTCAAATTCGGGCGAGAAGTCTTTTTTAAAGTTGGAAGGGCCAGCACTGCGAGTTGCGTCCTGGATACAACTGGACGTGGCGAAGAAGCTGGCCGCGGCCTCGGGCATGGATATCGACAAGATGATCGCGGACGCGCGGACGCGCGAGTTCCATCCCGTAAATATGGGTGCCAAATTAAAAGCGCACATGGTCAGCAAAGTGCGAAACTTTGAGTCGAACAACGTGCTGGCGATTCTGCCCGGGTCGAATCGCAAGACGAAAGACGAGGCGGTGATGTTTACGGCGCACTACGATCACCTTGGCATTCGTCCCGATGTGCCGGGGGATAATATTTACAACGGTGCTGCTGACAATGCCACGGGCTGCGGCATCTTGCTGGAACTGGCGCGCGCATTCAGCGTCGCCAAAGATCGACCGGGACGTTCTGTGATCTTCGCGTCGGTAACCGGAGAAGAACAGGGATTGCTGGGGTCGGAATATCTGGGCAAGCATCCGCCAGTCCCGTCCGGAAAGATTGCCCTGGATTTGAATTACGATGACGTGCAGCCGATTGGGGCGCCGGAGGAAGTGGAAGTTTCAGGCGCAGAGCGCACCACATTCTATCCCTGGGTACAGGCGACCGCGAAGGAATTCCGGCTGGCGATTCGTCCCGACGCGCGCCCCGAGGCGGGACACTTCTACCGCTCCGATCATTTCAGTCTGGCGCGTGTGGGCATTCCATCGTTCTCGATCAACGAAGGCATGAAGTTCAAAGGTCACGACGAAGCTTGGGGATTGGCGCAGAATAAAGATTATGTCTCAAAGCACTACCACCAGCCGAGCGATGAGTATCATCCAGAAATGAACTTCGTCGGCGACGCAGCCATGGCGCGTTTCGGATTTGCGCTGGGATGGGAAGCGGCCAGTGCCGCGAAACTTGTCGGCTGGCAGAAGGGCGACGAGTTCGAAGCGGCGCGGGCTAAAAGTCAGTAGCGAGTACCGAGTTCGAGTTCGAGTACCTAGCACCGAGTACCGAGTTCTTCCGCCATAGGCCTCCATTAAGATTTTTTCCGCTCTCAACGGACGCCGTCGAATGAGCACCGCGTTGCTCGGTACTAGGTACTCGGTACTTCCCACCGTCTAGTTCGTACTCGCAAACCGGCTCAAAAGAATGGGCTTGATGATTCCCGTCCACACCGCATAGCCCTGCGCATTCATGTGCAGGCCATCCTTGCGAAACAGTTCGGGGCGCGGCTTACCTTGCGTATCCAGCATGGCTGAGTCAACATCGATGAACTGGACTCGCGGTTGGGTGCGAGCGTAGTCCTCAATCAGCTGATTCGTTTTCTTGATCTTCTGCCAGCCGGCCCACCGCCGGAGCGAAGGTTTAATCGACACGAAGTAGATCCATGTGTCCGGCAGTTGGGCGTGAACGATCTCCACAAATTGCTTAAAGTCCGCGAGGACTTGTTCTGGAGTCTTCGACCACGGGAGAGCAAGATCGTTGTCCCCGGCGTAAAGCACCACGGCGCGAGGCTGATAAGGCAGGACGATTCTGGATGCGTACTGGTTGACCTGAGCAATCTGCGAACCGCCAAACCCGCGGTTGATCACGTCCAGCGGTTGCATGTCGTTGGCTAGCGTGTCCCAGAACCGAATGCTGGAACTTCCAGTGAAAACGATCACGCCAGGTTTTGGCGGATTGAGCCGGTCTGCCTTTTCAAACGCGGCGATCTGACGTTCAAATGATCCGCGCTTCCCCATTGTCAGGAAGATCAGTAGGGTGCAGATGCAAGCCAGCAATACGACAATCAGCGAGCGCCGCAACGTTTTACTCATCGATACTCCAGCAAAAGCAGCAAGCGAAACTTGTCCGCCGAGACAGTCAGTTATACAGTAAGACGCGAGTCCAATAAATGCAGCGAGGTCTCGAATTGACGCCGTCGATTAGAGTTCACTCTACAGCCCAGCGTTTGACGCCGTTCCTCTTAGCAGTTTTTTCCATGCTTCCCGTAACCGCGGCCGGGCAGAGCAGCGTGGCAACCTCCGGATCGTGGTCTGGCATGGTTGTCTCCAGCGCTTGCAACGCAGATGAAGCCTTCAACGAATCTCCCGAATGCGTCAAGAATCTACCCGGCGCGAAGCTCGCGCTCTACGACGATACGAACCGCGTGATCTATGCGCTGGAACCGCAGAAAGCCATCTCCGCCCATCTCGGCGATACCGTAACCGTGCGCGGAACGCTTGATGGCGAAACGATTCAGGCTGCATCCATCCAGCCGATGTCGATTGGCCTTGCGGTCGGCGAGAAAGCTCCCGCGTTCTCAATTCGCGACCAGTTCGGTCGAGCGCAAAGCCTTGACAGTTTGAAAGGACGAAGTGGCACCATACTTCTCTTCTTCCGTTCCGCCGACTGGTGACCGTTTTGCAAAGGGCAGCTGGTCCAGCTGCAAAGCGCCACTCAGCGATTCGAAAAGCAAGGCGTCAAACTGGCGGCTATCAGTTACGACTCGGAAGAGATCCTCAAGTTTTTTTCCGACCGTCATAAGGTCGATTATCCGCTGCTCGGAGATCCGGACTCGAAGATCATCAAGGCCTACGGTGTTCTCAACGTCGAAGCTACCGGCATGCAGAAAGGTTTCGCGCGCCCAGGATATTTCTTCATCGACCCGAACGGAGTTATTCGAGAGAAGTTCTTCGAGGCGAAATATCGCGAGCGGCTCACTGGAAACAGTGTGATCTCTAAGCTCTTCCCGGAATTAGGCGAGGAAGTAACGGAGACGATTCAGGCCCCGCATTTGCAACTGGCTCTTGAGCAATCCGATTCCACTGCTGTCCCGGGCACGCGCGTGACCCTGGCCGCCGAGGTGAAACTGCCTCCGGATGTGCACGTGTATGCGCCCGGTGCGCAAGGTTACAAGCCGATCCGCCTGCTGATGGATGCGACACCAGAGATGCAGTTTCTCGCAGCCGCTTATCCCGACTCGAAGACGTTGTTTCTACCGGTAATCAACGAACGCGTGCCGGTGTTTGATGGGACTTTCCGCATCACTCAGGAAGTGAAGGTGAGTTCCGGCGCGGAGTTCTGGGGATCGCTAGGCAAAGACGGCAAAAACTTCACCATTGCCGGCAAGCTCGAGTACCAGGCTTGTGACCAGACCACCTGCTACATGCCGACATCAGTTCCGGTCAAATGGCAGTTACACGTCGATCCTTTGGATCGGACACGAGCGCCCGCGGAAGTCCGGCATAAATAGCACGAGGCTTTAACGCGAAGGACACGGCGCGCCCGCAGCCTGCCATACCTTCACCTTCGCCGAAAACTCATCATGCGGTATGGGCACCGGCGTTCGCCCTGGGCCTGGATTCCAGCCCCACGCCACCAATTTATCCTCGGTGAGGTGTTCGACCAGTTGATCGAGGTTCCGGCCTTGATTTTGCTTTGGGTCTTTGAGTGACTGGCAAAGTTGCGCGTCGGTTAGACCTTCCCAGATCATCGGCATACTCGGAGACGGCAAGTGCCACGCTGGCGCCCCAGGCGGCAGATGAACGTTCCCCAAGTTGTGGTCCTGGTGGCAGGTGCTGCATTTTGCCGCGGTTACTCCGAACCCGGCAGGGCCGCGCCTGATGTCCATGGTGTGCCGATGGCTATCGTCTCCCTGCCGCGGATAATCTCCCTTCGAATGGCAGTTCATGCAGCGCGGGTGTCGTAGCACCGGAACGAAAGCCGTGAAGAGTGCGCCGTCGTTGCTGTCGCTGGCGGCGCGCGGCGTGTTCGGCGGCTCCGCCGCAGCCACGGGACGCGAAAGCCACAGTGCTCCCGCGCAGACCGCTAAGATCAAAACGGCGACGAAAAATTCCACGCGCTTCATACAGCCTCCGTCATCCGAATCGGCAACCGCCGGATTCGCTTTCCGGTCGCCGCAAATATCGCGTTTGCGATTGCCGGGGCGGCGCAAGGCACACCCGGTTCTCCGATGCCACCGGATTTCTCCTGGTTGTTCACAATGTGAGTCTCGATCTTCGGACACTCGTCCATTCGCATGACTGGGAAGGTATTGAAATTGGTTTGCTGCAAGCGTCCATTCTCGAAAGTGAGTTCCTGGAACAGCGCGGCCGATGCCCCGAAGATTGCGCCTCCTTCGGTTTGCGCCGCGATAATTCCGGGATTCACATATTCGCCGCAATCGATGGCGCACACCATGCGGTGCACGCGCACCTGGCCGTCCGTAACCGAGACTTCTGTTACATGCGCCGAGTAACTCCCAAACGCAAAATGCACGGCGATCCCGCGGCCCATTCCCTTAGGCAAAGGCTTATCCCATCCCGCCTTCTGCGCGGCGAGATCGAGCACTCCAAGATGCCGGGGCTGCTTTTGCAGCAGAGCGCGCCGAAATTGGTAAGGATCTTTCCCCGCCAGCGCGGCCAGTTCGTCCACAAAACATTCGACCGCGAAGGCAGTGTGCGAATGTCCGACGGAACGAAGCCACTGCACTGGGACGTTTACCTCAGCTTGGTGCGATTCCACCGTCACGTTCGGAATCGCGTAAGGAAGGTCGTCCACGCCCTCCACTGAAGCGGGATCGTATTCCTTGCCCTTCATCATCATTGCTGCGAAGAGCGTCCCGGCCATGATCGACTGCCCCACCAGTCGCGATCTCCAACTCACGGCGTTGCCGCTGGCGTCGACGCCACCCTCGATCGCATGCAGAAATGCTGGACGATACCACCCGCCGGCCATGTCATCTTCGCGTGTCCAAATCACTTTGACTGGAGTTCCGGCAGCTTTAGCGACGTGAACCGCTTCCACCACAAAATCAGATTGCGGATTGGCGCGTCGTCCGAAACCTCCGCCCAGAAAAGTGGTATGGAGCTGTACCTTCTCAGGCGGCAGACCGGCGATCTTCGCCGCATTCGCGCGATCGATAGTTTGGAACTGTGAGCCGGTCCACACCTCGCAGGAATCCGCGCGCAAATCCACCGTGCAGTTCAGCGGCTCCATCATCAAATGCGAGAGGTAGGGAACTTCGTAAACTGCCTCGATCTTCTTTGCCGCGCTCTCCAGCGCACCGTCGGCATCTCCATCTTTGCGCACGCTGGTCCCCGGCGTTTTCGCGCGTTCGCGAAACCCCTGCATCATCTTGCTGGTGTCGAAGTTCTGCATGCTGCCTTCGTCCCATTCAACGCGAAGAGCATCACGTGCCACCTTGGCTTGCCAAAACGTATCGGCGATGACGGCAACGCCCGCCGGAATCGCAACAATCTTGCGCACGCCCGGCATCGAGCGTGCCTTCGCGTCGTCGAAGCTTTTCATCTTTGCGCCGAAGATTGGAGGTCGCGCGATCACGGCGGTAAGCATTCCCGGCAACTTCACATCGATGCCGAATTCCGCCTTGCCATTCAACTTTTCGGGAGTGTCAAGCCGCTTGATCGGTTTGCCAATAAGTTTGAACGTTTTTGGATCTTTCAACTGCACGTGTTCTGGGGGAGGCAGCTTTGCCGCTGCAGCCGCGAGATGTCCGTACGTGAGTTTTCGGTTTGATCCGTTCAGCACCGCGCCCGATTCTGTGCGGCAAGTGGAAGCGTCCACGTTCCACTGCTGCGCGGCTGCCGCGATCAGCATGGCGCGTGCCGCGGCGCCGGCCTGGCGGAATTGCTCCAATCCCGACCATACGCTTGAGCTTCCCCCAGTCATCTGCATGCCGAACGCGGGATGGTTGTACTTAGGATCGACCGGAGCTGGCTCGAAGCCAACTTTAGTCCAATCAGCGTCGAGTTCTTCCGCGAGAAGCATCGGCAACGATGTATAAACGCCCTGGCCCATCTCCGAGTGATTGACGATGACGGTCACCCGCTCGTCGCTGCCGATGCGCACGAACGCGTTCGGCATAAAAGTGCTGCCGGACGACTCCGCCGCCATGGCGCTGACTCCAGGAAAACGAAAACCAATCAACAAGCCGCCGCTGGCCGCGACCGAAGCCTTTAGAAAATTGCGCCGCCCTGTATCAGCGATTATTTGGCTTGTGTTCATTGTTGGACGAGTCACGGTTCTGCGAATCATCGTGCACCTCCTTTCGCAACCATTTCGGCAGCCCGGTGAATCGCTCTGCGAATTCGCGGATACGTTCCACAGCGGCAGATATTGCCGGTCATGGCCTCGTCAATGTCTTCATCCGTGGGCGCAGGTTTCTCGCGCAGCAGTACCGCCGCGCTCATTAGCTGTCCAGATTGGCAGTAGCCGCATTGCGGCACGTCTTCTTCCAGCCACGCACGTTGCAGCGGATGGCTTAGATCAGGCGATAGCCCCTCGATGGTTGTTATCGATTTGCCTTCCGCCCGCGACACCGGAGCGACACAGGAACGCACCGCCTCACCATTGATGTGCACCGTGCAGGCGCCACACTGCGCCATGCCGCATCCATACTTTGTTCCGGTAAGACTGAGCTGCTCGCGAATCACCCAGAGCAACGGTGTTGAAGGATCCACATCGAGATCGACGCGCTTGCCGTTTACGGAGAAGCCAATCATAGTAGTTCTCCTGATTGTTTTTGTGGTCTTTAGACGTCAGACCAGGCTGCCGCGATGCCGACGATTTTACTCCAGCGGCGCCCGCCGTTGCTGGCGCTGGCAACAACGCAGTCAATCAGAAAAATAGTCGAACCAACCCCTAGCCCATAACCTAGGTAACTTTAGCCCTTGTACGACGCATGCTAGCCTCGATTATGTGCGTCTGTAGTCAACAACTTCCGATAACTCGGAAGCATTCATAATGCCTCGACTTCCCATCTTCCGCCTCGGCAGGGAGCCTGAAAAACCGGCAATGCCGGAAATGATCGCGGCGGCGCCCTCGATCGCGCTCGAAGGACTCGCTGTCGGAATCGACAACCTGCGGCACGACGTGTCGCTGAGCCCGCGTTTTGTCGAAGCTGCGCGCGCCCAGATCATGCGCTTAATTGTGCGTCACGGCGAGTTGCAGGAACTGTTCTCGGCCGAGGTTCCGCAGAAATCTCAGCAGGGGGGACCGTCATGGATGAGAAAATCGGTGGCGGCGCCCGCCCGCAATTCTACCGAGAAAGCTGACTGGAAGCCGCTATTAGCGGAACTTCATCTAGCGGCATTGAATCGCGCAAAAAAAGACGAAAACATTTCACTGGACCTGTTGGCCCGCCTGGCCATAACAAAGTTCCTTCGCACGGAGATGTTGCAACAATTCGCTCAAGTACTCGAACGCTGCCGGGTTTTGCTTAAGAGTTACGAAGGTATGCGGCATGGCCAGGGGGAAGAGTTCCGCGAACGCGTAGCCGCCTTCCAAGTGCGCAAGAAAATCATTTTGCGCAAAACCGGGCAGGAGTTGTTCGAGAGACTGCGCGAAATCGAAAAAGAGACTCTGGCGCGCACCCGGCGTTCGTTCTTTGGAGAGGCAAAAGTTGGCAATCCTAAGGCCGCGGAGCCCGGCAGCCAAACCCTCGACAGCTATGGCCTGTTCGTAAATCGCCTGGCTTTTTCCGAGGACGGCCGCGATGACTACCTCTGCGCCGAGCATTATGTAATGCTGGGCAATTGGGATCGTGACCCCGACCGCTATTCGCGCCTGCAAGACATCGTATGGAAATTTATACGTTTCCTCTACGGCGAAGAAACGCTAGGAGAGACGATCGATTCCTGGATCTGTGCTCCAGAAAATGCTCGATCCCTGGTGGGCACGGGAACCCCCGACGATTCCACCGCGGAAGGAGTCGCCCAGCAGGAGCGCCTGACCAACTGGGTGCGTCTGTTGGAAGACGAGCAGGTCATGGAATGCGTGATTGCCTCCTATCATACGGTGCCGCTGCTCAATGAGTACGCTCCCCGAATCAATCCGCAGCAATTGAAGAATGCTCTGATCTCGCGGCCCGAATGTGATCGCGTGGAGCGCATGATTCAAGAACACGGCAAGCTCTCGCCGGCCAGCCTATATGCCGCCGTGGGTAAGGTGGCGGGCTGCCGCGGCTCGGAGCGCGCTAAAGTGGCGGCGCGTTTTCTGCAGGATTTTTCCCAGTACCATCGCGATCTTCGTCGCCTCGAGGCGCTGAATGCCGCACTCGATTCCGTGAACCTGGTGGGCACCGAAAAATTGCGAGAGCTCTCGCGCATGAACGGAACTCTCTATGAATTCTTTCTGCCGGAAGAACAGCAGCAGCCCGAAGAAGATCGAATCCTCCGCCACGTAGTGCTCAAGGCTGACGTGCGCGATTCCACCCGCCTGACCCGCACGCTGATGGAAAAGGGACTGAATCCCGCTTCCTATTTCAGCCTGAACTTTTATGATCCGGTGAACAAACTACTGGGCAAGTACGGAGCGCAGAAGGTTTTCCTCGAAGGCGATGCCATCATTCTCGCCATCCTTGAGCGCTCTGGCGAGCCAGAACTTGCGGTGAGCCGGGCCTGCGTGCTGGCCCGGGAGATGATCGAGATCGTGCGCGGCTATAACCAACTAATGCAACGTTCCGGCATGCCCGAGCTCGAACTGGGCGTCGGTATCACGCTGCAGGAATCCGCCCCGCTCTTTCTGATGGATGGCGAGCGGCAGATTATGATTTCGGAAGCGCTGAACGAGAGCGATCGTCTTTCTTCCTGCAATAAGCGTGCCCGCAAGGTTATGGAATCGCAGGCTGGGCCGTTCCATGTTTATGTATTTCAATCGTCAGATCCCGGCGCGTCGGCAAATCCGGAAGATTCCATTGTCAGCTACAACCTTGGCGGAATTCGCTTGAACGAAGCTGCATTCCGCAAGCTCGAGCAGGAAATTTCACTGGTGCCCCTGGCGGTAAAGCTACCGTCTTCGGCGGCCTCGGATAAAGGAGAGTATCGGCTCTCGAGCGGAACCGTCCCGGTCGATCGCGACATCTTCCGAAAAATCGTGGTCCGCCAAAGCCGCATGCCCCGCATCAACCTCGAGGATTTCTCGATCCTTGGCTGGACCGACCGCAACTACTACGAAATCTGTACCGACTCCGCAATCTACGCCGCGCTGGAAAAGAAAAAAGGAGCGAAGGCGTAAATTGCGGACTGTTTTCGCTTGTCTTCGGATCGCTGCAAGAAAAGCCTGCCGGCGAATTGATGTAGCGCTATGATCCCCACGGTATCAAGCGATTTCGCTTCCACGCGTGCCAGATAAGACGAGAAATTTCAACCTTCTTCCACCGCAGCCATCGCGCCCCTCTTTCGCTTGTTCGATTGCAGAATCTTTTTCCGTATGCGCAGCGATTTAGGCGTGATCTCCACAAATTCGTCATCCGCAATAAATTCGATCGCCTGCTCCAAATTCAAATTCCGGAATGGCACCAGGCGAATCGCCTCATCGGCGCCCGATGCGCGCATGTTGCTGAGTTTCTTTTCCCGCACCGCATTGACGTCGAGGTCATCGTCCTTTGCATTCTCACCGACAATCATTCCCTCATACAGTTCAACGCCCGGGCCGATGAAGAGCTCTCCGCGTTCCTGCAAGCCCCACAGCGCATACGCCGTCGAAACCCCTGACCGGTCTGCAATCAACGCTCCCGTGAGCCGATGGGGGATTTCCCCTTGCCACTCGGTATATCCATCGAACAACGAATTCATGACGATGGTGCCACGCGTGTCGGTCAGCATTTGGCTGCGCAGGCCGATCAGCCCTCGGCTGGGCACGCGGAACTCAATGCGTACGCGTCCGTAGCCGTGATTGTGCATGTTGGTGACTTCGCCTTTGCGCGATCCCAACTGTTCCATCACCACGCCAACGAATCCTTCGGGGACGTCGATGGTGAGGTGTTCCACCGGTTCCATCAGCTTGCCCGTTTCTTTGTCGCGCTTAGTCACGATCTCCGGCTTGCCGACCATCAGCTCATACCCTTCGCGGCGCATCATTTCAATCGTGATGGAAAGTTGCAATTCGCCGCGTCCCAGTACTTTGAACGAATCGGTCGTGCCTGAATCCTCCACCCGCAGCGAAACATTGGTGAGGAGTTCCTTGGCCAACCGTTCCCGCAGGTTTCGCGACGTGACAAACGTCCCTTCGCGTCCCGCAAACGGCGAGTTGTTCACCGTAAACACCATCGCAATGGTTGGTTCGTCGATCACGATCGGCGGCAGGGGCGCGGGATTCAGCGCGTCCGTGATGGTCTCGCCGATCGTGATTCCTTCTACTCCGGCTACCGCCACAATATCCCCCAATACGGTTTCCGTGATGTCGGTCCGCTTCAGTCCGGAAAAAGAAAACAGTTTCGTGATTTTGATCTTGTGCATCGTGCCGTCGAGCTTCGCAATCACCACGTCCTCGCCGGTGTACATCGTCCCGTTGAACACGCGCGCAATAGCCAGTCGCCCGAGATAATCGCTGTAGTCCAGATTCGCCACAAGAATCTGCAGCGGACCTTTCGGATCACCCTGCGGCAGCGGAATCGTTTTCACGATGGCATCAAAGAGCGGGCGCAGGTCTTCGCCGCCGCCTGCAATGTCCGTCGATGCCGTCCCCTGTTTCGCGTTCGTATACAAAACCGGAAAGTCCAGCTGATCTTCTTTCGCATCCAGATCGATGAACAGATCATAGATTTCGTTCAAGACTTCCTGCGGGCGCGCATCCGGACGATCAATCTTGTTGATCACAACTATCGGCGGAAGCTTGGCTTCCAGAGCCTTGCTCAGTACGTAACGCGTCTGTGGCAGCGGACCCTCGCTGGCATCCACCAGCAGCATCACACCATCCACCATCTTCAGTGCGCGCTCCACCTCGCCGCCAAAATCACTATGGCCGGGTGTATCCACGATGTTGATCTTTATGTCGTGATAGAAAATCGCAGTGTTCTTGGCGAGAATCGTGATGCCGCGCTCACGCTCAAGTTCGTTCGAATCCATGACTCGCTCGACGTGGTGCTCGTTGGATCGAAACGTGCCGCTCTGCTGCAGCATGGCGTCGACCAGCGTGGTCTTGCCGTGGTCGACGTGCGCGATGATGGCGATGTTGCGAATGCTCAAACTCAAAGTATGGGTTTTCCTTTAGTGATGGCTCGGATTGACAGGGCCAAATAGCGTTTGTCGGCTGTAATGCCTCACCTATAACTTTACTATGGCTTGCCGCTTCGCAGGAGATTACATCGCACTTACGGGCAAGCTGGAGGGGAAGGACAAAACGAAGAATCCAACACCGGCGGGTCCCTAAACGGGATCTGCGACTTCAGCAATTTCGAGGCCTATTTCCGATCCGCCTTCGCCGCGCACTCGCAGCCGATACCAGAGCAAAATCGCTACCAGCGAAAACACGAAGATAATCGTCGAAACCGCGTTGATCTCCGGCGTAATGCCGCGTCGAAGCCTGCCCCAGATTTCCAGTGGCAACGTGTTATCTCGTCCAATCAGAAAAAAGCTCACGGCGATCTCGTCCATCGAAAGCGTAAAGATGAGCAGAGCCGCTCCAATAATCGGCAGCTTCAAATTAGGAACCGTGATGCGCCAGAATGTTTGCCAGTAATTTGCCCCAAGATCGAGCGAAGCCTCTTCCTGCGCCCGGTCAACCTTTTGTAGCCCCGCGAATACTTCGGTCGTGGCCACCGAAATCAGCGCGGTCCCATGGCCCAAAATAATAGTTAGCAGACTCAGCTTCGTTCCCGCGACGTTGAACAGCATAAGCAGCGAGAGCCCCGTGATAATTCCCGGCAGAATTAAAGGCAGCAAGACCAACCGTCGGAACAACGCCTTCCCCGGAAATTGCGCACGTTCCAGCGCAAGTGCCGCGGGCACGCCGAACGCTAGCGAGATCACCATCGCCGCCAATGCGACTTGCAAACTATTCAGCACGGAATCCCAGATCGGCCCGTCGGCAAACAGTATGCGGTACCAATCGAACGTCAAATGATGCGGAGGAAATCCGCCCACGCCATCTCCATTGAAGGAGTAAATAATGAGAACGGCAATCGGCAAATAAAGAAAAGCGAATACCACGGCCGCATGAAGCAGCAACCAACGCGAGCCCGAGACTGATTTCCCTTCGCTCACGAGAAGCTCCACTTTTTCTCCAGCCGTTCAGAGAAAAACAGCAGGCTGACCACCAACAGCAGCATGCACAGCGAAACCGCCGCTCCCAGCGGCCAGTTGTAAGCTGCGCCGAACAGGCTGACCACAATGTTTGAAATCATGATGCCGCTCGGCCCACCCAGCAACAGCGGCGCCAAAAAATCTCCCAGGCTCAGCACAAACGCGAACGTCGCCCCCGCTACCACTCCCGGAATTGAGAGAGGAAGAATTACTTTCCAGAATGTCTGTCCGCGGGTCGCGCCAAGATCGTGCGACGCTTCCACCAGATTGCGTGGAATGTGCTCCAGCGCCGCGTAAATCGGCAGAAACGCAAACGGCGTGTAAATGTGCGTCAGAGTCAGCACCACGGCAAACGGACTGTACAGCAGGAATTCCAACGGATGCTTGGTCAAATGCGCATACTGCAGCAACGTATTCAGGACGCCATCGGAGCCGAGAATCGTCTTCCAGGCATAGGCCCGCACCAGATAGCTCACCCACAACGGAATGATCACAAACTGATAAAACAGATTCTTTTTCTTTCCTGCGTAAAACGAAAGAAAATATGCCAGCGGATATCCCAGCAGCAACGAAAACATGGTCACCCGCGCCGCAATCCACATCGAACGCAGCAGCGTCTTCCAGTAGACGTCAACCCGCACAAGCTCGTTGTAGTTGGCGAGATTCCAGGAATGCACAATCGTCTGCTCCGACGAAACCGACCAAAAACTGTAGCAAAACAGAAGCAGGTACGGTGCTAGCAGGAATACCGTGATCCACACCAGTGGAGGCAGGGTGACCGCCGCTTTGTAAGCTCGAGAAAACATCAAATTCGTTCCGCAGACTCGCGCACCACAACGGCATCGCCTGGAAAAAACTCCAGTTCAACATTGTCAAGCGCCCCAGCACTGCCGGGAATCCTCACCACCAGAATCAAACCGTCGGCGCACTCCACGCGTATTAACTCTGTAGCCCCATGAAACGCCTGGTGGCGGACCTTTCCGCTAATCCGCACGCTACCGCTGGCCGCATTCTCCTGAGAAGCCAGATGGAGGCTCTCGGGCCGCAGCGAGAACAACGCCGGACCGTCTGGCAGCGCGGCGGACCAGGTGAACGGACCACTGCGTACCTTTCCCGCTTGCACCTGTCCCTTCAGCAAATTCGTGTGTCCAATAAATTGCGCGACATAAGCGGTGGCCGGTCTTCCGTAAATTTCGCGCGGCGTCGCCACCTGCTCCAGTTCGCCCGACCGCAGCAACGCTATCCGGTCCGACATCACCATTGCTTCTTCTTGATCGTGAGTGACGAAGATGAACGAAATGCCGACCTCGCGCTGCAACGATTTCAATTCCACCTGCATCTGCCGCCGCAAATTCGCGTCCAGCGCGGAAAGCGGTTCATCCAGCAGAAGCAGCCGTGGACGATTCACAAGCGCCCGTGCCAGCGCAACCCGCTGCTGTTGCCCACCGCTGATCTTCGAAGGTTTCGACTTGGCGTAAGCAGACATCTTTACTTTATCCAGCGCTTCTTTTACGCGCGATGCAATCTCCACCTCAGGCCGCTTCGCCACTCGCAATCCGTAAGCTACATTCTGTTCTACCGTGAGATGAGGAAACAACGCATAGCTCTGAAACACAGTATTCACGCGGCGGCGGTATGGAGGCTGCTGGTCCAGGCGCTCCTCACCCATCCATACTTCGCCACCGCTCGCCGTTTCGAAGCCCGCGATAATTCGCAGCAGGGTCGTTTTTCCCGATCCGCTTTCGCCCAGGATCGTGAGAAATTCTCCTTCCGCCACATCGAGAGAAATATTTCGCAACACAATATTCTTTCCGAAACTCTTGGCGACATTCTGAATCCTGAGCAATGGACCTCGGACGACAGAGCTAGAAACAGAAGCCATCGCAATTTCAGAAGTAGTCATCATTCCAATGTTCCGGACGCCGGACGCCGGCACCCGCCCTACTGCGCCGCCTTCACTTCATTCCAAATCTCGTTATACTTTGCGCGCCGCGGCACATTTTGCCAGAAATACAGCCGCTTCTGATAGTTGTCGACATCATCCAAATGCAAGCTCTTCACTTCCTGCCCCGTCATGAACTGCGCTGCCTGGGGGTTGGCTGGCGTGTATCCCGTCACGTCCGTCACCTTCTTCTGCGTCTTCGCTTCAATCATGTATTCGAGAAATTCGTTCGCCAATTCTTTATTCTCGCTCCCCGCCGTGATCATAAGATGATCGATCCAGCCGGTCGTATTTTCCTTCGGAATCGTCTCTCCCACGGGGAAATTAATCTTGCGCAGCTGATTCGTCATCAGCGGCCATCCCATCGCGGCCGCGACTTCATGGCTCTGAAAAAGATTCGTCAGCTCTCCACCGGTAGACCACATCTTGCGGATATTCGGCTTCAACTCCAGCAACTTCCTTTTCACCGCCTCAAGCTGCTCATCGCTCAAGTTATAAAGCTGCGACGGGTCCGGTTTGTCATATCCGAGAACCTGCGCGGCCATGTAAATCGTGGACAAATCGTCCCATACCGAAATCTTTCCGCGATATTTCGGATCCCAAAGCACATTCCAGCTCTCCGGCGGCTGAGCGAAAACTGTGCTGTCGTAGATCAACGGATCTGGCCCCCACATGAACGGAACTCCATACACCAGGCCCTGTACTTGCACCAGCGGCAGGGAAGTAAGCTGCGGAGAGAGTTGCGAATAGCTCGGAATCTTCGCTAAAGCCAGCGGCGCCGCCAGCCCCGCCGCCGCAATCGACGTCGCCACATCGCTCGAGGGCGAGATCACATCATAGTTTCCGGCGCTGCCGCCCCGCAGCTTCGCCACCAGTTCATCGCTTGACCCCATATACGACGCTGAAACTTTGCAGTGATGCTGCTCCTCGAAAGCCTTGATGAACGACGCATCCGCGTACCCTTCCCACACCAGCAGATTAAGTGTGGATATATTTTTTGTGCAGGAGCCGGCAAACAGCAACAGCGTGAACAGAGCCAGCAGAGCCGATTCTCGCGCCTTCATCGTTCCTCCAGTACCACCGCCCTTAAAACGTCGGCGGTGTATTCACCCACAGCAGCCACGCTTCCGCGCGTCCGGGATTTTTCCAATGGTGCGGGGTAGCGCTCTCAAAATAAAAACTGTCCCCGGCCTTGAGCCGGTATTCTTCATTTTCCAATGTGATCGTCAGCGCCCCGCGCAATATATAGAGAAATTCCTCTCCTTCGTGCGAGTAAGAATCGCCGCTTCCCGCGCCCGGCGCCACGCGAAACAGATGTGGCTCCATCACCGTGTTTCCCCAAGCCAGCAACTCCATGCGAACCCCAGGGCCTGCTTCGAGAACTTTTCTCTCTCCCGGCTGCACTTGCCGGCTGCTCGCTCCTGTTGCATCGAAGAAATCGAGGATGTTCGTTTTATAAAATCGTGCCAGCTTGCGCAGAGTCCCTACCGATCCGCTCATCTGCGAACGCTCCAAAGCACTCAAGAAGCCTACCGAGATGCCCACAGTTTTCGCCACTTGCGCCAGCGATAGTCGCCGCTTCGAGCGCAACTGCCGCAAGTGCGAACCAATCGCCCCTGCGTTCCCATCCGCCGCCGGCCGCGCCTTGCCTTCCCGGCGCAATAACTCCACGATCGCCGCCGCATTCATTCCGCGGACTTTCCGCATAAAGCGCGCCCGCTTCAGCAGCTTCACATCCTCCGAAGAGTAAAGCCGGTACTTGCTCTCGGTGCGCCGCGGGTGGGCAAGCCCAAGGTTCTCCCACGACCGGATTACGGACGGCGACACTCCCACCCGCCGTGCCACATCTCCGATTTTCAAATACGGCTTATCGCTGGAAGCACTCATTATTCAACGAGAGATTAAAGTTTTCTATCGGGAAGAACGCTTTTTTTCTTCTTGACAGTCCACCCGCCCCTTCTCTAACCTTGCGGGATTATAGCAAGGTTGCTGCTGCACACAAGCTGCCGTTTCTCACGACAAAACATTTTCGAAAGACGTCTGGAGGTTTCATGCCGTCACCGCGCTCCCGCTGGACCGCCGTTTGCCTGACAGCCGTGTTGTCACTCTTTGCTTCCAACGTTTTTGCTCAGGGTACTGGCGGACGAGTTCTCGGTCGCGTTGCCGACCCCAGCGGCGCCGTCCTGGGTGGCGTCAAGGTTTCTGCCGTGAACGTAGCCACCGGCGTCAGCAGAGACACGCAGACAAACGCCAGCGGTGATTATGGTTTTCCCGACCTGCCCGTAGGAACTTACACTCTTACTTTTGAGCTGCCTCGATTCAAAAAAGACGTCAGCAAAGGGATTTCGCTTGATGTCAACCAGGTCATCACCCTCAACATGACGATGCAACTTGGAGCAGCCCAGGAAATCGTCGATGTTACTTCCGAAGCGCCCCTGGTCGATACCACCAGCACTCAGCTCGGCGCGGTTGTAAACAATCGCTCAGTCAACGAGCTTCCGCTCAATGCTCGTGACACCTATCAATTCCTTCAGTTGCAGCCCGGCGTTCAATCGCAATTGGGATCGAGCGGCGGAACGTTCTATGGCAGCGACAACGCCGGAGCAGTTTCCGTCAACGGCGGCCGGAGCCGTGCCAATAATTTCAGCGTGAATGGCGGCGACGCCAACGATCAGTTCGTTAACTTGCCAACGATCCAACCAACTCCCGATGCGATTGACGAGTTTCGCGTGATCAGCAATACGTTCGACGCGGAATACGGCCGCAATTCTGGAGCGGTAGTTAACGTCGTCACTAAGTCGGGCACTAACCAGTGGCATGGCAACGTATACGAGTACTTCCGCAATACGGTTCTAAACGCCCAAGGTTACTTCAATACCGTAAAGCCGCAGGAAAATCAGAATCAGTTCGGCGGAACCTTCGGCGGACCGATTAAGAAGGACCGCACTTTCTTCTTTGTTTCCTACGAAGGCCGCCGCGTGCGCCAGGGAATCTCAGGTCAGACCGTCTTTGTGCCTACTCCGCAAGAGCGGGCAGGGGTCTTTGGCGGAGGTAGTGGTTTCAGCGGCGTCATCACCGACCAGTTCGCCGCCGATGCCTTGAATGGAAGACCCGGCTGCACTTCGGCCATAGCTGCGCAGAGCGGACAGACGCCAATCGCAGGAGCCAGTTGGGGCAGCATCTTTCCTACCGATGCCAATGGGAATGCCACCATCCCAACTCCTTGCATGGACCCGGTCGCCGTAGACATGTTGCGTTTCGTCCCTAACGCTAACCGGTCAGATGGCAGCTATCAGGCAGTCCCCGCAAGCTCCGATCGGCAAGATCAAGTTACGTTTCGCTTCGACCATCGCATCAACAATCATCAGAATTTCAGTTTTTATTACTACTTCACCGACGATTCTAATTTTGCACCCTTCTATGATTTCCAGGCCTCTGGAGCTAATATTCCGGGCTTCGGAGCGAACGTGGGTTCGCGTTATCAGCAATTCAATCCCAGCCACACCTGGACCATCAGCAATTCTTTAATCAACGAATTCCGCTTCACTTACATGCGCGAAGGGCAGTTGACTTTTCAGCATCCGCAAAACACGGGTGCGGTGCAAGCCTCCTGTTCGTCTCCCGCGGCCCAGGCAGTTTGCTTCAACGGCACATCGGACTCAGCTTTGATCCAAGCCGACCTTGCGGCGCAGGGACTCGCGCCAACCAGTCCTCAGTACGGAATCACCACTGGTTTGCCTTCCAATCGCACCGGCGTTCCGTTCATCAGTGTCGCCGGCGGTTTTGCCATCGGCAACGGATGGGAAGGCGAGTTGCCGCAGGTCGGAAACTCCTTCATGTGGACGGACAGCATGACCTGGGTCAAAGGTAGTCACACCATGAAGTTCGGCGCTGACGTGCGCCGCGACCGTTTCGACCAGACCCTCTACTACAACGTCAGCGGTCAGTTAAATTTCAATAGCACGACCGAAAATTCCGTCCTCTATAACGATAACTATCCAGGCTACCTGCTAGGCCTGGACGACAGCTATTCTCAAGGCTCTGCCCAGCGGGAAAACGTGCGGAACACGGGACTGTATTTGTTCGCCCAGGATAGCTGGAGAATCAAACCTTCGCTCACTCTGAATTACGGCCTTCGTTGGGAATTGGACACACCGCTGGCCGATGCCCTTCACCACGTGCAGACCTTTCGCCCTGGTCAGAACTCAACCGTTTATCCCTGTACCCTGTCGGCCGCCGACCAGGCAAATCTTTTGGCCAGCACATGCGCAGCCGCTGGCGTTCTGCCCACCGGACTGGTTGTTCCCGGGGACGCCGGCGTCCCGGCTGGACTCACCCAAACCTATTACAAGGCCTTCGCGCCGCGAATCGGACTTGCCTACAGCCTGAATTCAAAGACCACGATTCGCGGCGGTTGGGGCCTGTTTTACAACCCCATGGAGCAGTTAGTGCTCGAGCAGTTCGGCGCCGAGCCGCCATTTGGCGGCAGCACCTTTTTGCCTGCGACTTTCATGAATACCCCCTTCATCTCGCAAACCGGCGCCGTCAGTCCGAACCCGTTTAGTGGAATCCTCAGCCCCCCGCGAGGAACCCCGCAGGACTGGGCCTCGTTCCGTCCCATGTTGCTTTACGGGGATTTCCAGCCCAAGCTGCGCACCCAGTATTCCGCGCAATACAACCTTAATTTCCAACGGGAGTTGGCCCGGAACTTGGTAGCGCAAATTGGCTATGTTGGCTCACAGGGACATCGGCTGCTCGCTTCTCACGACATTAACGCGGCTAATCCCCAAACGTGTCTCGACATCATGACCTTGGCGGCGGCCGATTCCTCAAAAGTCTTGTCTTATGGTAATCAGGCAAGTTGCGGCCCCTTCGCAGAAGACAATCAGTATTCGGTCACGCTTCCTTCGAACGTCGGAAGCCTCCTGCCAAACGGATTTCATTTGCCCGCCGGCGGAACAGTCACAACTCCGGGCCAGTCACTTTACTTCGTTGGCCTTCGTCCCTATTCCACGCCTACCTGTAATCCTTTGACCGGTGGACCGGGGAACGGTTGCCCCGCCGACGGCGTTCCGGTTTTCACCAACATCTTCGCCGAAGACACCATCGCTGCGTCGGCGTACAACTCGCTGCAGGCCAGTTTGGAGAAGCGCTTCTCGCATGGGTTGCAAATGCAAGCTGCTTACACTTGGAGCAAGTCGTTGGATTGGGCGTCCAGCTTTGAAGAGACGGTCAATCCGTTCAATTACAAAGCTAGCCGCTCTTTGTCGCTCTTCAATTCCGCGCAGCGCTTCGTGATCAACTATTACTGGGAGCTTCCAGTTCCGCGATACAGCGGATTCAAGGGTAAAGTTCTGGATGACTGGTCGATGTCCGGAATCATCCAGTTCCAGAGCGGCTTCCCCATCCGGATTCAAACTCAGGACGATAACGAACTGATCAGCAGTTTGTTTTTCCTCGGAGCCGGAGCGCCGCAACTGAGCGGCCCGCTGCAGATTCAGAACCCCAAGACGAACGGCGGCTTCTATCTGAATCCGGCGCAATTTTCCGATCCCACACTCGGCACTTTCGCCACCACCCGCCGTTCCATCTGTTGCGGTCCCGGCCTGAATCAATGGGACGTAACTTTCTCCAAGCGCTTCGCCATCTCAGAAGCCAAGTATTTTCAGTTCCGGGCTGATTTTTTCAACTTGTTCAACAAGACGCTATTCGTGAATCCCGACGGCAATTTCAGCGACACAACCTTTGGCCAGATTCAGCAAGCGCGCGATCCGCGTCTGATCCAATTTGCCTTAAAGTTTTTCTTCTAGTTTGAAGCGTAAAATGGTATGACCACGACCCGGGCGGCTTGCCGCCCGGCATTCTAACGGCCCGGCTACCAAAGAAACGCTGCGGCCTGAGTTTTCCCGGAGCAATCTGATGTATCCCGAATTAGACAAAGAGCTCGCAACTTTCGAGCGCCGCACCCCGAAATCCGCCGAAGCGCACAAGAAGAATCTCAAACGCATCCCGCTCGGCGTGGCCAGCAACTATCGCCATTACGAGCCCTGGCCCATCTTCGTGAAGGAGGCCAGCGGCAGCAAGTTTCGCGACCTCGACGGCAACGAGTACATCGACTACAACCTCACCTTCGGCGCGCTCATGGCCGGACACTGCCATCCCGCCGTCATGAAAGCCGTCGAAAAACGCCTCTCCACCGGAACCATGTTCGGCATGCCGCACGATATGGAATGGGAACTCGCCGAAGAAATCTGCAAACGCTTCCCCGTTGAGATGTGCCGCTTCGGCAACAGTGGCACCGAAGCCACCATGCACGCCATCCGCCTGGCCCGCGCCGCCACCGGCCGAGATAAGATCGTAAAATTCGAAGGCGCCTACCACGGCCTTCACGACTCCGCTCTGGTCAGCGTGAAACCTCATGCTCCCGACTTCGGCGACGTGGAAAATCCAACGGCAGTAACTGGCGGATTGGGCGTGCCGAAGAGCGCAATCGCCAATGTTAAGATTGCCACCTTCAACAATCTCGGTAGCGTCGAGCGCCGCTTCCGGGAAAATCCCGGCGAGATAGCCGCGATCATCCTCGAACCCATTCTGATGAACGTCGGCCTCTGCATGCCCGAGCCCGGATTCCTGAAAGGCCTCCGCGACATCGCCACCAAAAACGGCGCGCTCCTGATCTTCGACGAAGTAAAAACCGGCGCCAAACTCGGTTGGGGCGGCGCGTCAGAATACTTCAATGTGAAGCCCGACATGATCTGCCTCGCCAAATCGATCGGTGGAGGCCTGCCTCTCGCCGCATTCGGTGCCAGCACCGCGGTGATGGATCTCATCTCGCAACACAAAGTTTTCCACGGCGGCACTTACAACACCAATCCGGTTTCGATGGCCGCCGGCCTCGCCACCTTCCGCGAGGTCCTCACCCGTGACAATTACGCTCACGTCGACAAGCTCGGAAAGAAACTCGCCGAGGGATATCGCAAGACCATCGCCAAAGTCGGCCTGCAAGCTTACATCGCGCATGCCGGCGCCAATGGTGCTCTCATGTTTTATCCGAAAGAGATTCGCAACTACCGCGACTGGACAACGATCGACATCGATCTCTGGCGTCACTACTGGTTCGCCATGGTCAACCGCGGCGTGATGCCGCAGCCCTATTGGTGGGACGAGCAGTGGACAATTTCCGTCCAGCACACTGAAGCCGATATCGACAAGCATCTATCTGCTTTCGACGACATCGCCGCTTCGCTCGCGAAAGCCCAGCAAGAACGCGTCGGCCAGCCCGTTCTGGCCGCGCACTAAATTTGCAAGTGTAGAGCGGGCGCCCCCGCCCGCTTTGCATGCAGGAGCAGAACCTTAGTTAAGTTAAAAAATTCTTGTCATTCCTCACCGGGCGAAAAGCCCGGTGAGGGCTCGCCCTGAGCGAAGTCGAAGGGAACCTGTTGTTTTTGGTTTTGCTTTGTCCACCACCACCCAACCCGCCGCCCAGCCCCACCTGATCCGCGCTCTCGGACGCCGCGATCTCGTTCTCCTCTTCGTCGTAGCCGTCTTCAACCTGAACGTGATCCCCTCCATCGCCGCCAACGGTGGCGTCACCATCTGGCTCTGGATCATCTCTCTTCTTCTTTTCTTCTGGCCTCAAGGCATCGCGGTCATCGAACTCGCCCACCGTTATCCCGGCGAAGGCGGCGTCTATCTCTGGGCAAAAGAAGTCTTCGGCGACTTTAACGGATTCCTTTCCGGCTGGTGCTACTGGACCAACAACATGCTCTACGTGCCGACCATCATGCTCTACTTCGTCGGCGTTTCCGTCTACGCGCTCGGTCCTGGCCACCAGGGGTTGGCTGAAAACAAAATCTTTGCCGCCATCGTGTCCCTCACGCTGTTGGCCCTTCTCACCTTGCTCAACATTCTCGGCCTCGGCGTTGGCAAGTGGATCAACAATGTCGGCGCCATCGGTACTTTCATCGCCGCTGCTGTTCTAGTCGGCCTCGGTGTGGTGATCTGCTCGCGTTTCGGCACCGCCATCACCGCCGCCGACTTCAAGATTCCCGCTAATCCGCGCTTCGTTCTCAATTCCTTTGGCGTCATCTGCTTCGGTCTGCTCGGCCTTGAACTCGCTTCGGTCATGGGCGATGAAATCCAGGATCCTGCGCGGACTCTTCCCGGTGCCGTCGTGTGGGGCGGTTTGATCTCCGGCACCCTCTACGTCGCGGTCACCATCACGCTACTCGTCGCCGTCGGCAAGAGCGTCAATGTCCTGCAAGGCATTGTTCAAGCGGTTAGCGGAATGGCTGCCCGCGTCGGCGTGAGTTGGATCTCGGTGCCTTTCGCCGTCATGCTCAGCCTGGCCATTGCCGGAATCGGTTCGGCTTGGGTCGGTGGTTGCGCCCGCATCCCATTCGTTGCCGGCCTCGATTCCTACATGCCTTCGTGGCTTGGCAACATTCACCCCCGCTTCGCCACGCCCTACGCGGCTTTGATCGTCCAAGGCATTGTCTCTGCCGTACTCGTCATCTTGAATTTCGCCGGCGCCGGCGTTCAGGAAACGTTTCAAAAACTTCTTTCGCTGGCGGTTGTGCTGAATCTTGTCCCTTTCGTCTACATGTTTGGCGCGCTCGTAACATTCGCGGTGACCGAGCCGGTTCCACGCGGCCACTACGGCCGCACCACACTCTTCGTTGCCGGCAGCAGCGGATTCTTGACCACGATCCTCGGCATCTCTTTGGCATTTTTTCCGGCCCAGCAGATCACGTCGCTCTGGTCTTACGAATTATGGATGTTCGGCGGAACCCTGTTCTTCGTCGGCCTCGCCGCATTCTTCTTCTTCGTCTACGGCCGCCGCAAACAACGGGTGGCGTCGGAGTTGGCGCGTGCGCAGACGGCCCCTGTGAAGACGACGCGTGTGGGGACGGGCGACTCTCCCGTCGAAGCTCGCCGCTGAAGTTGGCTGAAGTTGATTGTTGGATTTTGACTGATGTGGGGACAGCCGCCCTCGGCTGTCCGCGAGCGAAGCTCGCAACGGATCGGGAACGGCACGACTTTAGTCGTGCCGTTGAGTGGCCAGGAATTTGGGGCTTTAGCCCCTGAGGTACGCAGGAGGACCAATGCCGGGCGGAGTCACAACCGAAGTAAAAACCTACCAGATGTTCATCAACGGTGAATGGGTCGATAGCAAATCGACAAAGACCTTCCCCGTCTACGATCCCTCCACGGAAGAAGTAATCGCCCAAGTCCCCGACGCGAACTCCGATGACGTCAACCGCGCCGTCGCCGCAGCCAAAGCCGCATTCGAAGAAGGCCCATGGGCAAGCTCGACAGCGCAGGAACGCGGCCGCGTCCTCTTCCGCCTCTCCGAAAAAATTCGTGCCAACCAGCCCGCACTCGCCGAATTGGAATGCCGCAACACCGGCAAGCCAATCGTCGAGGCCGAGTATGACATCACCGACGCCGCCACCTGCTTCGAATATTACGGCGGCCTTGCCACCAAAGTTGTCGGCTACGTCAATCCCGTTCCCGATAATGCGATGTCCCTCTCGCTGAAAGAACCCGTAGGCGTAGCCGGACAAATCATCCCTTGGAACTATCCGCTTCTCATGGCCGCGTGGAAGCTCGCTCCCGCAATCGCCGCGGGCTGCACCTGCGTCCTCAAGCCAGCCGAGCAGACTCCGCTCACCGCTCTCGAATTTGCTAACTACTTCGCCGATTGTGGTCTGCCCCCGGGCGTCGTCAACATCGTCACTGGCTTCGGAGAAACCTGCGGCGCTCCGCTCGTTCAGCATCCCGACGTGAACAAGATCGCCTTCACCGGCAGCGCCGCCGTCGGCAAGATCATCGTGAAACAGGCTGCCGACACGGTGAAGCGCGTCACTCTCGAACTCGGCGGAAAGTCTCCCAACATTTTCTTCGCCGACGCCGATTTCGAAGCCGCCATCGATGGCGCACTCTTCGGCGTCTTCATCAATCAAGGCGAGGTGTGCTCCGCCGGAAGCCGCATCCTCGTACAGAAGTCGATCTACAAAAAGTTCGTCGAAGCCATGTCAGAAAAAGCAAAGAAAATAAAAATCGGCCCGCCGCTCGATCGCGAAACGAAAATGGGCGCGCTCGTCAGTAAAGAACAATACGACCGCGTCAACTCCTACATCGAGATTGGAAAGAAAGAAGCCAGACTCGTCTCCGGCGGCGGACGCCCGGAGAAAATGGGGAAGGGTTACTACGTCCAGCCCACAATCTTCTCGGATGTCACAAACTCCGCGCGCATCGCCCGCGAAGAAATCTTCGGACCAGTCGCCGCCGTGATCCCGTTCGAAGATGAAAAAGATGCGCTGAAAATCGCCAACGATTCCCCCTACGGCCTCGCCGCCGCCGTCTGGACCCGCGATATTTTCAAAGCCATGCGCGCCGTGAAAGCTTTGCGTGCCGGCATCGTCTGGGTCAATCACATGCAACCAACGTATGTCGAAGCCCCTTGGGGCGGCTACAAACAATCCGGCTTCGGCCGCGAACTCGGCCCGTGGGGTATCGAAGAATATCTCGAAACCAAACAGGTCTACATCAACCTGAACGAGCAGCCAATCGGCTGGTACTGATGCAGAAAGCCTTAACAATTTGTCATCCTGAGCGAGGATTGTGCTTCGCGATAGCGAAGCACAACCGCAGTCGAAGGATCTCTACCTCACACGCACTGTCCCCGCGTCAAGGGCATTCTCCAGAGAAACTGAAATGACCACAATTCGTATCCAAACCCCCATCCCCGGTCCCAACTCCCGCGCGCTCAGTGAACGCCGCGCGAAAGCCGTGCCCCGCGGACTTTCCCACGGCACGCCCATCTACGTAGCCAAAACCGAAGAAGCCTGGCTCGAAGACGTCGACGGCAACCGCTACATCGATTTCGCCGGAGGCATCGGCTGCGCCAACGCCGGTCACCGCCAGGAATCGGTAGTCGAAGCGATCCAGACGCAGCTCGACAAATTCCTCCACACCTGCGTCCAAGTCACGCCCTACGAAGGCTACATCCGCCTAGCCGAGCGCATGAACGAAATTACGCCCGGAAAGTTTCCCAAGAAAACTCTCTTCGTTAACAGCGGGGCTGAAGCTGTCGAGAACGCAGTCAAGATCGCCCGCGCCTACACGAAACGCCCCGCGATCATCGCCTTCGAAGACGCCTTCCACGGCCGCACCATGATGACCCTGGCCCTCACCAGCAAGACTCATCCTTACAAAGCAGGATTCGCGCCCTTCCCCGGCGATGTCTATCGCGTGCCCTTCGCCTACTGCTATCGCTGTTCGTATAACTTGAAATATCCGTCCTGCGATCTTTATTGCGCGCGCCATCTCGAAGACACTTTCAAACGCGTAGTCGCAAACGAAGAAGTCGCCGCGGTAATCGCCGAGCCAGTGATGGGCGAAGGCGGCTTCATCGCTCCGCCGCCCGATTATTTCAAAGTGTTAATCGATCTCTGCCACAAGCACGGCATCCTCTTCATCGCCGACGAAGTCCAATCCGGCTTCGGCCGTACCGGCACGATGTTTGCCAGCGAGCACTACGGTGTCGAACCTGACCTGATCGTCACCGCAAAATCTCTCGGCGGAGGCTTGCCTCTAGCTGCCGTAACAGGCCGGGCCGAAATCATGGACGCCCCCGGCCCCGGCGGCCTCGGCGGCACGTTCGCGGGAAACCCGCTTTCCTGTGCCGCAGCTCTGGCAACCCTCGATCTGTTTGAAAAGACGAATCTGCTCACCCGCGCCAACGAACTCGGCGTCCGCTTCCAGCGCCGCGCCCGCGACTGGCAGCGCCGCTGGCCCATCGTCGGCGACGTCCGCGGCCTCGGCGGCATGCAAGCGATCGAACTGGTGAAATCGCAAGAATCGAAAATTCCAGCGACGGAAGAAACGAAACAGATCACGCAATATTGCTACGAACACGGTCTGATCACAATCACCGCCGGCACGTATTCCAATGTGATCCGCGTTCTGGTCCCGCTGGTCGCAACCAACGAACAGATAGACGAAGGCCTCGACGTTCTGGCATCCGCGCTAGCGTCAGTCTGCGATAAGAAAGGCGCCGTAGCGCAGCTAGTCTAAAAAGTTTTGTCATCCTGAGCGAGGATTGATCGTTAAGCGAAGCGCAACGATCAACCGCAGTCGAAGGACCCCTATAACGCGGTATCATTAGTGTTGTCGCAGGGAATTCACACGATGCACTGCTTTCTTCGCGACAAGTAGAGGTGAACTCATGAGCACAGTAGCCGCACCCCCCATCATCAAGCTTACGAACTACATCAACGGCCAATGGACCGACTCGCGCGCCAACGAATGGCGCGACGTAATCAATCCCGCCACCGGCGAAGTAATCGCTCAAGTCCCACTCGCCGACGCCGCCGAAGTGAATCAGGCCGTCGAAGGCGCCGCCGCCGCCTTCCCCGAATGGCGCCGCACTCCGCCTGAAGACCGCATCCAGCCGCTCTTCAAGCTGAAGATGCTGCTCGAAGATCACATCGACGACATCGCCCGCATCATCACGCAGGAAAATGGCAAAACCTTCACCGAAGCCAAAGCCGAAATGCGCCGCGCTATCGAGAACGTCGAGGTCGCGTGCGGCATTCCCATGATGATGCAAGGCTACAACCTCGAAGACGTTGCCCGCGGCATCGACGAAATGATGATCCGCCAGCCCATCGGCGTCACCGCCGCCATCGTGCCCTTCAACTTTCCCGGCATGATCGCCTTCTGGTATTTGCCCTATGCCATCGCCACCGGAAACACATTCATCCTTAAACCGTCCGAGCGCGTGCCGCTTACCATGCGCTACGTTTACGAGCTTCTCGAAAAAACGGGCTTGCCAAAAGGCGTCGTCAGCCTGATCAACGGGGGGAAAGTCGCCGTCGACGCGCTTCTCGACCATCCGAAAGTTCGCGCCATCAGCTTCGTCGGATCGACCCCCATTGCGAAATACGTGTACTCCCGCGCCGCAGCCAATGGCAAGCGCGCGCAATGCCAGGGCGGAGCCAAGAATCACGTCATCGTTCTGCCCGACGCCGACATGCCCATGGCCACGCAGATCATCAGCGACAGCGCCTTCGGCTGCGCCGGCCAGCGTTGCCTTGCCGTCTCCGTCGCGATCACCATCGGCGAAGCGCAGAAAACGTTCCGCGATTCCATCGCCGACGCTGCCTCGAAACTCAAAGTCGGCAACGGCCTCGACAAAGATGTGCAGATGGGACCAGTGATCACGCCGCAAAGCAAAGAACGTGTCGAATCGCTCATCGCTCTCGGCGAAAAGCAAGGCGCAAAAGTTCTGCTCGACGGACGCAACTCGAAGATTCCGAAATACGAATCCGGCAACTTCGTGAATCCGACGATTCTCGATAACGTCCCCGCCACCAGCGATCTCGCCGACACAGAAATCTTTGGCCCCGTCCTCAGCCTCGTTCACGCCAACGACATGGACGACGCGCTCGCCTTCCTCGAGCGCAGCGCGTACGGCAATCAGGCGTCGCTGTTCACCTCGAGCGGATCGGCCGCGCGCCGCTTCCGCTACGAAGCGCCCGCCGGCAATATCGGCATCAACATCGGAGTCGCCGCGCCCATGGCCTACTTCCCCTTCAGCGGATGGAAGAACAGTTTCTTCGGCGATCTCCATGGCCAGGGCCGCGACGCCATCGAGTTCTACACCGACAAAAAAGTAGTCGTCGAACGCTGGGCAAAAGAACACAGCCGCAAATTCTAGCCACGGATTGCACGGATTCACACGGATAAAGCCTGCAAATCGATGCGTGATATCCGTGAAAATCCGTGAAAATCCGTGAAAATCCGTGGCAATAAACTTCGAAGGATTCCATGACCACAACTCTCACCACGCCTACAATGTCTGACAAGAAAATGACTGGCAAAGAAATCGTCGATCTCTCCCGCAAGCACACGCTCTACGAGTGGTCGGCGCAATCGAAAGTCGATCCCATTCCTGTCGCCAGCGGCAAAGGGATTTACTTTTACACGCCCGAAGGGAAGCGCTTCATCGATTTCAACAGCCAGCTCATGTCCGTCAACATCGGACACGGCGACCCGCGCGTCATTCAGGCCATCGCCGACCAGGCCGCAACGCTCGCCTACGCGAATCCGTTCATGGCTACCGAGGTTCGCGCTCGGCTGGGAGCGAAGCTCGCCGAAATCACTCCCGGCGATATCGACACTTTCTTCTTCACCAACGGCGGAGCCGAAGCCAACGAGAACGCCATCAAGCTCGCGCGCTTTTTCACCGGGCGCCACAAAATCATTGCGCGCTATCGCTCCTATCACGGCGCAACCGCCGGGGCGATCACCCTTACTGGCGATCCCCGCAGATGGGCCGCCGAGCCTGGCATTCCGGGCGTCATTCACGTGCTCGATCCTTATCACGGCATCGAGCGCGGATGGGAATCCGCGGACTCCTCCCTTGCCATGATTGAAGAGACGATTCAGCTTGAAGGTCCGAGCACGATTGCCGCATTCATTCTCGAGCCGGTGACTGGAACGAACGGCATTCTCGTTCCGCCCGATGGATATCTCGAAGGCCTGCGCAAGATCTGCGACAAGTACGGCATCCTGATGATCGCCGATGAAGTGATGTCGGGCTTCGGACGAACCGGCACATGGTTCGCGGTCGATCACTGGAAAATTGTCCCTGATCTGCTGTGCATGGCGAAGGGATTGACTTCGAGCTACCTTCCTCTCGGCGCGGTTGGTATGCGGCATCACATCGCGCAGCATTTTCAGGACAAAGTTTTCTATGGAGGCCTCACTTACAACAGCCATCCCATGGGATGCGCGGCGGCGCTCGCGACCATTCGCGTGTACGAAGAAGATGGCCTGCTCGACAATTCGAAAAAGATGGGCGCGATAATGAAGTCGCTTGGCGAAGACTTGCAGGCGAAGCATCCATCCGTCGGCGCGGTGCGCTCGATCGGATTGTTCGGCATCGTCGAACTCATTCGCAATCGTAAAACGCGCCAGCCCCTCGCTCCCTTCAACGGCACGTCCGACGAGATGGCTGCCCTCGGCCGCTTCTTCCGCGAGCAAGGGCTCTACACCTTCGTCCGCTGGAACACGTTCTTCACCAACCCTCCGCTCTGCATCAACGAGCAGCAACTGCGCGAGGCGTTCGCGATCATCGATCGCGGGCTGGAGATTACTGATAAGGCTGTCGTCGATTAGTACCGAGTACCTGGTACCGAGATGCTCGTGAGGGGCGGACACTCCTGTCCGCCTCTTTCCATCTGACAGACTTTGTCATCCGGTTCGGCTGCGGCTTGCGGCGCGGGATCGCGGTGCTATCTTGACGCTGCCGGGCTATTTGCGGCGGTGAACGTCTACTGACGCGGGCGAAAGCTTCCCCCCATCATCACCCACCAGGCCTCCCGCCATTTCTCAAACATCGCCCCCTTCTTGCTCCCATCCGGATAGAACCACAGATTCTTCCGTGGAACAAACGCCCGCACCGGCACCACATACCAGATGTCCCGCGACACTATGTACCCAATCAGCACGTCAATATCTTTCTCCGTCAACCCAACAATCTTCCGCCCCACATAAACCGACGCATGCACCGCATACCCCCGCGCCCCAAACCGGTACTCCGTCGACCGCACCTGCGCCCGCCACAACCGCCCGCCCGTATCGCAGACAAAGTCATACCGGTAACTATCTCCCCAGGGCTTCGACACAATCATCCCCATGCCCATAGCCTTCCGCAGAAAATCCAGCTCCGAAAGCTCTCCCATCCGCTTAGGCGGAATCCCCTTCTCGGTCCTCAGCGATTTCCTCCCCACATCGGTCTGGGTGCCCCACTTCTCGCTGCCTTTGCGAGAAGTGGGATTTGCCGCCGGCAAAGTCTCCTCACACGATGCTTCCAATTTCTGCCTTCGATCCCTCTTGCCCGACTTCCTCCCCTCCCCTCCCGCCCCATACCTGCCATCCGCCACCGCCATCAAATCCCCAACCGCCACGCCCATAACCAGCACCCTGTCCTCTCTCTTAAAGTCTTGTCATTCCGAACCGGGCGAAAGCCCGATGAGAGCCTGCCCTGAGCGAAGCCGAAGGGAACCTGCTGTTTTGCAGAGTCAGATCGCACACAAAGGCCCTATTCCCAGTATCCCTGTCCCAAAATGGGAAGCAAGGTTATCTGAACATCAAAAAAAATAAACCTGTGGAAATCCCTTGGGACCCCGGATTGCTTGTGTGGGTCGGACACTCCTGTCCGACGCCTCTGACCTTGATTTTGATTTTTGCAGGGGACAAGCAGGACGTTTGCAGCACCGTGGAAGAGCGGCGCTTCAGCGCCGCGTAAAGCTCGGGAGGAACAACAAACCGGGAAAAGCACGACTTCGCTCGTGCCGTATCAGTCCCAAAAAACAATCCAGCGTCAACGGCTCAGGTACGTGTGGGTCGGACACTCCTGTCCGACGCCTTTGACTTTGATCGTCCCCTCTTGCGGAGACCTAGCAAGACGCCTGACGTGACGTGGAAGAGCGGCGCTTCAGCGCCGCGTAAGAGCCCTAAAAACAGAAACCCGGCTTCAGCCGCTGAGGGCAACCGATCCAGCCATCCAAGACGCTCCCTATAACTCTCTATTCACCTTCTACGGCGCGCCCGTTTGATATGCTTCTTTTCCTCGCGCTCGGTTTGTAGCCGCGCGCTTGTTAGCCCTTTTTATCGTCAGGCAGCAGAAAGGCTGCGGAGGTGACGCCTTCAATCTTGAACATGCCGCCGAGCCTCTGGAGAGTTCTGATATTCACACGGTATAGATAGAGGTAGTCTGCTATTAGCTGCCTGAGCAGGGAATAGCTAAAAAGATTTCCGACGACCTGATCCCTAAGCCGGGTAATTTGGTATTCGGGCACGACATTTGTGTGGTCGAGTCGGATTGAGAGGTCAACGAGGGCCACAGCCGTACTGTCGGGATTTTCCTCAACAATACGATCATAAGTTTCTCCGAGATGCTGGTGCCCGACCGCGTAGGAGATTTTCTTTATCGTGCCATAGGCGCAGCCTAACGTGAGTACGATGAAACCTTGGTCGGTGAGTTGTAGTAACTCCTGATTCGTGATGTTCTTATCCGTGACCGCGGCACGCTCTTTTATCAGGCTAGCAAGGTAGACACGCAGATCCTGGGCTTTATCCTCGGCGATGCCGAGGATAGCCCCTAGCGCCCGGAGTCCCAATCTGTAGCAGGTAGACGCAACCTTCAGCCGCTGGTCCGCCTCTAGCGAAGCAGCGGAACTGCGCAGGACCTGGCCGAGGACCTGAAGGGTCTTGAAGGCGATATTCATCTTATGAATGTCAGCCAAGTCCTCGTCGTATTTCACCTTCGCGTCTAGTGCGATTTGATTTGGGTCGTCGGCCTCCTCCACCTCGTCCTGTTGCCTGCGATAGTCGTCCTGGTGTTTCTCCACATCCGAATCCTCGATGAGCATCTTTGGCGGCTCAATGTACGTCTTATTCACGAAGTCCACGTCCCCTCGCAAGGCCGCCGGTGGCCTGTTCGAATAAACTTTGTCGGCATTGTCCGATATGTACGTCACAAGCTCCCAGTCTTGCGTGAGGTACAGGTAGAAGAGAACGATGTTGGCCAGTTCCTCGCTGTGGAGCCGGTCCGCCATGTCTCGCAGCTGTTGCCGAAGAGCGGAGGACTCGGGGGCATCCTTTCGCCGCAGCACGCGGTCGAAGTATTTGGCGACGAAGTAGTAGTAGTAGTGCCTGTATTTGAAGGTGAACCCACCATGCCTGCGTTCCAGGGCTCGGGCTGACACGAGTTCGTTCAAGATCGCTGGGAACTCGGGTTTGTAGTCGAACCTCTTAGAATAGTCCTCGTTCAACTTACGAAGCTCACTCTCGTCGAGGAAGGTTGCTTCGCGTGCGAACATCGCGTACGCGATTGAGGATAGATAGTTCGCTTTCATTTCAGCATCGGTAAACCCTTGGGTGGTGCCGGCACCGAGATTAGCCTTGATTAGTAACTCGTACATGGCCCCATACGAGCCGTCCGTGGTCTTGTGGCTTTGACCGGACTCCACCATCTGCAACAGCGTTAGCACATTGAGGGGCGTGGGCGGCACTACATTCTTTCCGAGAAGAGTGGTCACGATTTTTTCGGCAACGCGAACCTCGTTATCGAGCGTGTCCATGTCGTCCGCACTTTCCCTGCCGACCTCAAGCCATTTGTGGATAAGCTGGCCGCGGAGCCGATGTCCGAATTCTTTAATCTCACAAGTTTCGAAATCGAGCAGAGGGTCGTCCTTACGAAGCTCTCTAACGTAGACGTCGGACGCAGCAACGACGATGTGCCCGAAGCGGTTTTTTGCGGACGCCATTAATTTGCCCTGCTGCAGGATGGTTAGGTTGCACAGGTGGAAATCGTCGATCAGAAGAATAGCGTGGCTTGGGTCTAGTTGCATGAAGCGCTCGACGCTCGACCTGTCATACTGCGCCTCGATGGCCATCGAAAGTACCGCGTCAAACCGAGTCTCCGAGAACCTCTTCGCGAGATCCCTCCCGCTGAGCCACAGTGGAACGAATTCTGCCCCCAGGTCGCGGTAAATTGACTTCAGCAGCGTTGTTTTCCCGCAATCGTCCGACCCGGTCACGAATATGTACTCGGTCTCCCGGAAATGCTGGAGAACGTCTTTGCCAAAAACGGTCTTAGGTTTCTTGTCCCCCTTCACGAGCGATTGCACTGACCAGCGCTGTAGATCCGGATACACAAATAGATCGTCGAATTGCAAATCTCTTTTACGGCGGTGTGTAAACGCGGTCCCGGTGTCCGCCAGCCAATGGGAGTAGGTTTTATTTGCGCGAAATAGGTGCCTCTCTCGGGCCGGATTGCGGATAAGGGAGGACCAGTTGCTTTGCTGCTTCGATGCATAGAACTTGCCGTTCCATTTGAACTGATCGACTCGTTGTTCGCCGGTTTCGAAGTCCAGCAGAACCAGGTTGAACCCGCTGTCGAGAACTCCTCCGTCGCCGTGCATTGCTGCGCCTTCGATATAGTGGAGGTGCTCGCCCGAGAACCTTTCAATGGAGCCCCCACCCCCTTCGTGCTCATGCCCAGTAAAGACTAGGTCACAGGTTTGCTCGACCGCGTCCTTTTAGGGATCTATAGTTGCCTGCGTCCAGCCAGTTGTAGGGATGGTGGAATACCGACGTCGAGACGCTCGCGGAGACGGAACCGATGCCTATCGCCTCCATTGGAAAGAAGAGCTTCGACTGCTGCTCCTTCTTGCGGGACAGCCATGCGGTATTGAAGCAGTTGCACAGCACAGTGTAGTTGCCGAACTTAAAGAGCTTCGCCCAGCTAAGCTTTTCGCCAGGGCCCAGCTCCTTGCTCTGTGTGAGTCGCGACTCGAAAGCGAAGAAGTGCTTCTGTACAGCTGTGAGCGCCTGTACTCGGTCGCTGCTCGGGTGAATTTCCGAATCCCGAAGCGCCGTAACATCGCGCAGCAGAAACTCTCTTATGTCCGACTCGTTCTCGAAGTCGCAGTCGTGGTTGCCTGGCACCGCGACGAATTCCACTTTCGCTACTGGTGGAAGACCGAGCAACTGGTCTCGAAGGGACTCGAAGAACGCGTACGCTAGGTCGTACTGCGCCTGGGTGCCGGAAAACGCCACGTCCCCTGAGATGACTACAATGCACCCCTCGGCATTCGGCGCCGTCTGGTGCAGAGCTCCCTTTATCGCTTCAGCCCGAGAAAGTATGGGGTCGGCCGAGCTGGTGATGTGGAAATCGCTTAGATGTAGCAGCGCAATCTGCATAGTAGCTCGTGTGCGTTGGAACATAATTGTACAGCGTGGAGCTGGCCGGCCTCTGAAAAGTGCGAGGGCTGCCCGGCCCCCTTTGCCCGGCGCCTTTGATTCAAGGTAGAAAGAAAAAGGCCCCGCTCTCGCGAGCAGGGCCTTTGATTCAAGCTAACAGCTGAGAGCTAAAAGCTAGAAGCTGTTCTTAGTACATGCCTTCCATGCCGCCGCCGCCGTGTCCGCCGCCGCCCATGGGAGCTTCCTTCTTTTCAGGAATCTCCGCGACCAGGGCTTCGGTGGTGAGCATCAACGACGCGATGGAGCCGGCGTTGGTGAGTGCGGTGCGCATCACCTAACACAAGTAGGGAACCTCTACTTCGCGTGGACCGAAGCCTTCGGAGCGGGCGCGCCACGCAACAATCCTTCCGTGCTCAGGTCCTCGTCCAAGTCAGGCCAATGAATCCCGTATCCCCCGCCGGCAATCTTCCAATTCCGGCGCTGCGCGGGCGTAGCGTTAAGCAGCCGCGGGTACCACACCAGCGGTACCGTGATGACACGTCCGTCCTGCAGACTCACGCTCAGTGCGTCGTCCGTGGATTGAACGTCCAGGACTCTCTCATCTGCCGCCGACGCCGAAAAACTCATTCCATGCCTCCTGAAATGCTCGCCTATGCTCCGTCACAATCGATTGTATCGTGCGCAGTTCGTGCGCGCGAAATCCAAAATTTCTAGCGAGTTGCACCGGATCGAGCCAGAACTTAGCGGACAGTTCCTCACGGTCAACATGAATATGCGGCGGTTCGTTCGGCTCATGACTGTAAAAATAAAGGCGGTAAGGGCCGGACCGCAGCACAGTCGGCATGCGCGAATTCTATCAAAAGCACGCACACCTCTCGACCAAGAAAAAAAGCCCCACTCTCGCGAGCAGGGCCTTTGATTCAAGCTAACAGCTAAGAGCTAGAAGTTAGCAGCTGTCCTTAGTACATGCCTTCCATGCCGCCGCCGCCGTGGCCGCCGCCGCCCATGGGAGCTTCCTTCTTTTCCGGAATCTCCGCCACGAGCGCTTCGGTCGTAAGCATCAACGACGCGATCGACCCGGCGTTGGTGAGTGCAGTGCGCACAACCTTTGTGGGATCGAGCACGCCTGCTTTGACCAGGTCTTCGTATTCGTTGGTCAGGGCGTTGAAGCCGTAGTTGGTGTCCTTGGATTCGAGCACTTTGCCGAGGACGACCGCGCCTTCTTCGCCGGCGTTTTCGACGATCTGACGCATCGGCTCTTGCAGGGCGCGCTTCACGATGTTGACACCGATCTGCTCATCCCCTTCGAGCTTCAGCTTGTCGAGTGCCGCGACGCAACGCGCCAGTGCCACTCCGCCGCCCGGGACAATGCCTTCTTCCACGGCTGCGCGAGTTGCATGCATGGCGTCTTCCACGCGGGCTTTCTTTTCCTTCATTTCGGTTTCGGTTGCGGCGCCGACTTTGATGACGGCTACGCCACCGACCAGCTTCGCCAACCGCTCCTGCAACTTCTCGCGGTCGTAGTCGCTGGTGGTCTTGTCGATCTGGCTGCGAATTTCTTTCACGCGGCCTTCGATCTCGCTGTGCTTGCCTTTGCCTTCGACCAGAGTGGTGTTGTCCTTGTCGATGGTGATCTTCTTCACCTGGCCGAGATCGCTGATCTGCACATTCTCCAGCTTGATGCCGAGATCTTCCGTGATGGCCTTGCCACCGGTGAGGATCGCGATATCCTGCAGCATCGCTTTGCGGCGATCGCCGAAGCCCGGAGCCTTGACGGCGGCGACTTGCAGCGTGCCACGCAGCTTGTTGACCACCAGAGTTGCCAGCGCTTCACCTTCGACATCTTCCGCGATGATGAGCAACGGCTTGCCGCTCTTGGCAATCTGCTCGAGCAGCGGGAGAAGATCCTTCATGGAGCTGATCTTCTTCTCGTTGATCAGGATGTAAGCATTCTCGATCGCAACTTCCATCCGCTCGGGATCGGTAACGAAGTAAGGAGACAGATAGCCGCGGTCAAACTGCATGCCTTCGACCACTTCCAACTGGGTCTCGAGAGTCTTCGACTCTTCCACCGTGATGACGCCATCCTTGCCGACCTTCTTCATAGCTTCAGCAATAATGTGTCCAATAGTTTCATCATTGTTCGCCGAAATTGTGCCGACCTGGGCGATCATTTCGCCGGAGACGGGCTTGGAGAACTTATCGAGTTCGCCTTTGCCGCGTTCGCCGGTCTTCTTGTCGAAGGAACCGCAGACGAGGGAGACAGCTTTCTCGATGCCGCGCTTCATCGCCATCGGGTTGGCGCCAGCAGCAACCGTCTTCACGCCTTCGCGATAAATCGCCTGGGCGAGAACGGTAGCGGTGGTGGTGCCGTCGCCGGCGACGTCGGATGTTTTGCTGGCGACTTCGCGAACCATCTGGGCGCCCATGTTTTCGAGGCCGTCCTTCAGTTCGATTTCTTTGGCAACGGTAACGCCGTCCTTGGTGATGGTGGGCGAACCGAATTTCTTTTCGATGACAACGTTGCGGCCCTTGGGGCCGAGTGTGACTTTTACAGCGTCGGCAAGAAGGTTGACGCCGCGCAGGATTGCCTGGCGGGACTCTTCTCCGTGAACGATTTGTTTTGCCATGATGCTTTTCTCCTTAATGATTCTTGAATGATTCTTGTCGCAGGATTGGCCTGCGGATTCTTTGAGTGCTGTCAGCTATCAGCTTTTAGCTGCTGGCTTCTAGCTAGTCCATAAAGTCCTCTTGAGGGAGATCCTTCGCTCCGCCTGAAGAGCGGCTGCGCTCAGGATGACGCCGCCAAGAAGATGCTAGCGGCGTGCGCCGGCGGTTTCTTTCTTGCTCGAGCCAGCGGAGCTGGATGAGCCGGTCAGGACGCCGAGGACTTCTTCTTCTTTCATGATGATGAAGTCTTCGCCATCGATCTTGATTTCAGTGCCGGAATACTTGCCGAACAGGATGCGGTCGCCCTCTTTAACGGCGAGAGGGAAAGTCTTGCCTTCGTCGTTGGTGCGGCCTTTGCCGGTGGAGATAACTTCGCCTTCCTGCGGTTTATCTTTTGCACTGTCAGGAATGATGATGCCGCCTCGAGTGGTGGAAGCTTCTTCCACGCGGCGGACCAGAATGCGGTCATGTAGCGGGCTAAATTTTGCCATGGGTGCAACTCCTTTCAAAGTTGATGGAGCAGGTTAATGTTGCTGTAAGCCTATGAAATTGCTGGGTTAGGGCGGTCTGTTAGCAGTCTCGCCTATCGAGTGCTAATTATAGGGAGGGAAGTCGCGAGTTGTCAAGGGGTGGTGTTGAAGGGAGCCTGGGCCAGCCGCCCGAGTCTGGGTAGTGCCTTGATTCGGATCAGAGTGGATGTGATGCCTGGATCTTGTACAAGATCGGTCAGCGAACGGCCGCTGCCAGCTTCAGTAACAAAAGCCCTTGCAGGTCCGTCTGGTTGTTGCCCTCTCGTTCCAAGAACGTCTCTCTACGCGCAGCCGAAAATCGAGCGTCCAGCGTTCGCCCGACACGGGCAACTTCAAAGACAAAGCCAAAGGCGACGGACAGGAGTGTCCGTCCCACACGGGCACCGCGCGGAGGACCTCAGGGGCTGAAGCCCGCGATCTTTTTCGCTGTCTATCGGCACGACTGAAGTCGTGCCCTTCCCGAACCCGTGGCCGTCCGGGGCCCCGTGCCCTTCCCGAAGCCGCTCCTTGCACGCGCAGTGGCGGCAGAGTAATGCATAGGTCCTTCGTTGGGAGTCGCCCGCTGCGCGTGCGACTCCGCTGCCTCGGGATGACAAGGGGTGGCAACCGACAGGCCACAGTGTTATGCTAGCCGCGTCATGGGGATGCAGAGCCTGCTGCGCAAAGTGTTTCTGATCGACCTTCTGCAGGGATTGAAGGTCACGTTTCTTTATCAGAATCCCAAAGAGATTTACACGGAGCAATATCCGATGGAGCGGCCGCAGGTGGCGGAACGCTATCGTGGAGCGCCGCGGCTGAATGTGAATCCGGATACTGACGAGACCATGTGCATCGCCTGCGATTTGTGCGCGCTGGCGTGTCCGGAAAATCTGATTGTGGTGTCGAGCGCGCGCAATGAGCAGACCCGCCGCAAAGAGCTCACCAATTTTACTTACGACTTGAGCCGCTGCATGTTCTGCGGGCTTTGCGAGGACGCTTGTCCCGTGGACGCGCTTGAACTCACGCAGGATTTCGAACTTGCCAGCTACACTCGCGAGGGCTGGATATGGGATCGCGAAACGCTGGAAAAAGGGCCGCAGCCTACGCAGTATAGGAAGTAGCGGCCGGCTTTCAGCTGTCAGCTCTCAGCTTTCCTCCATTCAGCGTAAAGCGCTTTGTCATTTCTCGCGGCGTCAAAGGGCCATCTTTTGCCACTTCGCACTAAAGCAGGTTCCTCGCGCGCTTTCAGCGCGCTTCGGAATGACAAGATTTTAGGGATTGTCGCAAGAGTTTTAACGCAAGAATTTTAAGCAGTGGACTCTTTTGGCATCCCGAGGGGGAACGGACGACATCGAAAGGTAGACTGAAAGGGACACAAACGGTACGGAGGTCAGCATGGAACGGACGATATCAACCAAGGACCTGAGGGCTAAGCTGGACCGGAAAGAGTCGATCAAGGTGATTGAGACTCTGGCGCCAGAGCGTTACCGCGAGGCTCATCTTCCGGGGGCATTGAACATTCCGCCTGAAAAAGTTAGAGAACTAGCGCCGCAGTTGTTACCAAACAAGGATGCTGAAATCGTCACGTACTGCAGCAATAATCATTGACACGCCAGCGAATACGCCGCCCGGGAATTGGCGGCTATGGGTTACACGAATGTGGCGCATTATCCCGAGGGCAAGCAGGGATGGATTGAGGCGGGTCTGCCCACGGAGAAGGCTGCGTAGCGTGGGGGTCTAAATCAGAGCTTGTCTTTCTTCTTTCTTCTTTCGCCCCTATGGGGCTCTGAGTATTTTTGCACCTCACCCACGGCTTGCGCCCCTTCGACAAGCTCAGGGCAAGCTGTGGGCTGCATTCTTTCGCCGCTTCGCGGCCGAGTGCAATTCAGAGATTTTAATCAGCACGCTGAACGCAATCCTGCCAATCCAGCAACAGAGACTGGGCTACACTAGCTCCCTCACATGAAATCCGCCGACAATCGGGTGATTCGCCTGATCGCATTGTTTAAGTTGTTCAAGGCAATTCTTTTGATCGCGGTGGGGATGAGTGCGCTCCATCTGATTCATAAAGACGTTGCGAGCGTAGTGCAACACTGGGTGAAGATGCTGGGGCTGGTTCCGGGCAATCGGTACGTCGACGAGGCGCTTCAAAAGGCGGGCAATCTGACTCCAGGCAAGATAAAAAGTCTCGGAGTTGTCAGCTTTCTTTACGCGGGACTATTTCTGACGGAGGGGATCGGGCTCTGGCTGGTGAAACGTTGGGCGGAATGGTTCAGCGTAATTATTACGAGTTCGCTGGTCCCGATTGAGGTTTACGAGATATGCCGCCATCCAAGCATCATCAAGAGCCTGGTACTCATTTTTAATGTTGCGGTAGTGGGATACCTTATCTATCGAATCCGCAACGAACGTGGCTAAGGTCTGTGAGCTTTCAGATGGTTCCCGAGTAGCGAGCACACCCGAAAGAACCAAGACTCAAATGAGAAAACGGCGGAGTCGCAGAATTTGTCCAGCCTTAGTTCCGGTTGGACAGTTTCGGTTCGTATAGACTTTGATTTTGCGCTGCGCCGTCGAGGGGACGAAATTATCCAGGAGAAAGCGGTTTGCCAGTCACTAAGGATGCCCTCTGGTACAAAGACGCGATCATCTATCAGGTGCACGTCCGCACGTTTCAGGACAGCAATGGGGATGGGATTGGAGATTTTCAAGGGCTTGAACAAAAGCTCGATTATCTTCAGGAGCTTGGGGTCAACACGATCTGGCTCATGCCATTTTTCCCTTCGCCACTGCGCGATGATGGCTACGACATCGCAGATTACAGGGCGGTGCATTCAAGCTACGGAACGTTAGAAGATTTCCGCAAGGTGCTCGATTCAGCCCACCAGCGAGGGCTTCGCTTGATTATTGAGCTGGTGTTGAATCACACTTCCGACCAGCACCCCTGGTTTCAAGAGGCGCGTAGTTCGCAGAACAATCCCCGCCGCGACTGGTATGTGTGGAGCGATACCGAGGCCCGATACAAGGGAGCCCGCATCATTTTTCTCGATACGGAGACCTCCAACTGGGCGTGGGATCCGATCTCAAAATCTTTTTATTGGCATCGCTTCTTCAGTCACCAGCCCGATCTCAACTATGACAATCCCGCGGTTCGGGAAGAGATATGGGATGTGATGAAGTTCTGGCTGGAGATGGGCGTGGATGGGTTCCGTCTGGATGCGGTGCCGTATCTGGTGGAGCGGGAGGGCACCAATTGCGAGAACTTGCCGGAGACGCACACGATTCTGAAAGAGTTGCGGCGGAAACTCGACGAACAATTCCCCGGCCGGATGCTTCTGGCGGAGGCCAATCAATGGCCAGCGGATCTTCGCCCGTATTTCGGTGACGGAGATGAATTCCACATGGCGTTTCATTTTCCGCTGATGCCCAGGATGTTCATGGGGCTGAAGCTGGAGGACCGCAAGCCGATCACTGAAATCCTGCAACAGACTCCGGAAATCCCGCCATCGTGCCAGTGGTCGCTGTTCCTGCGCAACCACGATGAGCTGACGCTGGAAATGGTGACCGACATCGAACGCGACTACATGTATGACATGTACGCGGAAAGCAAGACGATGCGGCTGAACCTGGGAATCCGGAGGCGGCTGGCTCCATTACTGAACAACGATCGCAGGCGTATCGAGTTGATGAACGGGATGCTGATGTCGTTACCGGGTACCCCTATTATTTATTACGGGGACGAAATCGGAATGGGCGATAACATTAGTTTGGGCGACCGCAATGGAGTAAGGACTCCGATGCAGTGGAACGGGGGATGGAACAGCGGTTTTTCCATAGCAAAGCCGGAGCAGTTGTATGCTCCCCTTATTCAGGACCCGGTGTATGGTTATCCCGCGGTGAACGTGCTGTCGCAAAGAGAAAGCGAGCACTCGCTGTTTCGCTGGATGCAACGCATCGTAAGCGTCCGCAGAGCGACGGCAGCGTTCGGCAGGGGATCGATTGAGTTTCTGTATCCCGCCAATCACAGAATCCTGGCCTATTTGCGGCGGCTGGGTCGAGAAACCGTACTCGTGGTCAATAATCTTTCGAGTACTGCGCAAGCCGTCGAACTGGATTTGCAACGCTACAAGGGAAATATCCTGGTGGAGATGTTTGGCAACAATATATTTCCGCGTGTGGGCGATTTGCCCTATCTGCTAACGATGGGGCCTTACCAGTTTTACTGGTTCCGGTTGCGACGGGTCTAGATGATGGAAACGCTATCACCGGGCGCGTCTTCACGCGGACGTGCGGAAGTAATTCATACCGAGCTGAAATTGGAAGACGAGACTTTTCTAACGGACGATTTTCTTCGCCAACTAATCAATGTCGGCGAAGTAGACATCCTTGTGGGCTTGGCCACACACAACAACGCCAAGACGATCGGGTCGATCGTCCAAACGATTCAAAGCGGCATTCTGCAAGCCTTTCCCCGCGAGCGAGCTGTAATTATTGATGCCGATGGGGGATCGCACGATGGGACTCCGGAACTGGTGACGGGCGTTTCTATCGATGATGTGCGCCGAGCTACCAATCCGTATGCGCTGCGCACGCTGCACTCAATAAGCACGAAGTATGCCAGCAGCCCGGCGAGCGGAGTTGCGTTGCGGACTATTCTGGCCGCGGCCGACCTGCTGCGCGCCAAAGCCTGTATTGTGATGTCACCCGAGTCCGCAAGCATTGAACCGGAATGGGTCTCAAAACTTCTGCGCCCCGTCTATCGCGACGGCTTCGATCTGGTGACCCCCACCTATCGCAGACACAAGTTTGAAGGGCTGTTGATGACGAACTTGCTGTACCCGATGATCCGCGCTCTTTATGGGGAGAGGATCCGTGAGCCATACAGCTCTGAGTTCGGATTCTCCGGCCGTCTGGGAAGTCAATTCCTAAACCAGAATGGCTGGAATGATGGGGGCGGTGGCGCCGGCGTCGAACTTCGTTTCACGCTTGCGGCGATCACGGGAGGATGCCGTATCGGCCAGTCCTTTCTTGGAGAAAAAGATCACGTCGAGCGCCACGCTGCTGATCTGGTGCCGACGCTGCGACAAACCGTGGGCTCCATGTTCTCGGCGTTGGGGGCAGACTTTCCAGTATGGAGTGTGGTGAGCGGTTCCCAGCCGATTGCTACAACGGGGAGCGACCAAGAATTGCTTCTGGGACCAATGCGAATCAATCGGAAGCGACTCCGCGACATGTTTTCGACCGGTGTCGCCGAATTGGAGTCTGTCTTTCAATCAATTCTTTCTCCGACCACGCTGGCAGAACTCCAGCGAATCGCACATCTGGGAGAAGAGGAATTCCATTACTCGGCGGAATTATGGGTCAGAACGGTTTACGAGTTTGCCGCCTCGTATCAGAAATCGGTGATTAGCCGGGACCATATTATTCAGGCTCTCGCACCGCTTTTCCGCGGGAGAGTATTCACGTTTCTGACAGAGAACCGCAATGCTTCCGCGAGCGAAGTCGAGAACAATATCGAAAATTTGTGCCTGGAGTTTGAGCGATTGAAACCTTATCTGCTGCAGATGTGGAAATCCAGAGAGTGAGGCAACTATGCGGGAAATGATTATCAGCGAATTGACTCAGGCGTTGCACGAACTGGCCAGAGATTTCGCCCACTTCCTTCCGCGGCTCATCGTGATGTTGATCCTGGCATTTCTGGGCTGGTTGATTGCGTACGTTGCAAAAGTGGTTCTGCGCAGCATCCTAAGGCTCATCAAGTTCGATAAGCTTTCAGAAAATGCGGGCGCCTCGCAACTGTTGAACAAGGCGGATCTGCCGTCGGCGACGGAAGTGTTGAGCCGATTTGTCTTCTGGGTGGCATGGCTCGGCTTTATTCTGCTGGGCGTGAGCGTGCTCGGGATCCTGGGCCTGCAGGAGCAGATCGCGAAATTCTTTCTTTTTCTGCCGCGCCTATTCGTGGCGTTGTTTATCATGTTTTTCGGGCTGCTGGCGGCTAGTTTTTTTTCGCGCGCTGCGCTGCTGGCTGCAGTCAATGCGAATGTTCCTTCTCCCCGGGTGTTGAGCCTGGCGGTCCGCAGCATCATCGTGGTTTTCGTATTGTCTATCGCCTTCGAAGAGTTGGGCCTTGCCGAACAGACCATGTTGGTTGCCTTCGGGATTGCTTTCGGAGCCCTGATGCTTGGCTTGGCCATCGCATTCGGTATCGGCGGAAGAGACTTGGCCAAACGGTTCCTGGAGAAAAAATTTGTTCGCAGCAAGCACGAAGAGGGCGAAGACGAGCTCTCAGCGCTATAGTGCGGGGACCTTCCGGGGAATAGATCATCGATCGTAGAGAAGCGTTAGCCGGCGTAAGTGCTCAATCATTTCTTTCGTCAGGTTCTCGCGTTTAAAGCGCCATTTCCAGTTTCCACTTAAAGTACCGGGCAAATTCATTCGCGCAGCACTGCCCAGACCCAATACATCCTGCAAGGGAACGATGGCCATATTAGCGACGGACGCCAGCACGGTACGAATGAACACCCAATTCACCGGCTCGTCTTGAAAGGCCAAGTACGCCCGGGTGAAATCGTGTTCATTTTGAATTTCTTGCGGGGTCCGAGTACTCTCGCCGACACCCGAACTGGTCCACCATCCAACGGTGGTGTCGTTGTCGTGTCCTCCTGTGTACGCGACAAGTTCGCGAGAATAATTGTGAGGACGGAAGCTGGGCCCTTGAGGATCGTTTCCGAAAGCAAACTGAAGCAAACTCATGCCGGGGAATCCGAATTGGTTGCGAAGAGCTTCTACTTCGGGAGTAATCACACCGAGATTTTCAGCAACGAATGGCAGTTCCTTCAATTCAGTTTGTAGAGTTTGGAAAAAATCCGCACCAGGACCTTTTACCCACTTGCCTCCGGCCGCGGTCGAAGCGCCGGCTGGGACTTCCCAGTAAGCCTCGAAGCCGCGGAAGTGATCCAACCGGACAAGGTCGAACAATTTGAGAGAGGCGCGGACGCGGTCAATCCACCAGCGGTGACCGGATGCCGCGGATACGTCCCAGCGATAGAGAGGGTTTCCCCAGAGTTGACCGGTCGCACTGAAATAATCCGGGGGAACTCCGGCAACGGCGCTGGGCTTGCCTTGTTCATCCAAACGAAAAAGCTCAGGATGAGCCCACACATCAGCGCTATCGTGAGCGACGTAGATTGGGATGTCGCCCATGATTCTTATCCCGCGCCGAGCGCAGTGAGCTTTCAACTTTTCCCACTGTTGAAAGAATTCGAATTGCGCGAACTTGTGAATCTCCGTCTCGGACGATAGTTTGTCTTGCCATTGCTTTAGCGCAGAGGGATCGCGCTGACGTATTTTCTGGTCCCCATGGGTCCAGGCCGCGTCGTTGTCGAAACGCTTGCAGGCCATGAAGAGCGCGTAATCGTCGAGCCAACTGCTGTTGGTTTGGCAAAAAGCGTCAAAAGCGTGACGGTCAGGTGGGGCGGCATCGCCGAGAAAGGCCTGCGCGGCTTTGCGCAGCAGCGCCTGTTTGAAGTTGATTACGCGGTCGTACTCGACGTGCTCCTCGGGGAAAGCCGGAGTGTTGGTCAGGTCTTGCGCAGAGAGAAGGCCTTGCTCATGAAGCTCGCTCAAATCGATGAACAGGGGATTGCCGGCGAACGCCGAAAAGCATTGGTAAGGGGAGTCGCCGTATCCCGTGGGACTCAATGGCAATACTTGCCAGATCTTTTGCCCTGATTCGGCCAAGAACTCCACAAACTCATGAGCCGAATTTCCGAGATCGCCAACACCGTGGTCGCCGGGCAGAGATGTGACATGGAGAAGGATTCCACTACACCTAGGAAAGATCACCCGATCAACGTTATGCTTCAAAGGGCAGAGCACGCAAGGGGGAAGCGGCTCCGATAGAATCAGTCGAATCCACAGGTGAATGGAATTGGTGAATTTTTCCGGGAAAGTATCGCTTATCACAGGGGCGGGCAGTTCGCAGGGGATAGGTTTCGCCACTGCCAGGTTGCTCGCTCAACATGGATCGAAAGTTGCAATTACTTCCACGACGGAGAGAATCCAGGAGCGCGCCTGCGAACTAGTGGCAGAGGGTGCCGATGTTTTTGCTTTTTCAGCGGACTTGCGCGATCACGCGTGTACTCAGGCGCTGGTTCAGGAGGTGCTCGCTCGCTACGGCCGCATCGATATTCTCGTCAACAATGCCGGCATGACACAGGTTGGGAAGCCTACGGAGACGACCGCGCAAGCTCTGGTTGAACTCTCGGAAGAACAGTGGGATTACGGCATCGCGATCAATCTCAAGACGGCTTTTAACATCACCCGGGCCGTTCTGCCTTGCATGCTGGGCGCAAAGTATGGGCGAATCGTGAATGTGTCTTCGGTCACGGGCCCGGTCGTCAGCAATCCTCGCGAGACTGCGTATAGTGCGGCCAAGGCCGGCATGGTCGGGCTCACTCGCAGTCTCGCGCTGGAAGTCGCGCGGCAGGGAATCACGGTGAACGCGGTTGCGCCGGGCTGGATCGAAACGGCGTCTTCAACCCAACACGAAATCGTCGCCGGTAAAAATACTCCGATCGGCCGCCCCGGACGGTCGGAAGAGGTTGCGGCTGCAATAGCATTTCTAGCGGACGAATCCGCGTCTTACCTCACGGGCCAACTGATCGTGGTCGACGGAGGCAATTCCGTTCAGGAGTACAAAGGGCCGCCCGAGTCCTACTACTGAGCAAGCGAGTACGGAGGAATAAGCGAGCTTGTCGAAGGGCAGGAACGCGACCCATCCAGGCAGGGTTTCCATCGCTAAATTACCAGTGTTGACAATAGTCGTTGTAACGAGTATTATCGTAATTGCATGAAGGCAGCGACGCAGACGAGGAACAAGGAGCACCGCGTGGGCAGCGCCGAGGAATCGGCTTTCCTGGACCTGCTGCGAACGACCGACATGCTTTCGCGCGGGTTGATGATGGTGCTGAAGACCGAGGATCTGTCCTCTACGCAATACAACGTACTGCGCATACTGCGCGGTGCGCGAGAGGGGTTGCCTTGTGGCGAGATTGGGAGCCGCATGATTACGCGGGATCCCGACATAACCCGGCTTCTGGATCGTATGGAGAAGCGCCGCCTGATCTCACGCTGCCGGGAAACGAAGGACCGGCGCATGGTGATGGCGCGCATTACGCCCGAGGGCCTCAAGGTAGTGGGTGGCCTGGATGAACCTGTGCAGGCCGCCCATCGCAAGCAATTAGGCCACTTAGGGCGAGAGCGCCTGCGGGCGCTGACGGAATTGCTATCGCTTTCACGGAGCCGCCTCGTTTGATGTTATGGCTTTAATAGTTGTTGCAACGATTATTGTCTAAACGCATCTAAGATGCAGAATGCAGGAAGAAGGGAGCTTTAACTATGAGCACACTGGCTGCACCGCAAACCACGACCACAACCACCACCTGGAACCTTGATCCGGCTCACTCGGTTGCCGAGTTCAAGGTCAAGCACATGATGATTTCTAACGTGAAGGGGCAATTCGCCAAGGTGTCGGGAACCCTGACGCTGGATGAATCCAGACTGGCAAATTCCCGTGTCGAGGCGGTAATTGAATCAGCTTCGATCGAAACGCGAGACCCGCAGCGCGATGCGCACTTGAAGAGCGCCGATTTCTTCGATGTGGAAAAGTTTCCAACGTTGTCGTTCAAGTCGTCTCGCATCAGCGTTGTCAGCGATGGACAACTGGAGGTCGAGGGCGACCTGACGATTCACGGCGTCACGCGTAGGGTGGTCTTCTCCGTTGAGGGGCCGACCCCGCCGGCGAAAGATCCATGGGGCAACACCCGAATCGCGGTATCGGCGACCATAAAGATCAACCGCAAAGACTTCGGGCTGACCTGGAACACGGCGCTCGAAACCGGCGGCATTCTTGTCGGGGACGAGGTGACCATTACGCTCGACGTGCAGTTCGTGAAAGCTTAAATCGGAACTGCCAGGGAAAAGATCAATTGCTCCTGGCAGTAGAAAGGGACTTTTTATGTCACTCCGCCCAGTTAGACAAATTATTCAACCGAAGCCCACGATGGAAGGCGCGGGCGTAAAACTGCAACGCGCCTTTGGCTTCGGGAAAACCAAGGACTTCGATCCGTTCCTGCTGCTGGATGACTTCCGCAACGATAATCCAGCAGACTATCTTGCGGGATTTCCATGGCATCCGCACCGCGGGATCGAGACGATCACATACGTGCTGGCTGGTTCAGTCGAGCATGGCGACAGTCTCGGCAACAAAGGAAAAATGGTAGCCGGCGACGTGCAATGGATGACGGCAGGCAGCGGCATCCTGCACCAGGAGATGCCTAAGGGCGATCCGCAGGGCCGCATGCACGGTTTCCAGTTGTGGGCCAATCTGCCTTCGTCACTGAAGATGACCGACCCGCGCTATCAGGATATTCCTGCGAAAGCGATTCCCGAGGTCACTGACGATGATGGCACTCGCGTGCGCATTATCTGCGGCGAGTTTTGGGGCAAGAGAGGACCGGTGGAAGGCGTGGCTGCTGATCCGAACTACCTGGATATCTCCGTTGCTCCGGGTCAGAAAAAACGGCTGAAAGTGGAAACTACACGCAATGCATTCGCCTACGTGTTCGCGGGCTCAGGCACTTTCCGCGATGCGTCGAATCCACGGGCTGTGCTTACGGAGCAAGTGGCAAATCCGGACAGGCCGCCCGTTTACGATGTCGGCAATCATTCCCTGGTGCTGTTTGACCGCGGAGACGAGATCGTGGTGCAGGCAGGCGATGCCGGCATTCGATTCCTGTTGGTGTCAGGCAAGCCGATTGAGGAACCGGTTGCGTGGTATGGACCGATCGTGATGAACACGCAGGAACAGCTGCAACAGGCGGTTTCCGAATTGCAGAACGGCAGCTTCATCAAACACGGTGCAATTGCCAGGTAAGCTTCTCAGCTTGAGCAAGATGCTGGATGGCAAGAGTAAAAAAATCGAGGCGCGAGCGAAATGCCCGCGCCTCGAAGTACGTTTGCTTAGCCTTGCGAAGGATGCAGGACGCGGAATGTGCTTCCGGCGTTTGACCAGACGAGCACGAGGGCGTCGCTGTCCTTGGGAACGCTGGCAAGAGCCTTCTGCACATCAGCTGCGGAGTGCACCGGCTGGCGGTTCACTTCGGTGATCACTTCGCCCTGCTGCAGGCCGGCATTATCCGCCGGGCTGCCGGGAGTGACCTGCTGAATCACGGCGCCGTGAACGTCTTCACCCGCCTGCAGTTGCTGCCGCGTGTCGGGAGTCAGGTCTTCCAGGCCAAGTCCCCAGCGCGGTTTGCCATGATTGGCGTTGGCGCTACGGTTGTCGTTGTCGCTTTTTCCCATCGCCTCTAGCGTGACGGGCACTTCGACGGATTTGCCATCGCGCAGAGCTTTCAGGTGTAGCGTGGTGCCGGGCTGATTCTGTCCGACTTCCACTTGCAGAGCTCCGGCGTCGCTCACCGTTTTTCCGTTGAGTTCGGTGATGACGTCGCCCACCTTCAGGCCAGCTTTGGCGCCGGGAGAGTTCGGCTCAACCTGCGTGACTACGGCTCCCGAAGCCTTGTCGACGCGGAAGAACTTGGCTTCCTCGGGGGTGACATCGTTGATGCCGATGCCGATATAACCGTGGCTCACTTTTCCGTACTTGATGAGACTGTCGACGGTTGGCTTGACGATTTGAGAGGGGATAGCAAATCCCATACCGGAGAAACCGCCAGTCTCAGAAACCAGAAAAGTGTTGATGCCGATCACTTGTCCGTGAGCGTTGACCAGCGGCCCGCCAGAGTTGCCCGGATTGATGGCCGCATCGGTCTGGATAAATTGGCCGGGGGCGCGACGGTCCCTGCCGAATGGATTGGGACGATTCAACGCGCTAACGATGCCGCGCGTCACGGTGAAGCGGAATCCCAGAGGATTGCCGAATGCCAGTACGGTTTGGCCGGGATGCAGTTGCGTGGAATCTCCCAACGGCACGCTGGGTAAATTCGTTGCGTCTACTTTGATCACGGCAAGATCAGTTAGAGGATCTGCGCCGATCAACTTTGCGGGAAGAATTCGCCGGTCGGTCATGGTGACGCGAATATCCACGGCTCCGTCAATAACGTGGTTGTTGGTGACGATGTAGCCATCGGGGGAGATGATTACGCCGCTACCTAAACCGTGCTCAATGCGGGATTCCGGCCGCATGGGTTGACCTTGCCCGAATCCAAACTGGCGTCCGAATTGCTTTCCGAAGAACTGCTGTAGTCCATCGGAGTTGTTGTCGCCAGAATTATTGTTGCTGTCGTCGTCGCCAAATTCCGCCGGGTTGGATGCTTCTCCCGGCCTCTTGGAGGCGACGGTTACGTTTACGATGGCCGGAGTGACGCGCGCAGCCAGGGTTTCCATTGCTTTATCCAGCGAAAGCAATGCGTTAACACTGTTGTCGTCGAGCGCTGCCGCGGCGGCGGCGGGCGTCGCTGCAGCTCGCACCGGGTTTTCAAATTCATAGGCCGCAAACGATAAAACCATCGCAACCGCGGCCAAACCGACCAGGAATCGCCGACTGAGCGCTGCCCGGAAATACTTCATCGAGTTTTTCATGGTGCTCCTTCTGTGATTAGTAACTAATTGTTTAGTTGTAAAAAATAAAAAAATTCACTTAAATCGAACTTGCGAGAAAGGCCGATTCAACCTGCCTCACCGCCAGATTTCCTCCTCCCACTCTCCAAATGCACAAAGTCCAGACTGCGGAACCCGAAGCGTCATACTGAGTGGTTTGCAAGATGAAAATCGTTTCGCGTCCTGCAAACTCATGCTGTGTTGCACTTGCCTTTATCGCCAGCGGCCTGCGTGGCGACGATGGCTTCAACCGCGGAGCGAACCCTGCCGTGCGCGGGGTGAAGGTTGCAGGAACCACTCTAGCGTGGAGGGCATCAACTCCCATCTGAGAATCAGCGTGTGTTTGCGTGCCGGTGAATTTCGTGCCAGCAATTGCCGCGCTAGACCTTACCTGGCGTAATGCGCTGTCTGTGGCCAGAACCGTGTGAGTTTGACTTTGCTGCGGCCGATCCTCGAATGCCACGAAACGCGGCGCATATGCAGCGATCAAAAAGACCAGCGCGAACATGCCTGTGCTCAGAGCCAAGGCGGGCTTCCAAAGCCGGGTGCGCCTGGGCCGCTGTTCATCGAGGATTTGCGTGACGCGTAACGACATGTGAGACATCCGGCTGAGCAGATTTTGCGCCAGTGCCAGGCTGCGGGCATTATGTAGTTTCTCCGCAAACGAGATCAGAGACGATGCATAAACTCTGGGCCCTGCGGTCTGCGCCAGAACGATATCGTCGCAGGCTATCTCGCGCTCGAGCGCAAGATGATTTTCAATCCACCAGACGGCGGGATGAAAAAAGAACAGGGCCTTCACGATCTTCTGAACGAGATTCGTCCAATTATCGTGGCGTTGAAGATGCGCGAACTCATGCAAGAGAATTAGCTTGATCTCTTCGGTTGAGAGTTGCGGCAACAGCTTCGCGGGAAAAACGATAGTGGGCCGAAAGAAGCCGACCGCAGCTGGAACCGCGAGGTCACTAGAAACGGAGAGCTTCACCCGGCGCGATCCGCCGAAGTCCTGCAAGATAGGGGCAATTTCAGGATCGAGACTCGCGAGGTCCACGTCCGAGAAAGTTCTGCGGAGCTGCCGTAGACGCAAAAGGCCTAGACCAAGCCTGAAAAGCAGCACGCTCGCAACGATGACCCACGCAGCAAACAGATATCCAGCCCAGAATGTTGGGAGAGTGATTCCTCCATGCAAGCTGAGCGGCAGCCCGCGAAAATGCGAGGCGACGAAACCTGACTCGGACAAAAATGGGAGCGCGACTATCGCTAAAAGGACTGAAAACCAGGTGTTAAAACGAGTTCCGGAATCCTGCCGGCCAACGACTCGAAACAAGATCCAAACCAAGGCTGCGAGAACAACGCCTTCGACACTTGTGTTCAGCACTCGTTCGGTGAAGATTTGCGCCAGAGTTTGCAAATTCAGAACGGTCATTTCAGGTCGCCCCTCTGGTCGCTGCGTCCCAACATTTCGCGCAAGCGTTTGAGCTTGCCGGCGTCGAGGGCTTCGTCTTGCAGAATGTTCAGCACCAACGCCTCATGGGAGTTGCGGAAAAAGCGGCTGACTAGATGCCGAATCTCGAAGCGGGTGGCCTCCTGGCGTCCGATAGCTGCTTCGTAAACGTGCGCCCGGCCATCCTTCACGTGCTTCACGTGCCCCTTTTTTTCCAGGGTGCGAATCGTGGTCAGGACCGAGTTGTAGGCCAATGCGAAGGGAAGCCAATCAACCACCTGCTGAACCGTGCCCGATCCCTTGCGCCACAGCACGTCCATAATGCGAAGCTCAGCTTCGGTCAAAGTCACGGATTGCTTGGGCGGCACTGCTAATTCTCCTTCTCTTTAACGGTTAGACGCGTGAACCCTAGAAACGTAACTAATTATTTAGTTGCTTAGAGAGCGCGCCAGGATGCCTGTCCTGCGACTCGGCCCGCTACCTTAATCTTTAGGATGAGAATCGCGACGTGCGCCAAATCGCTTCAGGCCAACGTTTTCCGAGAATCAGGTCGGCCATAATCTCCCCAATTGCCGGTCCATGCTTGAATCCGTGACCGGAGCCTCCGCCCAGCAGCCAGACATTATCTATTTGGGGATGGCGGTCCACGACAAAATTACTGTCTGAAGTCTGCTCGTATTGGCAAACGCGGGATTCCAGCAGCGGAGCATTCTTCATGGCGGGAAACCGGAATGCGACGTATTCTCGAACCCGCTTCAGCGTTGCCGGGCTGACGATGCGCTCTCCGTTGCTTGGATCAAAGTCGCCGCCGCGGGTATCATCGGCTACTTTGAAGCCGCGCCGGTCGCTTCCAGGAATTCCGTAGAAAAAGCGGTTGCCGTGATCGCCCCACACCGGAAGCTGCGCATCCGTGAAGCGGAGATCCCCAGCGGGAGGACCGAAGAAAAAAATATCCTGCTTGGTCGGACGAATAACGGAGCCAAGAGTTTGAGGGAATAGTTTGCCCAGCCACGGACCGCAGGCGAAGACGTACTGGTCGGCCTTGAGCCGCGAGTCATCGGAGAGCCTCAAACTCTGTATCGGGGAGGTTTCGAGTCCCTCCGCTGAAACAGCGACCTGTCGATATTCGCCGCCCCCTGCGAGAAATGCGTCTAACACCGCCTGGCAACTGGCGCGGGCATCAAGATATCCGCATTGCGGCTCTAAAATTCCCCAATGCACACCGGCGAAATTGACCTGCGGCCAGCGTTTTTTCATCTGCGCCGCGGACAATTCTCGGAACTCGATCCCTGCTTCGCGAAGCGGTTCGAGCGATCCGCGTTCGAATGCGTCGTCGTGGTTGCTCACCATCCACAGAACGCCGGTGCGATGCAGAAACCGCCGCCTCCAGCGACGCTCATACTTCTGCCAGAGCTTGAGCGCGCGTGCAGCAGTCGCAGTGTAAGGCTGGTCAGGGCCATATGTGCCCCGCATGATGCGGGTTTCTCCGCCGGAAGACGCGCGCGAGTTGCCCGGACCCCATGCATCAAGCAAGGTGACGCGGGCTCCGCGTTCGAGCAGAAATAGCGCGGTCCAGCCTCCGAAGGCTCCGGCTCCGATGACGGCGACGTGTGGTTTGGCTGTCATCTTCTAATAGTTGCTCGAAAGTAAGAGTTGCTCGTAAGACTTGCTCGAAGGTTGATCAGTGCTCGAATTGAGAATACGGTGGCGAATTCAGCAGGGAAAGATGCGGAATAGGTTCCACCGTCCCGGATGCGTCCTTGACAGGAAGATTGACCGTTCCTAGAATCCAAGCAGGAAGCGGCGCTTGCGTCGTAAGCTAAGTTTCTGCATCTAAGATAGTTAGCGGAAAATGATTGGCCACATCATTAGCCATAAGGAAAGCCGGGAGCAAACCCAGGTAATCTCGCAGCGGACCGGTTGAAATTCCTAAAGTACAAAATGCCATCTGACCCCAATATCGGCAAGCGGGAACGCGAAGTTCTGACGGCGATCGTGGAGACTTTCATTTCGACGGGCGAGCCCGTCGGGTCACGCACGCTCTCGCGCTCAAACCGCGAAGGCCTGAGTCCGGCTACCATTCGTAACGTGATGGCCGATCTGTCGGACGCAGGATTTCTGGAGCAGCGCCATACCTCTTCAGGCCGCGTGCCCACCACCGATGCTTACCGCTACTACGTCGAACAAATCAGCGGCACGGCGAAGTTGGCTCCGCAAGAAGAGAATATGATTTCCGAGTCGCTGGCCGGGATTAGCGATGTGCAGGAATTCATGGAGCGTACCTCGCGCGTTCTGTCGCTGATTTCGCGGAACGTGGGTGTCACCGTGGCCACTAGCGGCGCCAAGAATGCGTTGGAGCATGTGTATTTTTCGCGGTTGGGCGATCAGAAAGTATTAGCGGTATTGGTCACGCGTTCAGGACTGGTGCGCGATCGAGTCTTGCGGCTCGACTTGCCGCAAGCCGAGTTGGACCTGGCTGCGCGCTACATTAACGAGAATTTCCGTGGGTGGACCATGGAATCTATGCGCGCCGAACTCTCCCGCCGCATCGAAAAAGAACGCAGCGAATACGACCGCCTCATGCATTCTATCGAGCAGCTCTACAAACAGGGTGCGCTGGCCGGAGAAACTGGAGGGCAGGTCGTCTTTGTGGAGGGCGCCGCCAATCTGGTGACCGGCGAGGAGGATCGCAAGCGCCTGCACGAGATCATGAAGACGCTTGAGGAGAAGGAAAAAGTCGCGAACCTGCTGGGAGCGTATCTCGACGTAAAGCAGGAAGCGGTGCGCGTGGTTATTGGGTTGGACAATGAGCTGCCCTCAATGCAGAATTTCGTGCTGATCGGGGCGCCCGCGCGGTCGGGGAGCGATATGTTCGGGTCGCTGGCGGTCATTGGTCCCACGCGTATGGATTATCAGCACACGATGACAGCGGTGTCTTACATCGCGCGTCTGTTCGACAAAATTCTGAATGAATCGGAGTAATCAAAGTTGTTTATGGGAAAAGCGAATGGTAGGTCGGAAGTAAGATCGGAAGCGGAAAAGTCCGCGCTGGATCTGGAGCACGAATTGCCTGCAGGGTCCGGCGACGACGAAAATACTGGAACCGCGGTGAGCGGGGAATCATCCGCCGCGGAATCTGAGTTGCAGAAGCTGAGAGCCGAGCGCGATACATTACTCGACCGGCTGAGCCGCGCGCAGGCAGAGTTTGAAAACGCTCGCCGACGTGCGAGCAAAGAACAACAGGAATTTCGCGAATACGCGACTGCGGATGCACTTAAATCTTTATTGCCGGTAGTCGACAGCCTGGAGCGCGCGCTGCAAGTTAAGTCGGACGCAGCTGAGCTTCGCAGCGGAGTCGAACTGATTTACAAGCAATTGCAGTCTGCGCTTTCCAAACTCTCGGTGAATCCGATTGCATCGAGGGGAGAGCCTTTCGATCCCCGTTATCACGAAGCGATCGAAATGGTGGAAACCACCGAGGCGCCCGATCATCACGTCGTGGAGGAGCTGCAGCGCGGTTATAAATTCAAAGATCGGCTGCTGCGGCCCGCGATGGTGAAAGTCGCAAAAAATCCAGGCAAGTAATTTCCGGCAGTCTCAGTTTTTCTCAATAATTTATCGATTAGGAAAGGCAGCTTATTCTGGCTACAAACGCAAAACGCGATTATTACGAGGTGCTGTCCGTGACTCGAACGGTCAGTGACCAGGAATTGAAGAGCGCATATCGCAAGCTCGCAATGCAATACCACCCTGATCGCAATCCGAATAATCCGGATGCCGAGGAACGCTTCAAAGAAGTCACTGAGGCCTACACGGTGCTGGCGGATTCCGAAAAGCGATCGCTCTACGACCGCTTCGGTCATGCCGGCGTCGGTACTTCGGCTGGCGCGGGCGGATTTGACGGCACGCCGTTCCAGGATCTTGGCGATATTTTCGGAGAGTTTTTTGGCTTTGGAGATGCATTCTCCGGTGGCGGCCGCCGCCGCAGCCGGGTTCAGCGCGGCGCCGATTTACGCGAAGACTTGACCCTTGAGTTCGAAGAAGCGGCATTCGGAACCGAAACGCGAGTGATGGTGCGCCGGCACGAGGCTTGCGAAGAGTGCCACGGCGCGGGAAGCGCGCCAGGCAAAGGCGCCACCACGTGCCGTGCCTGCGCGGGCCGCGGCCAGGTGCGTTATCAGCAGGGATTTTTCAGCATCGCACGCACGTGTCCCACCTGCCAGGGAACCGGCAATGTGATTACCGATCCCTGCGGGAAGTGCAAAGGGGAGGGACGCATTCTACGGCAACGTTCCGTCGACGCGAAGATTCCGGCGGGCGTGGAAGATGGCACTCGAATCCGCTTTACCGGAGGCGGCGAAGCCGGACCTTTCGGAGGCCCCGCCGGCGATCTCTACGTTGTCCTGCACGTGAAGGAGCATCCATTCTTCGAGCGGGAAGGGAACGACTTGCATTGCACCGTGCCACTGTCAGTGACGCAAGCCGCCATGGGTACCGAGATTCGCGTCCCCACTTTGGAAGGCGAACACACCCTCAAGATTCCAGATGGAACTCAGCCCAGCACAACATTCCGCATCCGCAACAAAGGAATTCCCGTGCTCAATGGCCATGGCAAGGGCGATCTCTACGTCGAAGTGCGCGTACAAATTCCTTCCAAATTGACCAAACGCCAGAAGGAACTGTTGCAGGAATTAGAAACGACGGCGACGGTGGACAATCAGCCGATGATGCGCTCCTTGCTCGGAAAAGTGAAAGACATTTTTGGGTAGCGCGAAAGCCAGAGTGGATTCCGCGACTCGCGTTGAGGAGTCTTATCAGGATAGGCCTTCTGGTATATCGAGAACGCCGCTGTATTGAATCGCGCCTCAGTTGCTGCGATTCTTCTCCATGACCCGCCGCCGCTGGATCGCCGATGAAGTCTCCGGAAGCCGCGCCGCCCTTATCGGCGAGCACGCGGAGCATTTAGTGCGGGTGCTGCGAGCCCGCGTTGGCCAGGATTTTGATATTGCGACCGGCGAAAATGTCCGCCGCGGACGAATTATTTCTCTAAATGCCGGCCGCGTAGAGTTCGACCTGGCGGAAGAAATACCTTTCCCAAGTTCGATCCAGCTAACGCTCCTTCTCTCCATCTTTAAATTCGACCGCATGGAGTGGGCAATTGAGAAATGCACGGAGCTAGGTGCGGCTCGCATCATCCCCGTAATCGCGCGGCGCACTGATTCCCATCTGGCGGCAGCCTCCATGAAGCGAGTCGAACGCTGGCAGCGCATCGCCCTGCAATCAGCCGAGCAATCGCGCCGTTCGGCTCCAACGGAAATCGACGATCCCCGGAAACTCGCAGACGCATTGCAGGTTTCCGCTGCTCTGAAGATTGTTCTATCCGAATCGGAAAATCAGACTCTGTTACTCGATACAGTGCAGCGTGATGTGGTGCAACCGGACGCGACAGACGGCGAGATCTTTCTCGCCGTGGGGCCCGAAGGCGGCTGGACTGACGACGAATTGCAAACATTTCATCAAGCCGGATGGACCTCAGCCTCGCTCGGCAACACAATCCTCCGCGCCGAGACCGCCGCAATCGCCGCCACAGCAGTTGTGGCTTCTATGCTGCAGCGAGGGATTTCTTCGCTTTGATTGCTTTCAGCGCGCGCCAGCCCCAATACCTATCAACACTGGACATGATGGTATTCTGACGCCAATGGCTGTCTCCAAATCAAAATCTCAAGCCGCACGCTTTGTTCCCGACGATCGGCAGCGCGAAGCCATCGAGCACACTCGCGGCCCTATGCTCGTAGTGGCCGGAGCCGGCACCGGAAAAACTTCCGTTCTCATCCATCGCATCGCACGACTGGTTCAGGAAGGTCACGCCAAGCCCGAGCAAATCCTGGCGCTTACCTACACGGTGGAGGCCGCCAGGCAGATGCGCGATAAGGTGCGCACCCTTCTTGGCCAGGACATTCACTCAGCAACCTTTCACGACTACTGCTACGGACTGCTTACCCGCGCCGGCAAAAAGTTCGACGTACTTGATGACAAGGATCTCTGGATCTTTCTCCGTAAAAGAATTCACGACCTCCGCCTCGAACATTACGTCCGGGCGGCAAACGTGGCAAAGTTTCTCTCAGAACTGCTGAATTTTCTCAGCCGCTGTCATGACGAACTGGTAACGCCGGACAAGTATGCGGAGTATGTTGCGCGCCTTACGCGCGGCGAGGTTGAGCTGCATCGCGTAGCCAAGTCCAAGGACCAACTGAGTGACGCCGAAGTCATAGGCCGCTGCCAGGAAATTTCCCGAGTCTTTGCCACCACCGAGGAGTGGCTGCGCGAAAAGAATCTGGGGACATTCAGCCACATGATCACCCGCGCCCACGATCTGCTGAGCAGCGACGAAAGCGTGTTAGCAACTGAGCGCGCCCGCTACCCTTTTATTCTTGTGGACGAATTCCAGGATGCGAACTTCGCGCAAATTAAAATTCTTTCCGCGCTCGCTGGAGGAGATGCGAATATTTTCGGCGTTGGCGATCCTGATCAGGCGATCTATCGCTTTCGGGGCGCTTCCAGTGCCGCGTTCCATCTGTTCCGCAGAAACTTCCCGCAAACCAAGCTCGTGGTTTTGGGGAAGAATCGGCGCTCCATTACTCCAATTCTGCAGTGCGCTTTTGCGGTGGTCGACAAAAACCCACCCGTCTTCGCTGCGAAAGAGCGCGACACTCTTTCTTACCAGCGCGTCCCTCTCCAGTCGGCGCGCGAAGAAGATGCAATGCGAGAAGGAAGACCTCTATCCAGCTTTCCTGTGGAAGCGATTTCGTTTAGCCGCAAGGAGGCCGAAGCCCCCGACGTCGTACGCCTCATCGAGGAAATAAAACGGCATTCGAAATGTAAGTGGAAGGACTTTGCCATCCTTTACCGTTCTCACATTCATCGCGATGACACTGTACAAGAGCTTGCCGAGCATCAGATTCCTTACTCCATTGAAAATATGGATGTCAGCGATACCTCCGAAGTGCGCGACCTGTTCGCCTGTGTCGACGTCGTGGTGGACCTCGGCTTTGACGCCAGTCTTTTCCGCGTGGCAGCGTTGCCGCAATTCGAAGTCGATCCCGAACAACTGCGGACCGCGTTGCGCGCGATTGCGAAGGATTCGAAGGAAGGCGTAACGGTACCGCTCGCTTCGGTGCTCCACAAAGTTCCTGGAGGCAACAACGTGATCGAGGCGGTGCTGCGCGCGCGTGCCGAAGTCTCCCAGCAGCAAGCTAAAACGCGAACTGCCTTGCAATTAATCGGGAAGCAATTCGGACTCGATCTCAATTCCCCTGCCTTGCAGGCGGCCCTGAAGTTTGCCAGTGATTGGGAGAACAAGGCCACTACGGAAACTGGGGAACTCGGGGAGTGGATTGAGTACCTCACTTACTTTCGCGAGGCAGGCGGCGTTATTCCTATGGCAGCGAAGGAGAACGAAGACGCGGTTCATCTGATCACCGCACACGGGGCCAAAGGCCTCGAGTATTCGCATGTCTTCATTCTGCGCGCAACCGGGGGCTCGTTTCCCACCGGTTATCGGGAAAGTCTCGTCGAATTCCCCAAAGAGTTGCGGGATCCGGATTCGGCGATGGCCGGCGATGACAAGACGCTTCACGACCAGGAAGAGCGCCGCCTTTTCTACGTCACCATGACGCGCGCTAAAGACTCGCTGCACATCTACGGCAAGCAGGGAATCGGCCGTGACAAAAGCCCAGCCGGCTACATGCGCGAAATGGTTGTGAATCCAGTCTTACGACCGTGGCTCACCTCGCGTGCGGCGCTTCCTTCTCAGGCCGAATTGATAGAGATCGCAGCGGCCGCGGATGAAAGCTATTCCGAAGGCTCCAAGCTCGCGGCATGGCTTGCGCTGCCCGCAGTCGAAGGGCTGGACGCGCGCTTGAGCGCGAGCGCCGTCGAAACCTATGAGACCTGCCCACTTCAGTTCAAATTTGAGCGCGAGTGGAAACTTTCGCGGCAACTTCACGCGGCCGTACAGTATGGCGCCGCGGTGCACCGCGTGCTCCGCACCTACTACGATTCCGTCCGTCTCGGTCGGCCGAAAACAGACGAGGAGTTAATCCAGCTGTTTCGGGAGGACCTCGCCGATTGCAAGATACAGGACGAATATCAGCGTGATTTGTATATGAAGCAGGGACTCTCGCAGTTGCGTGAATTTCTGGCCAGCACTCGCGCACATCCTTCACCAGAGGTTCTGCATACGGAAGAATGGTTCGACGTCCAAATGGGAACGACCAAGGTTGCGGGAAGAATCGATCGTATGGATCGGGCTACCGACGGGACCGTGACCATCGTCGATTACAAAACGGGCAAGGCGCGTCCGCAAGAGGATGCCGACGAGAGCCTGCAACTTTCCATCTACGCGATCGCCGCGCGGGAAAAATGGGGATACCGCGTAGGCGAGGTGGTCTTTCACAATCTCGAAGGCAACGTCGAAGTTGCCTCCCGGCGAACCGATTTTCAATTGGAGCAGGCGCGCGAGCGGGTGTACGACGCGGCTCGGCACATCGCCGACGGAAACTTCAATCCGAAGCTTGGCTTTCACTGCACCTTTTGTGCATTTCGCGGATTATGCCCGGCTCGAGAAAAGCAGCTCCCAAGCCTCGCTACTGACACTGAACGATCGCAGGATTAATCGCGGTCTGCAACTGCCGCGCAAAAACTTAGGGGACGCTTTCGGCGTCCCCTTTTGTTGCCTTACTGACTTCTTAATGCTTCTTTTTCTTTTTTGCCTTTTTCTTGGTTGCCATTGTTTCTATTCTCCCTTCCATTTTCATGGAAAAATCTGCAACGAATGTTTTGTTGCAACTTATTGATTGTATAGAGTTAATGAAAAACGAAGTCAAGAAAAAAATGAACACGGTATAGCGTGTGATGCAGAACTAAAGTCACAACGATATCGATAGTCAAGAAAAAAATATCTGTTTTTCTTTTTAAAACGTTGTCGCACGAAAAAATTCCAACCCGAGAAGTGCGAGCCGCGATGTGAATCGCAAAACTTCCTGCTGCTGCAAATAGAGATCGACTGCCTGCTGCGCTGCTCGATAGAACTCCATCCTTTTGCTTCGCGGGGCATCTATAATAAAGGTTGCGAAACCTTCGCGGGAGCATGATCAATGGCGGCTTTCGATGATGTTGTCATTATTTCGGGATGTCGGACGGCGGTAGGAAAATTTCAGGGCAGCCTCTCCGATTTGAGCGCTCCGCAGCTCGGTGCAGTGGTCGTGCGCGAAGCGGTAAAGCGCGCGGGATTGAACTCCGATCAAGTCGATGAGTGCATCATGGGCAACGTTCTCCCTGCCGGCCTAGGACAAAATCCCGCGCGTCAGGCGGCAATCTTCGCGGGATTGTCTCCCGCGACAGGTGCCATGACAATCAACAAGGTTTGCGGTTCGGGATTGAAAGCTGTGGCTCTCGCAGCGCAAGCCATTCAGACCGGAAACAGTTCCATCGTAGTGGCTGGCGGTATGGAGTCGATGACGAACGCTCCCTATCTGCTGCCGCAAGCGCGCAAGGGATATCGCCTCGGCAATGGGAAAGTCATCGATTCCATGGTGCATGACGGGCTGTGGGACATTTACAACGACTACCACATGGGCGTCACCGGCGAGAACGTCGCCGAAAAATATGGCATCACGCGCGAGGAGCAGGATGAATTCGCGGTAAGCTCACACCGCAAGGCGATAGCAGCTTGGAAAGAGTGCCGCTTCAAATCGCAGATTGCCGCCGTGGAAATTCCCGCGAAGAAAAAAGGTGAAGCTCCGGTATTGTTTGAGAAGGATGAATCTCCGCGGGAAGACACCAGCATCGAAACGCTTCGTTCGTTGAAGCCCGCCTTCAAGAAAGATGGAACCGTTACGGCCGGCAACGCTCCGGGTGTGAATGACGGAGCAGCGGCGGTGGTTGTGACGAGCGCGCAGCGCGCGAAAGAAATGGGCGCGCAGCCCATCGTCCGGATCGTGGCGCAAGCCACCAGCGGAATAGAGCCAAAATGGGTAATGATGGCGCCGGTAGACGCGGTTCGCAAAATCTGGGAAAAGACTGGCTGGAAAAAAGACGAGGTTGATCTCTACGAACTCAACGAAGCTTTCTCCGTGCAGGCGCTCGCCGTGATGCGCGAATTGGGACTTGACCCGAACAAAGTCAACGTAAATGGAGGTGCAGTCGCGATCGGCCATCCCATCGGCGCCAGCGGTGCGCGCGTGCTGGTAACTTTGATTTATGAGATGACCCGCCGCAATGCGAAGCGTGGCATTGCCGCTTTGTGTCTGGGCGGGGGCAACGCCGTTGCGATGGCTGTAGAGAGGAATTAAGGTTTCAGTTCGACGCTGAAAATGGCCGCATCGTGACTGTGAACACTGCGCCTCCTCCAGGCGCATTGGCAGCTTCAACACTCCCGTTATGTTCCTTCATCACCGACTTGCAGATGCTCAGGCCAAGTCCGGTTCCGCGCCCGGGCCGCTTGGTGGTGTAGAAAGGATCGAAGATGCTGGTCAACACTTCCGGCGGAATTCCGGGGCCGTCGTCTTGAAAGCTCGCCCAGACTGCGTTGTCGCTATTTCCCAATCGTATGCGTAGCGTACCGCGGTCGCGAATTTCGCGAATGGCTTGTTCCGCGTTCAGAATCAGATTCAGGAATACCTGCATCAACTGGTGCGGATCCGCTTTCACCATGGGCTGATTCGGTTCGCGAAGAAAATCTACCGTGATGCTGTTCTTGCGCAGAGAGTAGGAGTGCAGGTTGAGGGTCCGCTCAACGATGTCCGCTATATTTACGGGAGTCTTGCCTGGCGTCGGCGGAGTAGCAAAATAGGTCAGGTTGTGAACGATCTCGGCCGCCCGTCGTGCCTGCTGCTGCAGAATCCCAATTTGCTTGCGAGCGGCATCGGTGGTCTGGCTGTCTTGCAAGAGTTCGCTGACTCCAAGAATGCTGGTCAACGGATTGTTCAGTTCATGGGCCACGCCGCCAATCATCGCGCCCATCGCAGCCAAACGTTCGCTTTGAACGATTTGCTGCTCCAGTTTCCGTTCCGTCGTAATATCGCGTACGGAAATGATGACCCCGGCGAGCTTCGCATCGGCGTCAAAAAGCTTGCTGGCGGATGCGCGCATCGTGCGCCAGCTTCCGTTGCGATGACGGGCGCTGAATTCTGCGGCGCCAAAAGTCCGGTCGCTGGAAACGACATCGTGATACAGTTCGGCCAATTCGGGCGAATGATCTTCGGTTTCGGAAATTCCCCGGTCCAACAAGTCCTCGGATTCATATCCCAGCAGGTCGCGCACGCGGGCGCTCACGAAGGTGTAGCGTTCTTGCAAATCGACCACGAGAATAAGGTCGGGAAAGCTCTCAAGCAGACAGCGACGGAATTCTTCCTGCTGCAGCAGTTGCCGCTCGAGCTTGCGTCTTTCAGTAACGTCGACCAGCGTCCCTTGAAAGCGAATCAATTTTCCCGCAGCATCCCAAACCGCGCGTGACGACTCCAGGAACACCGCGGGAGTTCCGTCCTTTTTCCGGAGCATAATCTCTCGTGTCCGCACTCCCCCGCCGTCCTCCGGCGCGCGGCCCAGCACCGGAGGTTCCGTGGAATCGACGTTCAGTCGGCTCGCATCGAGCGCGAGTAACTCTTCTTTGGTCGCATAACCGAGAATGCGAACCAGCGCCGGGTTGGCATCGAGAAGTCTGCCCTCGGGCGTGCTGAAATAAGCGCCTTCCTGCAAAGTCTCAAAGAGTTCAGTAAAGCGAAGTTCTTTTTCGTGCTGTCCCGTGATGTCCCGTCCCAGTACGCTCGCCCCCACCACTTCGCCAGCTTTTACAATGGCACTGAGAACGCAATCGAAATAGAGTGGGCGGGAACCGTTCTTAAAGCGCACACGCACGGTTCCCGACCAATGCCGCTTCTCCAGAAATCGTGAGAGTCCACTTTCCACGGTTTCGCGGGTTGGTTCTTCGAGAAGATCGAAAAATTTACGCCCCACAATCGCGGCGTAGGGAAGCCCCGCGAGATCGCTGATACTTTTGTTCACTGTGCGTAGAGTGCCGTCGAGAGATACCGCGCAGGCGGTATCCTCAAGAGAATCGATAAGCTCCTTGAAGCTGCGCTGCGAGCGCGAAATTACTTCGTTGAGCTGATCGAGTTGGTCCTCCGACGGGGCAGTTCCTACATGTTGCTGCAGATCCTGAAGCAACGTCTTAAGCTGGACAACTTCACGACGTCTGCCATACGCATAAACGGCCAACAGCACTGATAACAGCAACACTCCCAATGCCACTGGCCCTAAATGGTAGGGCAGGGTTTCCAGGCGCTCCCAGGCGAGCGCGGCAAAGCCAGCCGCGAGCAGGACCATGAACAGGAGAATCCATCGCCAAAGCTGAGATTCTTCGCGGTCAAAATTCTGGGCAGGTCGGGATGGCCGCTGCGTACCGGGGGATTCCTCAATCATAAAGTCATCCGGTCTTGCGTTCTGCGAACGACAGACCGCTAATCACTGAAGTTATCGCAATTATACCGATGGTTGGCAGGAATGCTGTTACAGAGTGTTGTTCACTAATCCCTTTATGATCAGCTAGATAATGAAGGAAAGCATCACTGCCGCGAGTTTTCCTCAGTATCCACAGGAAACCTTGTGACATCCGTCACAGCCTCACAGACCTAGACAGTGTAAGGTGGCCACATTCCGGATCAGGTCTTGGTGTGCCGGCTGCGGCACGGAGGATGTCGCCCGGAGCACAATGCTCTACAAGACCCTCAGCGCGGCCGTCTACGGCATCGACGCCAACATTATTCAGGTGGAAGTCGACTGTTCCGGCATCAAGACTGACCAGGACCACTTCCACACCGTTGGCTTGCCTGATGCCGCGGTGCGCGAGAGCCGCGACCGGGTTCGCGCTGCATTGAAAAACTGCGGCTACGATATTCCGCCCACACACATCACCATTAATCTCGCCCCGGCGGATATAAAGAAGGAAGGCTCAGGATTCGATCTGCCGATGGCGCTTGGGATCGTGGGCGCCTACGGCGGCCTCACCAAAAAGGAAATCCCCGACTGTCTCTTTGTAGGAGAGCTGTCTCTGGATGGAGGAGTTCGCGGCATTCGCGGTACGCTGCCCATCGCCCTAGAAGCCCGCAGCCGCAAAATTTCCCGCCTCGTCGTCCCCGAGACCAACGCCCGGGAAGCCGCCATGGTCGGCGGAGTCGATGTCTACCCCGTTCGCTCACTCCTGGATGTAATCCACTTCGTGAACTCAGGCAACGGAATCGCCCCGTTGAAGGCCGATGGCGACGCCCTTCTGCGCGAATCGCAAGAGTTCTTTGTCGATTTCAAAGACGTGCGCGGACAGCAGAGCGCCAAGCGGGCCATCGAGATTGCCTGCGCCGGAGGCCACAACATTCTGATGATCGGCCCGCCCGGTTCAGGCAAAACCATGCTGGCCAAGCGTATGCCCACCATCCTGCCGCCGCTCACTTTCGAAGAGGCGTTGGAGACTACGAAGATCCACAGCGTTGCGGGAGTTCTTGATGCCGGTAGCGGGCTCGTCGGCAAGCGCCCTTACCGGTCGCCGCATCACACGATCTCTGACGCTGGCCTGATCGGCGGAGGTGTCATCCCGCGTCCGGGTGAAGTCTCGCTCTCCCACAACGGTCTCTTATTTCTCGACGAACTTCCGGAATTCCCTCGCAACGTTCTCGAAGTCCTGCGGCAGCCGCTTGAAGATGGCTCGGTCACAATCGCCCGCGCCGCGATGGCTCTCACATTTCCCGCACGGTTCATGCTGGCAGCCGCGATGAATCCCTGTCCCTGCGGCTTCCGCAACGATCGCAGCCGCGAGTGCCGGTGCTCCACTCCCATGATCCAGCGCTACATCTCGAAAATTTCTGGGCCGCTGATGGATCGCATCGACATTCACATCGATGTTCCGGCGGTAAATTTCAAAGAGATGCGTTCTACCGCGGAGCCCGAGAGCTCCTCGAAGATTCGCGAACGAGTGGTTCGCACTCGCCAGAAACAACTCGAACGCTTCGCCTCTTCACGGCAAAAAATTTACTGCAACGCGCAAATGTCATCCCGCCACATCCGCATGTTCTGCGAACTCTCTGGCGATTGCGAACGCTTACTCGATCGCGCCATGACCCAGCAGGGACTCAGCGCGCGCGCGCATGACCGCATCCTGAAAGTTGCTCGCACGATCGCCGACATCGACGAGAACCCCGCCATCGAGCCCAAACATATTGCAGAGGCGATTCAATACCGCTCCCTCGACCGCACTTACTGGACCTGAGACGTCAGGCTCGATCTGTCCGCACTCCACAGAAGAATCGCTGCATTGGTGCTCGCTCCAGTGCAACCGTGAATGCTTTGACTTCCACCCTGCCAGACCCTACTATATTTCGACCCCAAGAGTTACCGCGTGATGGACCAAACCATCTCTCACTACCGTATTGTCGAGAAACTAGGCGGCGGAGGCATGGGTGTCGTTTACAAAGCGGAAGACACGCAACTGGGCCGCTTCGTCGCGCTAAAATTCCTGCCTGATGACCTTGCCCAGGACAGCCAAGCCCTGGAGCGTTTTCGCCGCGAAGCCCGCGCCGCCTCTGCCCTGAACCATCCCAACATTTGCACCATCTACGAAATCGGCAAGCACGAGGCCCAGTCTTTCATCGCAATGGAGTTCCTCGACGGGGCCACACTGAAGCACCGCATCACACAACGTCCCCTCGAAGTCGGCCTGTTGCTCAATCTAGCCATTGAAATCACTGACGCGCTCGATGCTGCTCACTCCAAAGGAATCGTCCATCGCGACATCAAGCCGGCGAATTTATTTGTGACGGAGCGAGGCCATGCCAAGGTTTTGGATTTCGGCCTCGCCAAAGTCATCTCCGAACACAGGCAGGACACGGGAGTGACCGTCGGCCCGACCGTCGGAGTAAGCCCCGAGCAGCTCACTTCGCCCGGCTCTGCGATTGGAACCGTGGCCTACATGAGTCCCGAACAGGCGCTCGGGGAGGATCTCGACGCGCGCACTGATCTCTTTTCCTTCGGCGTGGTGCTCTATGAGATGTCCACGAGCCGCTTGCCGTTCGAGGGAAGCACCTCCGCTGCAATCTTTAACGCGATTTTGAATAAGCTGCCCACCGCGCCGGTTCGCTTGAACCCAGACCTGCCGCCGGAACTCGAGCGCATCGTCAATAAAGCTCTGGAGAAGGATCGCGATCTTCGCTATCAGAGCGCTGCCGAAATGCGCGCCGACCTCAAGCGCCTGCTCCGCGATTGGCATCCTTCCTCGCGTCAAATGGCCGCGGCGCAGGAGTCCGTCGCATCGTCACCTTCAGCCCCTGCTCCAGCTGCGCAACCCACCACAAAATCTCCGACACATACCAGCATCCCGTTGCTGGCAGCGATTGCTTTATTAATGTTGTTCGCCGGTGCTGTCGCAGGATCGTTTGTAGGCAAGCGCGCCGCTGGCGGACCGGTTCCCACTTTTAACGAACTCACTTTCCGCCGTGGCGCTCTCACTGCCGCGCGCTTCGCTCCTGACCCGCGGTCTGCCATCTACAGCGCTTCATGGGAAGGCAGCCCGCAATCGGTCTTCATCAGTTCTCCAAACTCGACTGAATCCCGAGATCTTGGGCTGACGAACACCGTGGTGCTGGGAGTTTCTTCGGGCGGCCAAATGGCAGTGCTGCGCCGCTTCCGTGTCGCAGATAATGCCTTCACTTATGTCGGAACTCTGGCCCAACTTTCCATTGGCGCCGACGCTCCTCGAGATCTCCTCGACAATGTTGAGGACGCGGCCTGGACTCCCGACGGCACCGCTCTCGCCGTTGTCCACACCGGCGGCGGCAAGAGCCACCTGGAATATCCTATTGGCAAAGTTCTGTATGAAACCGCTGGCTGGATCACCGACATTCGCTTTTCCCCAGCGGGTGACCGAATAGCCTTTATTGACCATCCCCTCTTAGGGGATGACGGTGGCACCGTCAGCGTAATCGATCTTAAGGGGAAAAAGTCTGACCTCACTGAGCGTTGGGCTAGCGCACTCGGATTGGCCTGGTCGCCATTGGCGGACGAGATCTGGTTTACCGCTACCTCTACCGGATTCAGCCGCTCCTTGCGGGGCGTTACGCCTTCCGGAAAAGTCCGTGAACTGCTCACCGCACCCGGCACGCTCACCCTGCACGACACCAGCGCCGGCGGCCGCGCTCTGATTTCACGGGACGCACTGCGCGCCGGCGCGGTCGGGCTACTTCCCGGTGAAACCAAAGAGCGTGACTTGAGCTGGCAGGATTGGACTGTGCCCTCTGCTCTTTCCGAGGATGGCAAAGTTTTCCTTTTTACTGAAGCCGGCGAAGCCGGAGGTGGCGACTACGCCGTGTTCGTGCGTGAGAGCACTGGCAATTCGGCCGTGCGTTTGGGTCAGGGCACAGCGCGCGCGCTTTCTCCCGATGGCAAGTGGGCACTGGTGTTGCGCCAAAATTTGTCCGCTCCCGACTTCGTACTACTTCCCACCGGCGTCGGACAGCAACGCGCACTGCCCACGGGAACTATCGTCCCCCGTTTCGGCCAATTCTTTCCGGACTCCAAGCGCCTCTTATTCGACGGTCACGAAGCCGGTCACGCTTCCCGCATCTATGTCATGAATCTGGAGGGAGATCAGCCTCACCCCATCACCCGCGAAGGATTCAGCTTGCGTCCCCACTCCCTGTCGCCTGACGGCAAACGCGTCGCCGCCGTCAGCAGTGACGGTATCGCCTTATTGCCGGTCGAGGGAGGAGACCCGCAGTTGGTCCCGGGTTCACGACCCGGCGATCAACTTCTCCGCTGGACCAAGAACGGCCAGACCCTACTGCTCGGCGCCCGCGGTGAGACTTCGTGTCCTGTTACACAGGTAGATCTGCAAACCGGAACCCGGACTCCGTGGAAAACTTTCAGCCCCGCCGACACCGCCGGCGTGGTCGGAGCAGCGTGTCCGCTAATCTCCGCCGACGAACAGCACTATGTATTCGGATACACCCGCAACCTCTCCGACCTGTTCCTCGTCGAACACCTGAAGTAGCAAATCGAAGAATCAAAAATAGCCTCCAAGATGAACATGTGGGGACAGCCGCCCCAGGTTGCCCAGTCGAGCGAAGCTCGACTGCCTTCTCCTGCGGCGAAGGCTACCCTAAGCCTTGGCCGATCCCCACCACCGTCCGATTGACCCTGTCCTACCAACGTGTTATAAATGCGAGTTTTGCACTGGTTCTTTTCGGAGCAGCGCTATAATCCCTCCGATTCGGTCAGCTGCAAAATCCGACGCGGCCAAGCTCAACACTCCGTTGTAGGTTTTGCGGTGGAAGCGTGTTCGGAATTCCGGCGATCTTTTCTGGCGTAAGCTGCACAGGCGTGCTCGGACGCGAGATGTTTTGTCGGAAGGCTGTACCTAAACACGTTTGTATATTCCTGAAACCGACCTATTGGAGGACTCATTATGCGCACCTGCCTCGCCACCGCTGCGTTCCGAGGACGACGCGTGGTTTCCGCTTTCCTGAAAAAATCTTTGGCCCTGGCCACCCTGCTTACCGTCGGCGCCGCGACTGCTCTTGCCCAACCTGCTCCTGAAGCCGGCGGCGAAGCCGCCCTGAAGCTTCCTGATCTTTCGCAAGTCACATTCCTCAACGGCGCCATCGACGGTCACCGCCTCTTGATGATCGGCATTCTGTTCTGCATCTTCGGACTCGGCTTCGGCATGGTCATCTACATGCGCCTCAAAAATCTGCCGGTACATCGCTCCATGCGCGAAATCTCCGAACTGATTTACGAGACCTGCAAAACCTACCTGGTCACGCAAGGCCGCTTCATCCTTCTCTTGTGGGCCTTCATCGCCGTCATCATCCTGCTTTACTTCGGCCTGCTCGAACACATGGAAGCCATGCGCGTCGTCATCATTCTCGGCTTCAGCCTGGTCGGCATCGCCGGCAGCTACGGCGTGGCCTGGTTCGGCATTCGCGTGAACACCTTCGCCAACTCGCGCACCGCGTTCGCCTCGCTCCCGGGCAAACCGTTTCCCGTTTATCAGATTCCGCTCGAAGCCGGTATGAGCATTGGCATGATGCTTATCAGCGTCGAACTCTTGATCATGCTCATCATCCTTCTCTTCGTCCCCGGTGACTACGCCGGCCCCTGCTTCATCGGATTCGCTATCGGCGAATCTCTCGGCGCGGCCGCTCTCCGTATCGCTGGCGGCATCTTCACCAAGATCGCCGACATCGGCTCCGACCTGATGAAGATCGTTTTCAAAATTAAAGAAGATGACGCTCGCAATCCCGGCGTCATCGCCGATTGCACCGGCGACAATGCTGGCGACTCCGTCGGCCCCTCAGCCGACGGCTTCGAAACCTACGGCGTCACCGGCGTCGCCCTCATCACCTTTATCCTTCTGGGTGTGAAACGCACCGACGTGCAAGTGCAACTGCTGGTCTGGATCTTCGTCATGCGCGTCATGATGTTGATCGCCAGCTCTCTTTCTTATTTCATCAACGCCGCCATCGCCAAGGCCCGCTTCGGCAACGCCGACGAAATGAATTTCGAGACTCCGCTGACCACCCTGGTCTGGCTTACCTCGATCGTCTCCATCGCCCTCACCTTCTTCGTCTCCTACTTCATCATTCCCGACCTCGGGGGCGACACCACCCAATGGTGGAAGCTGGCCGTCATCATCTCCTGCGGAACTCTCGCCGGAGCGCTCATCCCCGAGCTGGTGAAATCCTTCACCTCCACCGAATCTCGCCACGTCAAAGAAGTTGTCACCTCCGCCGAAGAAGGCGGAGCGTCACTCGGCATCCTCAGCGGCTTTGTTGCCGGCAACTTCTCCGGCTACTATCTCGGCCTGTCGATGGTCCTGCTCATGTCGATCGCCTATTACTTCAGCACCATGGGATTAGCCGGTGCCGCCACCATGCTCGCTCCCGCCGTCTTCGCCTTCGGCCTCGTCGCCTTCGGATTCCTTGGCATGGGCCCCGTCACCATCGCCGTCGATTCCTACGGCCCGGTCACCGATAACGCTCAATCCGTTTACGAACTTTCTCTGATCGAGCAGGTGCCAAACATCGAAGCGGAGCTCAAGAAAGATTTCAACTATTCCATAAACTTCGAGCGCGCTAAACACTTGCTCGAAGCCAACGACGGCGCGGGCAACACCTTCAAAGCCACTGCGAAACCCGTGCTCATCGGCACCGCCGTAGTCGGCGCCACCACCATGATCTTCTCCATCATCATGGCGCTCACCAACGGCCTCACCGAAAACGTGGACAAGCTCTCGCTGCTGCACGCCCCATTCTTCCTCGGGCTGATCACCGGCGGCGCCATGATTTACTGGTTCACCGGCGCATCCACGCAAGCCGTCACCACCGGCGCTTACCGCGCGGTTGAGTTCATCAAAGCCAACATCAAGCTCGAAGGTGTGGTGAAGGCCTCGGTCGCAGATAGCAAGAAGGTGGTCGAGATCTGCACCAAGTATGCGCAGAAGGGAATGTTGAACATCTTCATCGCTGTATTTTTCGGAACCCTGGCCTTCGCCTTCGTCGAACCATTCTTCTTCGTCGGCTACTTGATCTCGATTGCCATCTTCGGCCTCTACCAGGCAATCTTCATGGCCAATGCCGGCGCCGCCTGGGACAATGCCAAAAAAATCGTCGAAGTCGAAATGAAGCAGAAGGGAACTCCCCTGCACGACGCCACCGTCATCGGGGACACCGTTGGCGACCCCTTCAAGGACACTTCCTCCGTGGCCCTGAATCCGGTCATCAAATTCACTACGTTGTTCGGCTTGCTTGCCGTAGAGTTAGCCGTCACTCTGACCCGCGATCAAGGCTCAACCATCACCAACGTTTTGGCACTGGCCTTCTTCGTCGTCTCTTTCATATTCGTGTACCGCTCGTTCTACAGCATGCGAATCCGAAGCGATAAAGCGTAGCTCTTTTTTGAAAGGGTGCGGCTTCAAGCCGCGCCGCCAACTAAAACGCCATCCGGATTCCTGCCCGGATGGCGTTTACATTTTTCGATCCCACAGTCTTATTAGAAACTGCCTACCTGTGCGCCTCTGCGGATCATCCACTCTAATTCGGCCCCTTCATCTTATCCTTAACGCTGCGCGCCAGTTTCTCAATTTCTTCTGCCTTCTTCAGCACATTGAGCGACAGCATGTTCTCATTTGACTTATCTACATAGTCTTTCAGTTCCTGAGACAGCTTAAGCAACTTATCGGTGTCATTCTTAAGCTGAGCCTGCCGCTCCAGATTCGCTTTCTTGGCCATTTCGCGAACCAAACGGCGCTGGGCCTCATCCGTATCGCCCGGCGCGGTGAGGGGATCGGTTCTCATCGGAGGAGCGCCTGCTCTGGTAGCTTGGCTTAGAGCGCTGCCAGAAAACACAAGTAGAAGACAAACTGAAAGTGTCGAAACTATTCGTATGGATCGCACGCTGTCCTCGAGGTGGGCGTGAAACTTCCTGCCCAGCCTAAAGTATGCCACTTTCGGCGCAGTCACTGAGGGAAAATACACAGGCTAGAACTGGACAAAAAAAGCCAGCTCCCGCGGGAGCTGGCCACCTAAATATCTTGTTGCGATTGTTTACAGCGCGCTCATGTTCGACAAGAACTCGCCATTCGCTTTGGTCTTGCTCAACTTGTCGATCAGCAACTCCATCGCTTCCACCGGAGACAGCGGATTCAGAACCTTCCGCAGCACCCAGATTCGCGACAAGTCCTCGCGCGGAATCAGCAACTCTTCCTTACGCGTACCTGATCGTTGAATGTCGATGGCCGGGAACACGCGCTTATCCACCAGCTTGCGCTCGAGAATAATTTCCGAGTTGCCGGTGCCCTTGAATTCTTCAAAGATCACGTCATCCATGCGCGATCCGGTGTCAATCAGGGCAGTTGCAATTATTGTTAAAGACCCGCCTTCTTCAATATTTCGCGCCGAGCCAAAGAAGCGCTTCGGCCGCTGCAATGCATTCGAATCCACGCCGCCCGAGAGCACTTTGCCTGACGGCGGAACGATCGTGTTGTAAGCACGCGCCAGTCGTGTAATCGAATCCAGCAGGATCACCACATCGCGCTTGTGTTCCACCAAACGCTTCGCTTTCTCGATCACCATTTCCGCGACCTGAACGTGCCGCGCCGCAGGTTCGTCAAAGGTCGAAGAAATGACCTCACCCTTTACCGACCGCTGCATGTCCGTTACTTCTTCCGGACGCTCGTCGATCAGCAGCACCATCAGCACCACTTCGGGATGGTTCGTGGTGATCGAATTCGCCACGTTTTGCAAGAGCATCGTCTTGCCGGCGCGCGGCGGAGAAACAATCAGCCCGCGCTGCCCCTTGCCAAGCGGCGTCAACAAATCCATGACGCGCGCGCTGGCGTTCTCGCGCGTGGTTTCCAGCTTTAGCCGCTCCTGCGGATACAGCGGCGTCAAATTGTCGAACAGAATTTTGTTGCGCGCTTCGTCGGGCGACTCAAAGTTCACCGCCTCAATCTTCACCAGCGCAAAATACTTCTCGCCTTCATGCGGAGGCCGCACCTGCCCGCTAATCGTATCGCCGGTTTTCAAATCGAATTTGCGGATCTGCGACGGCGACACGTAAATGTCATCCGGCCCCGGCAAATAGTTGTAGTCCGGCGACCGCAGAAAGCCGTAGCCGTCAGGCAGGATTTCCAGCACGCCCTCGGCGAAAATGTGGCCTTCTTTTTCGCTCTGCGCCTGCAGGATTTTGAAGATGAGATCCTGCTTGCGCAGTCCGCTGGCACCGGGCAGCTCCAAGGTCCTTGCGATCTTGGTCAGCTCGGTGATGTTCTTTTCTTTCAGTTCAGCAATGGTCATGATTCACCTAAACCCGTGCACTAAAAATTTTTCGTTAGTGTCTGCGGGAGATTTTCAAAGGAGGGTATTCAGGGAAGACAAAACACCTGGAGGCGGGCGGACAGGGCTGCCTTAAGCAGCCCGCCGTTGTGCCTCAGCAAAATTTTCCGGCTCCGACAGAACATCCTGCCGCTCCGCGCCTGCGATCCGGTCCAATACACCGTTCATTGTTTCCTGGATTCTGGTGCTGGGCCGATGGAACTTCCGCGTGGCCTTGGAGGCGAGCTGGCATAACATATAACGATTGCGCAATGTCTGTAAAGCGTCAAACACACGATCAGAACGCATGTCTGTTTGCTCCTTCCTTATAAATAGGTATGGGCATTTCATCGCCCTTTGTTCCCTGGATATCGGCTAGAATCCTTGCCAAAATACTAAGTTATTGATTCTACTAAGGTTATTAAGGATTTAGCGCAATTCCTACCCACAATAGATGCGCGCCCGGACTCCGAAGATGCTTGTTTTTCCTGGTTTGGGCTCAAGGCCGGGAATGCTTCAGAGCAGACCTGGAAATCAGATGTCCGTGGAACAACATACTGTACTCGCAAACCCGAGAGAGGTCAACATATTTCTCGCTCGTTATAGCCTTGGGCATAACCATGTTGGGACAGCCGCGGCCGCCCCCGGCTGTCCGCTCGGGCGAAGCACGACCGCTCTCTCCGAGAAAGGAGAAACCAACCCTCTACTTAACGGTAACGTTCACATACGTCGTGTGAATTCCCTTGTATCCGTTATTCGGATCAATATCCTCAATCGCAAGCTGGTACGTTCCCGCCCCCGGCAACTTCACATTTTGATTCATAAATACGCTATTCATTCCCACCCCGGTGACGGACTCTCCCAGTTTCACCCCGTGAGTGTTATCCCAAACCTGAAGCTGATAAACCAGCGGAGTTTTCGCGCCATTTTGTTCGTACGCGTAAGCGTTAATCGGGACCGTGGTCGTCGGCCAAGTCGAATTATTCGCCGGCGAGTTGACATAAACTCCCAGATCGGAAGACACCGTGAAGGTGACCGTACTGCTATGGAGGACTTCTCCGGCTCCGCTAACATCCTCGACCGTTACGGTGTATTTGCCAGGAGCAAATTCGTACCATTGGCTGATGGCCGTCCCCTTCGGCGAATCTCCTAACTTAGTGCTGCCATTCCACACTTCGAGGTGATCGATTCCCGAGCTTGACGCCGGTGCGCCTGCCTCGACGGCGAACGCGCCGATAGGCACAATCCGCGATTGCGTGGAGTTATTCGCTGGGCTACTTACAAAAACCCCGTAGCCCGAAGACACGGTATAGTTCGTAATCTCATAGTGCAGAACCGGATAATTGGGCGCGCCGCCAACATCCTCCACTGTCATTTGATGTGCGCCATTCCCGGTCACCGTAAATGACTGATCAATCGTTTTGCTGAAAACGTTTCCCAGCTTGGTCGCCTTTCCGTTGAACGTGTCCCACACTTCCATGTGGTCCACGAGCGATCCTAGCTCCGACGCGCTCGCATCTATGTGTACTGACGGCCCCTGCGCGGAATTATTTGCGGGAGAATTGATGACTACGCTTCCCGCGTTGGAACGAAAAAAATCCGACATATCGAGGGCGGTAGCCGACCATCCTGGATAAGTCTCAATCCCCAGCGCATCCAACATCGTCCGCAACGTGTTCTCGTGTTTGTACGGGACATTGGAAACGTAACCTGACTTTACGTTCGGCCCCATAAGGGCGGTGTAAACCTTTCCCTCGCCGTCGCCGTTAGCATTATCGAAGGTGACGATCAAAAGTCCACTTCCACCGGATTTGAAATCTGCCAGGTTGAGCATCGGAACCAGATTGTTATTTAGAAAGTTGTCAGCGTTCGCCAGCGAAGAGCAGCTGTCGTGTAGATCCCAGCATCCGTCCGGAGCAATAATGGCAAACCGGGGCAGAGTTCCATTCGCTACATCAATGCCGAATTGCTCAAAGTCCACAATATTTCCCTGTGACCCCAGCACGTTGCTTAAGATTTCCTCGTACCACACCGCGGCGTTGTGGCGCGCATAGTAGTTCGTAAACGGTGGCTGGTCCGCCGATGTGAAGTCCGGAACATTAACCGTTCCCCCGGCATTGAGATAGTTTTGTACGTACACCTTCCAAGACAGCGGCTGGTTGTTCATTAAGTGAAATATATTTTCATCTGTGATCGGATCTTTGACCGATGAGGCCGCGCAACTTTTCATGGTGTTGCAGACATTGCCGTTGCAATTAAAATTATGGCCACCCGAAGGCACGCTACACACCGGCGCCCCCCCGCATTGATAATCCGATTCGCAACTTCCCGAAGCCAAATACAAATAGTCGAGCAATGACCCGCCCACGTCGGAATAGTAGTTGTTGGCATAGCCATACTTCTTTCCCTCGCTCACCAGCCAGTTCATCCCATTCGGAAATACAGTGCTGAACGAAGTATTCTCCTCCACCACCAACACTACGTGCTGCGCCAGCGGAACGCTCTGCGCCGAAGCGGCCGGCGATGCGCAAGTTAACATTGCACAGGCAAGAACCATGGATAATAGAGTGGAGGTGGCAGACTGGTTCCTGGGCGTTCGCATTCAGATTTCCTCTTAGATGTGTGGGATGGTGGAACTCTTACACCCGCAGACTCACACTTTCACCGCTTCGATTCGGGGGAAGAACCAAACGATGAGTCGACCAGAATGTGTCGCGAGAAATCGACTAATAGCGGATTTCTAAATTTCAGGCAAGATGTCGGGAGATTTAGTTCCCCCGAGGTCCTGAAACGGGAAACATCAATTTATTATCTGCCATGGTTACGTAGAACTGCGCAAACCCGCATAATCAGCGGATAAAACGTCGATAAAAAAGCCGCCCCCAAAAGAATAAATTCAACTTCCTTCGTCAACAACGACGTGAATGTTAAAAAGATTTTACGCGGCTGTCATCAAGCAGTCACATACCGTTAATGTTTCCGGTCGCAAAATCTGCGTAGGCCACCCTACCCCTTAGGAACTTACTTGCCAGCTTCCGGTTTCGCTGCCGGTTTCTCGAACAATTTCGCATCCACCGTGGGATTAAGCTCGAGGGCGCTGTATTCGGCGGTGCTTGTATCCTGACCGTTCTGCTTGTTGCGGCGCATAAATGGAACGTTCAGACCATCAACTGCTTTCCAATTGTCCATGTCGGTTTCACCCTGGACCGGTCCGCTTGGGCTCAGCGTGCCGTAAGTCTCTTTCAAGATGTGCCCGCTTTGTGGGTCAACGAACCAACGGATCAACGCTCCGTCGGCATTCACGTCGACGATGCGAGTCTCGATGTCCCCAACTTTCTCGGTGCCCGCAGCTCTGAGAAACACATTCGGATCTTTCGAATGTGCGGCGATGAAAATGGGATCGCGCTTGATCTGTTCCAAAGTCTCCGCCTTTTGGGAAGCAGGCAGGTCGCGCGTGCCTGAGCCTGGCATCGCCATGAAGGCCGCCTTCGGAGTCACCACAATATTCATGGTGCCGTTCGGAGTATCCATTACCGCGTGCAGATGATCCGGAAAGACAATGGTGGTCTCCATGTGCATGGGGAAGTCGCCCTGCGGAGTCTTCTGCGTCAACGTCAGTTGCGCCTTCACTGCCTTGATGCTGGCGAGTTTGCGCTCGCCACCCATGGCAGCAACAACTTTCGCCGCCAGAGCTTTGCCTTCCTCATTAGAGGCCGTTGGCTTCTCGCTCTTTTCTTCTTTGGCTGCTGGGGGAGGCGGAATGCTGATATCGATTTCCTTTACTGGCCCCAGTGAGGACAGCGGCTTGTCGAATTCTTTCGTGTTGCCGACCACCAGCACTGCGAACTGATCGCGATGGACGTATTTCGTAGCGACGCGGTTCACGTCGACCGCTGTTACCTTCTGGATTTCGGCCGGGAATTTGTCGAGCCAGTCCGAGGGATATCCATAAAATTCGTAGGTCACGCGTTCGGCAAGCACTTTGTCCGGAGAATCGAGACGGAAAATGAAGGCATTCAGGATGGCGTCTTTAGCCTGCTTGATCTCGTCGTCCGTGATGGATTGCTTAGAAAGATTGGCGATGTCCTCATCGAGGGCCTGAATCGATTCGACCGTGCTTTGACTTTTCGTGCCGAGAACAAATTGCAGAATCCCGGGGTGTCCGAAGTTAGTTCCGACGCCGCCCCCGACGTTATACGCGAGGCCGCGTTTCGTGCGGATGTCGTTGAACAGCCGCGAGGAGAACCCGCCGCCAAACGATTCATTGAAAACAGAAATGGCGTAATAGTCAGGATTGTTGCGGGTAGTGCCGAGTCCCACCATATGAATGCTGCTCTGATTCACATCTTCTTTCGAGATCAGATAGTAGCCGGGTGGGGCGGGATGATATTGAACGTCATCTTTGGGCAGTTCACCACCTTTCGGCCAGGATTCAAACACGGCGCGCAGTTTGGCTTCCATGGCCTTCGCATCGAAGTCACCGCTGAGGCCAAGAATCATCTGGTTCGGGTGAACATAGGTTTTATGCCAGTCAAGCAGATCCTGGCGGGTGATGGCGGCGATTGTTGAATATTCAGGCTCACGTGCGTAAGGATTATCTTTCCCGTAAGCCAGTTTGGCGGCTTCGCGATGGGCGATTGCGCTGATGTCGTCGTTGCGCCGCGAGATGCTGTCGTAGGCCTGCTTCTGCGCGAGATCAAGCTTGTCGGCGCGGAATTCAGGATTCTGCAGCAGATCTGCGAACACTTTGAAGACGTCGTCGAAGTCACCCTTCAGGCAGTTCAATCCGATATTGGTGGAATCCGGGCCGCCGCTGGTTTCAACTTTGGCTGCGCGGACTTCCAGAAAATCATCCAGTTGATCGCCGGTTTTGGTTTTAGTGCCACCCGTGCGCCAGACTTCGCCATAGATATCGGCGAGTCCAACTTTGGCCGCGGGTTCATTATGTGAGCCGCCGCGGATGCGCGCGGAAGCGTTGATCAACGGCAATTCATGATCCTCCTGAAGAAAGATCACCAGGCCGTTCGAGAGCTGAATCCGCTTCGGCTGCTGCGGCTTGAATACAGGGAGAGGCGGTACCGCGATCTGGCGCCAGTCCGTGGTCTGAGCCGTCGCTGGTGGGACCATCGCGACAATTGCGGCCGCGGCGAAGATCAACGAAAAAGCAACCCGCTTCAAGTTCAAATTCATCGCGCACCTTTTCATCGCGAACCTCCCTGATCCGGCGAACCCTCATCGGAGGAACTTCGTTCGGCAGGAGCTTGCTCCCCGCCTTCACCACCGCCCGGCACGTTTTCGATTATTCCCACGGTGCGATTGGTATCGTTGAAAGTTTCATTGGCCACGCGACGAATATCTGCTTTGGTCACGCGATCGATGCGATCAACGGAACGGAATAATTCCCGCCAGTCCCCGTAGCGAGTCTGGTAGGTGGCGAGCTGGTTTGCTAATCCCTCGTTCTCCGCCAAGCCCCGGATGAGGTTCGCTTTAGCGCGGGTCTTGATCATCTTCAACTCTTCATCGCTGATGTCTTCTTTTTTCAGGCGCTCGATTTCGACGTGGATCGCGTCGGCTACTTCCTGCGGTGCGTGTCCCGGCAACGGGAAAGCATAGAAGGCGAACAGGTGGGGGTACTTGATGCCGGGCAAGCCGCTGAATCCGGCGGAGAACGCTGCAATCTTTTTATCGCGCACCAGTGCCCGGTAAAGACGGGAGGTGCGGCCTTCCGACATAAGATCCGTGATCGCGTCATACACCGCATCGTCTTTCGACATGTAATCGGGGCGGTGATAGCCTTCGAGATAAAGCGGCTGCGATTTATCTTTCAGTACCACTTTGCGTTCGGAATTCTGCGAAGGCTCTTTTGTGGTAGTTTCGTCGGGCTTCTCACTTGGGGGCAAGCGTCCGAAATATTTCTCCAGAATCGGCAGCACGTCCGCAGCCTTCACATCCCCAGCCACCGCGACGACCATATTCGCCGGGACGTAGTATTCGTCAAAGAACTTCTTTGCGTCAGTGGCCGAAAAAGAGTTTAGATCGGACATCCATCCGACTGTAGGGCGGTGGTAAGGATGGGCTTCGAACGCGGATGCGCCGAACTGCTCCAGCAGGCGGCCAATTGGATTGCTGTCGGTTCGCATCCTGCGCTCTTCAATCACTACATTGCGCTCCTTGTAGAACTCGCGCATAACCGGGTGAAGGAACCGCTCCGATTCCAGATACGCCCACAACTCCAGCCGGTTGGTGGGCAGCGAGTAATGGTATTCAGTCTCGTCGTAATCCGTGGACGCGTTCAGATCCTGGCCGCCGCTCTGTTCGATAATTTTGCCGAACTGGTTGGGAACGACGTATTTGTCGGCCTCGGCAATCGCATCTTTCCAGGCTTTCTCCAGTTGTTTCAGTTTGGCCTCGTCGCGGCCTACGGTTTTGTCGCGTTCCCTGAGATAGGCCGCATAGGTGGTCTCGACTTTTTCGAGCGCGGGCTTCTCGGCGGAGTAGTCCTTGGTTCCGATCGTGTCGGTGCCCTTGAATGCCATGTGCTCGAACATGTGCGCCAGGCCGGTCTTGCCCATGGGATCCTGGACGGAGCCAGCATCGACCAGCGTAAAGAAGGAGAACACCGGAGCCTCAGGCCGCTCGCAAATAAGAATGGTGAGGCCGTTAGCCAGCTTCTTTACCGTGATCCGCTTTTCAAAGGAAGCGACATCCTGAGCCGCGGCAATGGAAGCAAGCAGCGCGATTAGTGCAAGGGACTTAAGTATGCGGTGTTTCATCGGACCTCCGAATAGCTCGAGCTTTGTGGGCCGAAATGTGCGAACAGCCATGTTTAGACGACCGGGCAGGGTAGAAGTTTGAAATTACGTGGGGGCACGGGAGGTTGTCAAACTCCCGTCTGCACTTATCCAAAGGGGAACCTAGGGATAGGGCCGTATTTGGTGTGGGAGACGGTTTCATGCACAATACCTCCTGGAGAGCGTACGCACGATGGATTCGACGATCGAAATTCAAGGCAAGCAGCTTAAGCTGTCGAATCTGGAGAAAGTCCTTTATCCAGCCACGGGATTTACCAAGCAGCAAGTCATCGACTTCTACGTTCGTATTGCACCAGCAATGCTGCCGCACTTGGCGGGACGTCCTCTGACGCGCAAGCGCTATCCCAATGGCGTGGACGAGGAATTTTTCTACGAGAAGAACGCGCCGCAGCACCGTCCCGATTGGGTGAAGACTGCCCCCATCTGGAGCGAAGGCAACCACCGCATGGTGCACTACATTCTCGCCGATGACCTGTCTACGCTGGTGTGGCTGGCGAACCTGGCAGCGATCGAACTGCATCCATCGCTTGCTTTGGCAAAAGATATTACCTGTCCCACTATGATGGTCTTCGATCTCGATCCCGGGCCGCCGGCAAACATCGTGCAATGCTGCCAGGTTGGTCTGTGGCTGCGCGAAATCTTTGATCACTTTAAACTTCAAAGCTTTCCGAAAACCTCGGGCTCGAAGGGTCTGCAGATTTATGTCCCGCTCAACACTCCAACCAAGTATGAGTTCACAAAAACTTTTGCACGTGCCCTGGCACAGTTGCTTGAACAAGAACATCGGGACATGGTTGTGTCGGACATGAAGAAGACGCTTCGAACCGGAAAAGTTTTTGTCGACTGGAGCCAAAACGACGAACACAAAACTACCGTCGCCGTGTATTCGCTGCGGGCGCGGGAGCGTCCTACCGTTTCGACGCCCGTGACTTGGGAAGAAGTGGGACAATGTCTCAAGAAGAAGGATGCGAACTTACTGGTCTTCGAAGCGTCCCAGACAGTCGCGCGTGTGGAGAAGAAGGGCGACTTGTTCGCGCCCTTGCTCAAATTGAAACAGCGCTTGCCGGACCTTAAGCCGCTCATGGTTTCTTCTGCAGCAGAGCCGGAGGAAATGGTATCGATCGCCGCCCAAGCGGAGGAGGAACCCACGCGTCCTCGCCGTGCCGCGAAGAAAATAACCAACCAGCCGGCAGCCCGCAAGCCGCCTGCTCGCAAGGCTAAACGCAGGATATAATCCCGACCGCTGCAGTTTGCGCGAGACCTCACCATGTCACAACTATTCGTGGGAACTTCTGGATGGGCCTACCCGAGCTGGAAGCCCGACTTCTATCCCGACAAGCTCGCGCAGAAGAAATTTCTAAGCCACTACGCTACCCAGCTCAATACCGTCGAGGTGAATTTTACTTTTCGCCAACTGGTGAAAGAATCCACGATACAGAATTGGATTGAACAAACGCCCGCGACCTTTCGCCTTGGAGTTAAAGCGCATCAGGTCATCACGCATATTAAGCGGTTGAAGGGAACCGAAGATTTTGTTCCGCGCTTTTTGGCGACCATCGAGCCGCTCGCAGCCGCCGGCAAGCTCGGACCCGTGCTGTTCCAGTTGCCGCCGAATCTAAAACAAGATGTAGGCCTGCTTAACGATTTTCTTGCGCTTCTTCCGCGCACCCTGCCCGCCGCTTTCGAATTCCGTCACGACTCCTGGTTCGCCGATTCGACGTGGGAAGCGCTTAAGTCGCGCGGGACCGCCTTGTGCGTGGCAGAAACGGAAGAACGTACCACGCCAGACATCGTCACCGGGCCATTTGTTTACTACCGGTTCCGCAAACCCAGTTACACGGACGAAGAGCGGCGAGCTATGGTCGCGCGGATTGGCGAGCATATGGCCGCGGGACGTAATGTGTTTGCGTACTTCAAGCACGAGGAGACGCCCGAAGGTGCGCTGTACGCGGTTGACTTGCTGCGTGGTGTGACACAGACTTAGCGAGCACTCTTCGTTGCGTGCATCATTCCGAACCTATTCTGAGCCCCTGGGCATCTGTCTCATTACTACCTCCAGTGTCTGATAACGCGCATACTACTTATCCCGTCGTCATGGCTTTGACAGCCAACTCGCGCGTGCTTTCCGCCTTTCTCGACTACCTGCGAATCGAGAAGGGATTGGCGCCGCTTTCGATCACGGCCTATACCACCGACATCTGCCAGTTCTCGGAGTTTCTCGAGAAACGGAAGCGCGACCTACTCACTGCGCGGCGCATCGAAGTTCGCGAGTTTCTGCAACAACTTTTTTCCCATCAGGTGGACGGCCGCAGCGTGGGACGAAAGCTGTCGGCCCTTCGGCATCTCTATCGCTACCTGCTGCTGGATAAGAAAATCGATCACGACCCGACCCTGAACATCGAATCGCCGAAACAATGGAAAGTCCTTCCAAAGGCATTGGCTCGCGATGAGATGGAAGCCACGCTTGCGGGGCCGCTCACTTTGCAGGCCGGCGGCTCGGCGCGCCACACCAAAGATTCAGCGGCGCTCGTGGCTCGCGATCAGGCCATGTTGGAAGTCTTCTACGCGGGTGCGCTGCGGGTATCGGAACTCGTCAATGCGAAACTCGAAGATTTGAAACTCGACGCAGGCTACATGCTCGTGCGCGGAAAGGGTGACAAGGAACGCGTGGTCCCATTAGGAAAATCGGCGCAGCAGTCGCTCGCCACGTATCTTACGCAGTCACGCCCTGTGCTCGCGGCCGGGAAGAGAGGTACAACTGCGATCAGCAGCGCCGCCTCTGCCAGGAATTCACCTCTGCTTTTCATCGCGCGTGGCGGCCGCATTCTTACCCGTCAACGGGTATGGCAGATGGTGCGCGCTGCCTCAGCCACTTCCGGGCGCGCCGCTTCCCCGCACATGCTGCGTCACTCCTGCGCCACGCATATGGTTGAAAACGGCGCCGACCTGCGCACGGTTCAGACGATTCTCGGTCACGCAGATATCTCGACTACGCAGGTCTATACCCATCTGGCGCTCGACCGGCTAAGAACGGTCTATCAGAAACATCATCCCAGAGCGAAGGCGAGAAATTCGTGACTTCAGTGATTGCAACAGAGCGGGCCAAGACCACTGCCGGCAAAGCCGTCGCCGACTTTCTGCGTCATCTTGGTGAGCGAAACGCTTCGCCGCACACCATCAAGGCTTACACTCGCGATCTGTCATTATTTGCAGCGTACGCCGGTCCGCGCGGATGGAAACAGATCGACCACATCGCCGTGCGAGGATTCCTGTCGCAGCTCTACGAAAATGGATTGAGCAAAACTTCCGTAGCCCGCGCTCTAGCCGCCGTGCGATCTCTTTATCGTTGGTTGGCTCGGGAAGGAGTGGTCGAACAGAATCCGGCGAAACTTGTGGCCACGCCAAAACTGGCTAAAAAACTCCCCCGCGTACCTACCATTGAAGAAATGAATTCTGTAATCGACGGAGAAATGCCCGCTGTAGCCGCTTTTCCCGAGCGCGACCGCTTGATGTTGGAACTGCTCTATGGCTGCGGCATCCGCAATTCTGAGCTGACCGGAATCAACCTTGACGACATTCGTCTGAGCGCCGAAGCCATTCTCATCCGCGGCAAAGGAAAGAAAGAGCGCTACGTGCCTTTTGGAGACTCAGTAAAGAGCGCGCTCGCAGCCTACCTGCCCGAGCGCCAGAAAACGCTTGCGGCCAGCCATAAGCATCCGAACGCCCTCCTGATCAACCGCCGCGGCGGGCCGCTCACGACGCGCAGCGTCGGACGCATCATCAAAAAAATCGCCGTAGCCAAAGGGCTTTCGCCCGACGTCCATCCGCATACGTTGCGCCATGCCTTTGGCACGCACATGTTAGAGGAAGGCGCCGACTTGCGAGCCATTCAGGAATTGCTCGGCCACGAGCGCCTCGCCACTACCCAGCGCTATACCCAGTTGTCGATGAAGCATGTGCTCCAGGTTTACGACCAGACGCATCCTCGAGCCAAGTAGCCTGGCCCCGGCGCTGCTTCATTACCTCCGTAATTTCGCTTTTCTCATCGTCCGCTTGAAAATGCATTTACGGGAAAGTTCGGGCCTGAACCGGCCTATATCCACCAAAGTAAGGAGGATCGAACTGCCGCTGTTTCCCCGGCGGAGGAGCATTTGCGCAAAATTAATCCGGAACTGTGGCTGTTGTTCTTTCTTGTACTGATTGCCGCGATGTTGAATTTTCTGGTCGCATCGCAGCGCATGGCCCTCGTCTTTTACTTTCTGCCGACGCTATTTTCTGCCTGCCACTTTGGCCGTCGTCACGCCACTCTCACCGCGCTGGCGAGCGTGATCCTGGTAACACTGTTGCTGGTCACGAACCCAGTCGTTTTCAACCGCAAGGTGGAGTTGCCGTTTGATCCGCGCTGGTTTGACCTCGCCCTTTGGGGCGGAGTGCTCATGGTTGCAGGCTACGTCACCGGCACACTCTACGAGCGAAATCAAAAAACAATACGCGAGATGGAGGACGGCTATGATGGCATGCTGACGATCCTGCAGAACTTTCTCGCGAATCAGAAATACAGCGATGCCCACGCTTACCGTATCGCCATGTGCGCTATCAGAATTGCCGAAACCCTTGGCTTGGACCCCGGCAGCGTGGAAGACATTCGCACCGCGGCCTTGTTGTTCAACCTGAAAGAACTGGGCATCAGCATCGAAGTAATTTCAAAAGCCGCGCAGGGAACGCAGGAAGACCTTCGCCAGCCGCGACCCGGCTCCGCGAAACCCGTTTCCAAAGCCAGCGGCATGGGCGGGTCTTTACGCCGTGCCATCCCGATTTTTCTGTGCGAACGCCAGTTGCGTCTGGATGGCGACGGCATCGGCGTGGGTGACGCCGCGTTCGAAGTTCAGATTCTGCTGCTCGCGGAAGAATATGAGTCGCTCATCAGCGGCAACGGTGGCACCAAGCTGGCGCCCTCTCAAGCCGGCAAGGAAGTCGTGCGCCGGTTCGGCAGCCGCTCTGACTCGATGATCTTGGACGCATTTGCGAAAGCTTTTAGCGGAGAAGCTGCCGGAGCAGGCGCGTAGGGCGCCCCACAGTTAGCGATCCGCTAGTGATCTGCATCGTGCGCCGGAGTCTGGCGCCGCAATTCTTCCCACATCCCCACAACTCTCGCTCTCAGTTCAGCAGTCAGCTCATCGTATGCCGCTTCCGACGCCTCGCTCTCAGGCGGCGGAATTATCGGATCGCCAAACACTATCTTCAGCGGCGTGAATCCCTGGAACGGTTTATTTCGCGGCCACGCTTTGTAAAAGCCTTCAATCGCTATCGGCACAATCGGTACTTGCAGATGAATGGACAAAATTGCCGCGCCCTTCTTGAATATCCTCGGCGTACCGTCAATCGAGCGTTCGCCCTCGGGATAAAGAATGAGGGGACGCCCCTGCCGTAAGCCGAACGCTCCGGCGCGCATCGCAGGAATCAGATGCGCATCCGGATCGACAACCACAGTCCGCAGCGTGCGCGCCAGTCGCAGCATCAGACCCTTCCCGAAAATTTCGCTGGTGCCAACGGCAAAAACCCTTTCGAACACGGGAGGCGGAAGAACGCTGGCCAGGATCAGCGGATCGAGATAGCTCTGGTGGTTGGATGAAAGTATGTACGCGCCGCTTCGCGGCAGCTTCTCGATCCCGCTGACATGCAGATCAAAGCGGTCGAGCGCGATAACTTGGGTCAATCGTGAAAACACGTACCAGAAAGCAGCGCTCACTGGTTGCGGCCGCACCAACGCGAGCACATCGGTGCGTTCTGGATCTTCGGAGAGGATAGTCTTCCATCCGGCAAAAGCTGGGCGTGTTCCCGGGCCACCCGCGCCGCTGGCCGCGCTTTGCAGAACCGCATCCACCAGGTCTCTTACTGTGTAGATCTGGGCGAGTTGTGACTCTTCCACGTTTCCGCCGAGCTGTTCTTCGATATGGCTCAGCAGTTCGACGCGCTGCATGGAATCGAGTCCTAGGTCGAGTTCGAGGTTGTGCGTCGGCCGCAAACTTGGCGGAGCGGATCGCGACGCTTCGCGGATAATCTGCAGCGCTCGCTGCACATCAGGCTGGTCAAGCCATGCGGATTCCTCGGGGGTTAACGGTTGTTCGACAGGTAAGTCCGAATCATCGGCAAGTTTTCGAGTCTGGTTTGCCTTTATCCGCTTTTCGATTTCGAAGCGTTTGATCTTGCGGGTGCTGGTGCGTGGCAAATCCTCCTGCCAGATTTCATAGCTGCCAATGCGTTTGGTGGAGGCGATCTGTTGCGAGAGCCCCTCAATATCGAACCGAATTACTTCCTTTGCATTCACAATCTTCTTCTGCCGCAGCGCGTCGAAATTAGGCACGATCACTGCGTGCAAGCGGTCCCCGCCTTCACCCGGCTTTCCTTCGAGCCCGATTACCGCCAACTCTTTGATATACGGCGATTTCAAATAGTGCGCCTCGACTTCTTCGGGATAAATATTCTTCCCGTTGCTAAGTACGATCACTTCTTTTTTTCGGCCGGTGAGAAACAGGTTGGCATGGGCGTCAAAATAACCGAGATCGCCAGTGTAGAACCATCCCTCGCGCAGGACCTCCGCCGTTGCGTCGGGCCGGTTCCAGTAACCTTTCATCACCACTGCCCCGCGCAAAGCGACTTCGCCAGTGGCCGGGCCGTCTTCCTGGGGCTGAGGATCCACTATCTTTCCCTCGACTCCCTTCATTGCCTTGCCCACCGACCCAATCACGTTATTGCCTGGCGAGTTTGCGTATACCGCCGCCGTAGTTTCCGTGAGACCGTAGGCTTGCAGGACGTCAATACCAAGCGCGTGAAAGTCGCGGCCAATTTCCGGGTCAAAACGCGAGCCGCCCGTTGCCAGGTAGCGCATCTTCTCGCCCAGAGTTTCATGCACTTTCTTGAACAGAATCGGTCCAGCATTGATCCCTACCCTGCGCAGCGCGCGGTTCAACGCCATCATGCGCCGGAATATTTTCTGCGTGAGCGCGCCTCGCTTGGCGACTTCCTGGAAAATACGCTCGTGAATCAGATAATAGAATTGCGGCACAACGGCAAACGCAGTGATGTTGCGCTCGCGCAAGGCGCGCAGGAGTTCCGTTGTGTTCAGCGTTTCGAGATAGACAACCCGCGAACCTTTCACCAGTGGCAAAAGTAGATTTGCCATCTGCGCCAGGACGTGAAACATGGGCAGCACACCCAGCAGTGCGTCCGTAGGACCGAGATCGATCCAGTTGAACACCGCTTCCACTTCTCCCATAAAATTAGCGTGGGTGAGCATCACGCCCTTTGGATCTGCGGTGGTCCCGGACGTATAGAGGAGGGAAGCGATGTCATCCGCCGACGAGGTTGCGGGTTGAAAACTTCCCGAGCCGCCATCGAAGATTGCAGATAGATTACCCAGCCATTTCTCGTTGCCGGGCTTGTTTTCCGCGCGCTCTGGATCCATCAGCACGAGACCTACGTTAAGGCCCGAAACTGCTTCTCGCGATACTTGTGCATGCTTCGTGTCGCAGAATAAAACGGATGTCCCGCTGTCTTTCAACAGTTTCGAGAGTTGATCGGCGTGCAGCGCGGTATCGAACGGGACCACTGTGCATCCCGCCGCAATCACGCCGAGATAAGCCGCGACCCACCGCGGATGGTTGTCCGCCAAAATTGCCAGCCGCGCTCCGTGCTCGAACCGGTTTTCACTGATCCATCGCCCTACAGATTCCGCCATCCGCCGAAGCTCAGCGTACGTGCAACTCTCGATATGATCGTGACCCTGGAGTTCCAGTGCGACGTTGCTCGGCCAGCGATCCGCGCATTCGACAAAACGGTCGTAAAAAGTGGGCATGCTTCGTGGGGAATATACACGAAAAGTGTATTCACCGCCGGGCTCGCGCCGAACACCTGTTCGGCGCATCTAAATATGCTAGGCTAAAAGGGATACGCTGGTGGCAGTCCTGCCCCGAGGGATTTCAAGGTTTGATTAACACACTAATAGGTAAGGTCTTTGGGACCAAAAACGAGCGGGTCATCAAGAGCTTGATGCCCAGGGTCGAGGCTATCAACGCGCTCGAACCGCAGATGCAAAAGCTCACCGATGACGAACTGCGCGCCAAAACCGACGAATTCCGCAAAAGAATTCAAGAGCGCCTGAGTCGCGTCAACACAGCAGTGGAGCCGGAACCACAGGCCGAAGAGCAGCTGGAAACGGCAGTCAATCCCGACCGCGCCAAGCAGTTCGATAAAGAGCAATACGACACTCTTCAGGAAGTTCTGGACGAAATCCTGGTAGAAGCTTTCGCCGTGGTACGCGAAGGGGGACGCCGTGTGCTCAACATGCGCCACTTCGACGTGCAGCTGATCGGCGGCATGGTGCAACACAAGGGAATGATTTCGGAAATGAAGACTGGCGAAGGTAAAACGCTGGTCGCCACGCTTCCGGTATACCTGAACGCGCTCAGCGGCCGCGGCGTGCACGTGGTTACCGTCAACGACTATCTGGCCAAGCGCGACTCGGAGTGGATGGGTAAGCTCTATCGCTTTCTCGGCCTGACGGTTGGTGTGATCGTTCACGATCTTGACGACGAGCAGCGCCGCGCTGCCTATGCCGCCGACGTCACGTACGGCACTAATAACGAATTTGGTTTCGATTACCTGCGCGACAATATGAAGTTCGATCTGAAGGATTGTGTGCAGCGCGGCCACAATTTCGCGATCGTCGACGAAGTCGATTCCATCCTGATCGACGAAGCCCGCACTCCGCTGATCATTTCAGGCGCAAGCGAAGAATCCACCGACAAGTATTACCGTGTAAACCGCATCATTCCGAAACTTGAAAAAGGTGAGGAACTTGAAGTCGCCCCCGGCGAAGCCGCGCAGCTGACCGGCGACTTTGTCGTCGACGAAAAGCACCGCAACATCACCGTCACCGACGAAGGCTGGACAAAAGTCGAGCAACTGCTCGGCATCGGCAACATTGCCGACCCGGAAAACTGGCCGCTCAAGCATCACGTCGAAACCGCTGTCAAAGCGCATGCGCTCTATCGCCGCGACGTGGAATACGTGATTAAAGATGGCGAGGTCATCATCGTCGATGAGTTTACGGGACGTATGATGCCGGGCCGCCGCTGGTCCGACGGTCTGCATCAGGCCATCGAGGCCAAGGAAGGCGTGAAGATCGAGCGCGAAAATCAGACCCTCGCTACCATCACCTTTCAAAATTACTTCCGCATGTTTAAGAAGCTGTCGGGCATGACCGGCACTGCTGAAACGGAAGCTACTGAATTCGACAATATTTACAAACTCGACGTCATCGTCATTCCGACCAATAAACAGATGCTGCGCCTGGAGAATCCGGATGTAGTTTTCCGTACCGAGAAAGAAAAGTACTTCGCGGTTGCGGATGAAATTCAAAAGCTGCATGAAAACGGACAGCCGGTTCTGGTCGGCACGACTTCCATTGAAAAATCCGAGCGGCTTTCCGAATTGTTGAAGAAAAAAGGCCTGAAACAACACGTTGTTCTGAACGCCAAGTTCCACGAGCGCGAGGCTGAGTATGTGGCCCAGGCCGGGCGTAAAGGCATGGTCACCATCGCCACCAACATGGCCGGCCGCGGAACTGACATTCTGCTCGGGGGCAATCCCGAATTCATGGCCAAGCAGGAGTTGGTGAAGAAGGGAATCGCCCAACAACTCCGCGTTGCTCAAGGCAAGATCGAAGGTCCGCAGGAAGATGGCACGATTTCAATTTTCTACTACAACGGCAACGAATACACCGTGCCCACCGATAAATGGACCGAAGCTTTCGACCGCCATAAGGAGCAGACCGACAAAGAGCACGACGAAGTTACCGCTGTCGGTGGCCTGCACATTCTCGGCACTGAACGCCACGAGTCGCGCCGCATCGACAACCAGCTTCGCGGACGCGCCGGCCGTCAGGGCGATCCCGGCTCCTCGCGGTTTTATCTCGCGCTTGAAGATGACCTGATGCGCATCTTCGCCAAAGAGTGGGTTTCGAAATTGCTTGAACGCTTGGGGATGGAAGAAGGTGTTCCGATCGAATCCAAGCTGATCAGCCGGCGCATCGAGACCGCACAAAAGGCGGTTGAAGGCCAGCACTTCGAATCCAGAAAACATCTCCTCGAATACGACGATGTCATGAACAAACAGCGCGAGGCCGTGTATGGCTTGCGCCGCCGCTTGCTCGAAGGCATGGATCAGAAAGATCTGATCCTCGAAGACTACGTCTCAGCCATTCTTGGCGGTCTCATGGACGAATACTGTCCGCCTAAAGCGCACGCCGACGACTGGAATATTAAAGGACTGAAGGACGCTGTATTCACGCGCTTCGGCGTCGATTTCATCGCGGAGGGTGTGAAGCCGGAAGCGCTGAACCGGCAGAACCTGGGCGACGCGATTTTCGAAAAGCTGAAAGAACGCTACGACGCGAAAGAAAAACTCATCGGCCCTGACGCCATGCGCCATCACGAGCGCATGATCATGCTTAGCGTGATCGACCAGCAGTGGAAAGATCACTTGCTGAGCATGGACCATCTGAAGGAGGGCATCGGCCTCCGCGGTTATGGCCAGCACGATCCGCTGGTCGAATATAAGAAAGAATCGTTCGAGATGTTCGAGGCGATGCTGCAGCGCTTTCAGGAAGACACGGCCCGCTATCTTTACCTGATGCAGATTATTGAGCGTCCGCCAGATGCGGGGCCGAGTGGTCCACAAGGAGACGAGCCCTCGGGCCATGGTCCGGAGCCTGGAGTGCCCTCGCAGCAGGGAACGGGCGGAAATGGACATCGCCCTCCACGCCTCGTCGCGACGTCCGCCGACGATCTGGAAGAAGCCTTCATGCGCCGCAAGCGCCGCGAACTCGAACAGGCGCGCATGGCCGGCGGCGGAGAAGTGCAGCCTGTTCAGCAAGTCGTTCGCGGAGAGGAAAAAGTGGGCCGGAACGATCCATGCCCCTGTGGATCGGGTAAGAAATTCAAGAAGTGCCACGGGGCGTAGAAGAGCAATGACGAACATGTAGGACAGCCGCCCTCGGCTGTCCAGTCGGGCGAAGCGCGACTAGTTCTTGGTTGCCGCGAAAGTCATTTCTTCGGCGTGGCTGTTTGATCGCCCCTTCCACTCCGCAAATAATCCCGCATAATTCGTCGTAATGTAATCCGCCTCGCTCACTCCCAGCTTTTTCGCCGTCGCATCAATCCACCGCGGCATCCCCTCGATCTCGCAGAAGTTTCCAATGGGCGTTTCATCTACTACGACCTGCCCTTTCCCGTCCGTCCACTCAGCTCTAAATTTCTCGTAGCGAAACGACGGCGCATATCCCAAAGCCCGCAGGATCAAATCCATCTGCTTCCCATCTTCTACTGAAGTTTCCAACTCTTCGCGGCTGCTGTGCCGTCCGGTCTTCTTGCCGGACTTATGCGTCAGCGTCCACTCTGATCCGTACTGGCGCAGCCGCAACAATTCTTTGCGATTCCGCAATACTCCTCCCGGCAGATCGTAAAGCGTATTCATCTCGTGCGTGCGCCGCGTGGTCATGCGAAATCCTGCGGCCCGCAACTTGCGCGCCAACGCCCGCAAGTCCTCTACACGAAATTTGATTTCGATTTCCTGCGCCATCTGATGGAAGTTTATTACAGAGGAACAGCGTCCGTCGTCGGAGAGTGGGCGCGTCCATAGGGAGATCTGCGGATTCTTTTCTGCCACTGTACCGGCTCGATGGGGCCGACGGCAAAAACCCAAGTAAGCGCGCCCAGCCATGAAACCAGGCCGGTAATCAAAAAAGGCCAATAAAACTGGCCGGTGCGGTTCAGCACGAAACCGGTAATTGCGGGGGCGAAGCCGCCTCCCAAGCTTCCTATGAAATTTTGCACTCCGACCCAACGTCCTGAGCACTGCGGGCCAGCCAGAGTCTGCGTGACGGCCCAGCAGTGGCATGAGGTCATTCCCATGAAAATTCCGGCCGCCGCGAGCACCCAGATAAAAGTATCGCCCGGTGTAACGGCGGAGGCAGCCAGAGAAATTCCAACGCCGATCATTCCCACGCCCATCGATGTCTTTCTCACACGGGTTGCCGACGCACCCGCGGCGATCCACCGGTCCGAAAGCTTGCCTCCCACCAGCGCCGAAGCCGCCGCCAGGAAAAAGATCAATCCCCCGACCCTGGCCATTTGATTCATTGAGAGATTACGGGAACGCACCAGATAAAACGGCAACCACGCCACCAAAAAATACAGAACGTAATTCATGCAGAGCAGTCCAACGCTGGTTCCCCAAGCCGAGCGTTCGCGAAGAATATCGAGAAAACCTACCTTATATTCGTCGGCGGGCGCCGGTGTGGTTGTGCCAGCCGGCATCCAGGCAAGCCATGGAATCAGCCATAGTAGGCTTCCAAGGCCCAGCACCAGAAAGAAAGGTCGCCAGCCAAAGCGGCCAACCACGGTCCCTCCGACCAGCATGCCGATGGCTGGTCCTAAAGAAAGTCCGGCCATGATTGCTGCATTAGCGATGCCGCGTTTGTTCTCGCCAAAGTAGCGACTGCTGAGAATTTTGGAGTACGCCGGGAATGCTATCGATTCACCGATGCCCAATACCACCCGAATAACAATCCAGGCCGTGAACCCGTGCAACAGTCCGGTGACTGCCGTGGCCGCCGACCACACGAAGAATCCCGCGGCAAACACCCACTTCACTTCGAATCGATCGACGAACCATCCGGCGGGAATTTGCATGCAGCCGTAGGTCCAGAAGAATACAGAGAGCAGAGTGCCGAGTTGTGACGCCGAGAGCCCCAATTCGTTCTTCAACAGCGGAGCTGCAATCGAGAGGTTGCTGCGGTCGACGTAGTTAATGAAAACCGAAACGGCAAGAAGAAGAACTACGCGATTCATTCCGCGTGAGGCGTGGGTGGTTGGGTTGCTCATTCAGGCGAAACTCGACAATGCTACACCATGGTGGAGTTATTCGGGAATTTGTTGTCGGAAGGAAGAAGTCCAACGACCAGCGGCTAATTAAACGTCGGCAACTTCACGAGGTCATTTTCCGGAACAGCCTCAAGCGGTTCCCCGGCTTTTCGCCATGCGGTCAATCCGCCGACGATCACAAACGTGTTGAAGCCTTTTTCCCGCAGCAGGTGCGCCACCCGGGCGCTGGTCGCTTCGCGCGCTCAAGTACAATAAAGATAAATGTCCTTGTCTTTTGACAGATTCTTGATCTCTTCCTCAAGATTGTTGGGCTCAATCCGGATCGAATTCTTAATGCGCGCCGCACCCGAATCGTAATAGCCATGGCTGCGGACGTCAACGATTTGAACCCGGCCGGCATCGGTTGAAGCGAGCCGCGCGGCTAACTCTTGCACTTGAATGCGCGGCACCACCCGGTAGACTTTGTGCTTCCGGTATTGCAGGATGCGGTAACCCGCATACACCGCTAGCGCAATGATAATCACCGCTTCCATGGCGCGCCCCGCCGCGTGAAAACCACGCAGGATTGCCGCCAGAAAATCACGCGAGAGATATCCCACCGCAAGATACGTAACGGAATAGGTCAACGCGCCCAGAAAATCCAAACGCAAGAATTGCCCAAAGCGCATCTTCATGCTGCCGGCCAGCGGCGCCGCCATGGTGTTCACGCCGGGGATGAACTTCGCGATCACCAGCGTGATCCTGCCGCGCTTATAGAACGATTCGGCCGAGCGCAGAATGCAGGTTTCCGGATTGATCGACACGCGGCATAAGAATCCCAGCAGCGCCCAGCCCATGTATCGTCCCAGCCAAAATTGAACGGTATCGCCCAGCAACAATGCGGTGACGCACGCAAACAAGACATACGGGCCCCACAACGTATGCGCTGCCACAGCCGCCCCTGCTGCCACCAGAGCAATTGCAGCGGGGAAAGGTAGTCCTATCGCTTCCGCCAACAACAACGCGAACGTCAAGGCATATCCGTGCCGCGCCATCAAGAACAGATTCATAAGCAGTCTTGGATAAGGGAAATCAGGAAACGTTTAAGTATAAACAAAGAGGGGATTGAGGGTTCAATAACAGGGTTGTCAAAACAAAAAAGCCGGCCGAGTGTCCGAGGACGGACTGGCCGGCAGAAAAATGCGGGACGAAATTATCGTCCCGCTCGATCTCATTGCAAACTTTCAAAAAGCTACTTGCTCATGGAGTCGCTGCCCATCGAACCACCCTTGAGCATCTTCACGCTCATAATGTGGATCGAATTCTTGTCAGCGTAGACATGAGCGCTAAGCTGCACGTGATGGCCTTCGTGCCCCTTGAGTTCTTCGGGATTCATCACATCCCAGCTCTTGCCATCCTTGTCAACGAAGGTATATTTGTCGCCATCCGCCTTCACCGTGCCTTTCAAGGTCATCAGCGGGGCTTTGGCGGCGCCCTGATCGGCTTGAGTTTGCGACATGCTGTTGTCTTGTTGCGCGAAAGCGGTAAGGCACATCGCGAAGGTTAGAGCTAGCAGGCAAATCATCACCTTTTTCATGGAAGATCTCCTTGTCTGATTGTGAAAAGTTTGGCCAGATGCGTACTACTGTCGTCCTGCGTATCCAGAGTTACGAACGGATTGGTGCGCTTTGCAATCTGCTGTTAGTTGGTAGCGGACCCAGCACAAGAGGTTGCTGCTAATTGATTCGGCAAATCCAGGAATGCTTAATCGCGGAGGGCTCAGAGAATGGCCGCGGAGATCGACGAGAAGAGAAGTAAATGTTGTTAGGATTCGCGCATCAATACGTGATCTCGACCTTGGCGTCCGGCTCTTCTTGATAGTCGTTTACCATTCTCGTAATCCCATCCTTCAGGACTGTCACATGAAAGTTGATGAGAAGCCCGACTGTTAATTGCAGGAGCCGCAGGTGAGACAGCAACTGAGCATGATCTACCGGATGCAGGCTCTCCCTGCTCTTAAGCTCGACAACCACCAGACCCTCAACCACCAGATCGGCGCGAAAACCACAGTCTAGCTTGACACTGTGATAAATGAGCGGAACGGGCTTTTGCCGCTCAAACTGAAGCCCCAAACCACTCAGTTCGTATCCGACGCAAGCCTCATACGCCGATTCCAGCAGCCCCGGTCCGATTGCCTTGTGAACCGTGATGCAAGCGCCAATGATCTTTCCGGTTATTAAGTTGATTCTTGACGAAGGCGCGAATCGACGAGGAAGAGAAGCAGGCGGACCGGTGAAATTCATAGCACACCATAATCCGCATGAGTGGTATGAAATCAGTGACAGATATCACAAAGAGAAAGTAGCTGCCTGTGGAAATAAAGATCTGCCCCAGGTTCTCCGCGGCATTTCTCTGCGCTCCTCCGCGATTAAGTTTTTGACCTATTTCTCTCTGGCGACCACAAACTCCGGCGCCCACAACAAAGCCCGCTTAATCTCGGAATCCGGGAACGTACAAATCGCCTTCTGCGCGGACTCCGCGTACCGCGTGGCGCGAGCCGTGGCCGCCTCCAGCGATCGATAGCGATTCAGGATTTCCATGATCTGCGCGTGGGTCACGCCATTGAAAGCGCGGTCACGCAGGATCGTTTCGATCTTCGCGCGCTCTTCGGGCGTGCAGCGCTCCAGCGCATGGATCACCGCCATGGTTGCTTTGCCCTCGCGCAAATCGCTCGCCACCGGCTTGCCCAGCATGCCTTCGGATGCAGTCAGGTCCAACACGTCGTCCACAATCTGAAACGCCATGCCAAGATCGTGTCCGTACCGCCCCAGCGCCTCTTCTTGCGCCGCTGTCGCACCGCCCAGAATCGCTCCCAGCCGCATGCACACCGAAAACAGGCAAGCTGTCTTGCGGAAAATCAAATCGAAATACTCGTCAAGCGTTATGGACTTCCCAAGCTTTTCCATCTGCAGCAGTTCGCCTTCAACCATCTGCTGGGTCAGATCAATCAGCGCGTCGAGAATGCGGAAATTGCGCTCCTGCACAGCCACCTTGAAGGCCTGCATGTAGAGCCAGTCGCCCGCCAGCACGCATTTCGAGTTGCCCCACTGCGTATTGGCGGCCGGCCGGCCGCGGCGGGTCTTGGCTTCGTCAATGATGTCGTCATGCACCAGCGTCGCAGTATGAATGATTTCCACCACGGCGCCTAACCGCACCGCCCCGCGCCCCTGGTAATCGAATAGCTTGGAAGAAAGGAAAAGCAGCGCAGGACGGATCCGCTTGCCCCCGCCCGCCCGCAGATACTCGCCGATCTCGGTAATCGCACGAACCCCTGAGATCGTGTCGTGCCCGAACTCATCCTCAAGCGCCGCAAGGTCGTCATGCAGCAGATCGAAAATTTCTTTCCCGTTAATAATCGACGACGCGCTCAAATGATTTCCAATCGGTCTCTTCTCAGAGCCCTCCGCGGCAGCTCTCAGCCTCCTCCGCGTTAGGGTTTTGCCTTTTCAGTTTGTCCGGTAATTTATAAACTGCAAATCGATCCCAAAATCATGACCCCGCAACATCGCGATTACTTCCTGCAGCGTATCGCGATCCTTGCTGCTGATCCGCACCAAGTCTCCCTGGATCGAGGCCTGCGCCTTCTTCTTCGAATCCTTAACCAGTTTCACGATCTCTTTCGCCTTTTCAATGGCAATGCCCTGCTGCATGGTGACTTTGCGTTTTGCCATCCCGCCCGCGGCAGGTTCCACCGCTCCATACGTTAGACCCTTCAACGAGACGCCGCGCTTCACCAATTTTTGCTGCAGAATATCGTTTACCGCCTTTAGCTTGTACTCGTCGGCCGAATGCAGCACGATCGCATCTTTTTCCAGTTCGATATTGGATTTTGAATCCTTCAGGTCAAAACGCGTATGGACTTCCTTCAATGCCTGCTGGATCGCGTTCGAAACCTCCTGCAGGTCGATCTTGCTCACGATGTCAAAGGTGTTGTCGGGCATCGGATTTCAATTCTTTCTGAAATAATGGAATCTGAACCCTTGAGATTATCAGAAGAAGCCCTGGTAGAGCAGCGTTAACCGGCCGAAATTTTACTTTCAGCGGTTTCAGTCAATTTGAAAAAATCGTAGAAATTCCGCGTCGTCCGCTCCCCGACTTGTTCGGCCGCCAATCCTCGCAATTCGCCAAGCTTTCGCGCCGTTTCTTTCACGAATGCCGGCTCGTTCCGCTTTCCCCGATGAGGCACCGGGGCAAGATACGGCGAGTCGGTTTCGATCAGCATCCGGTCCAAAGGAACTTCCAGCGCGGCATCGCGTATTTGCTGCGCCTTCGGAAAAGTCACGTTGCCGGCGAATGAAATCATGAATCCCATATCGAGCGCGCTCTTCGCCTGCGGCCAGTTTCCCGTGAAGCAGTGCAGAATGCCTCCCAGTCCCTTTGCCGCCCAATGTTCTCGCATCAATGAAAGGCAATCTTCCCAGGCATCGTCGCTGCTGTCCGACGGCCGGCAGTGAATCACAATAGGCAGCTTCGCAGCCGCAGCCAATTCCATTTGCCGCTTGAATACTTCCTTCTGCACGTCGCGCGGGGAATGCTCGTAGAAATAATCCAAACCAATCTCGCCCCACGCAATCACCTTCGGATGCTTCGCGAGCCGTTCCATCTTCTGGTAAGCGGAATCATCCGCAAGCTTCGCTTCGTGGGGATGAATCCCCAGCGTCGCATAGATAAACTCATACTTCTCCGCCAACCGGATTCCACAATCGACGTGCTGCGGTCCTTCGCCATTGCCGATGGCGACAATGGTTTGGACTCCCGCCTCGCGCGCCCGCGCGATTACCTGCTCGCGGTCGGAGTCGAACTGCGTGCCGTCAAGATGCGCGTGAGAATCGATGAACATCGTCGTTGGTCGCTAGTCGTTGGTCTTTAGCTTTCCGTTCGCGCTCCTGGCAGTTGAGGTCTTGGCTAACGACTAACGACCAACGACCGCCCTACTTCAACCTTGCCCCCACCGGCACATCCTCCAAAAACCCCGCCAGCACCGGGCTTCCACCTTCCAGCGAAGCAGCCACGATCATTCCGTTCGATTCCATTCCACGAAGCTTCCGCGGCGCCAGGTTAGCCACGATCACAACCTTCCGCCCGACCAAAGTCTCCGGCGCGTATGCCTCGGCAATCCCCGCGAGCACCTGCCGCACTTCCGTTCCAATATCAATCTCCAGCCGCAACAGTTTATCGGCCTTAGGAACTCTTTCGGCAACTTTCACCAACCCCACGCGCAGTTCGATCTTGGCGAAGTCGTCGATCGAAATCTTGTTGTTCGTTGCTGCCGCCGCTGGCGCTGCCGTCGAAGCTGTCTGGGTTGAACTTGACGGTGCCGGAACCTCCGCTGCCGTGATTTCCGGCACCGGTATTCCCCTCTGATCTTCCTCCATCTTCTGCATCCTTTCGATTGCGCTCTTGTCCGCGCGCGGAAATACGGGCTGTACCTCACCCAGCTTCGTGCCCAGGCGCAATTGTCCCCAAGCCAGTTCACTCAGTGCAAGTTTTTTGATATCTCCCAACCCCAGCTGCGTCCAAATCTTCGCTGTTGCCTCCGGCATTACCGGATAAGCCAGCGCCGTCGCAATGCGCAGAGCTTCTGCCGCGGTGTAGAGCACGGTCGCCAAACGCGAGCGGCTCTCTTCATCTTGCTTTTCGCCCAGCGCCCATGGCTCGTTCTCGACAATGTATTTGTCCACCGCGGCCACCAGCGCCCATGCGCTTTCGAGTGCCCGCGAAAATTGGAACTGATCAAACAGCTCCCCAAATTCGCGAATCGTCTTCCGCGCGAACTCGGCGATCGCATCGTCCGCCGCCTTCTTCGACGCCCCATGCGAAGGATACGGAACCTCGCCCTTGAAATAGCGGTTGATCATGGTCAGCGTGCGGCTGGCCAGGTTCCCGAGACCATTCGCCAGATCGGAGTTGTACCGCTGCACCAGGGCATCGAAAGAAAACGATCCGTCCTGCCCGAACACCACTTCCCGCAGCAGAAAATAGCGCAACGCATCCGCGCCCAATACATCGAGAATCGTTTCCGTGCGCACGATGTTGCCGCGCGATTTCGACATCTTGCTCTCTTCGAACAACAGCCATCCATGCGCCACAATCGCTTTCGGCATCGCAAGTCCAGCCGCCATCAGAAACGCAGGCCAGTACACGCAATGAAAACGGACAATTTCCTTTCCGATCATGTGAACATCGGCCGGCCAGAATTTCTTGAACGCCTCTTGCGCTCCCGCGTGCGAAGAACCGTAGCCGATGGCGGTAATGTAATTCGCCAACGCATCCAGCCACACATAAATCACATGCTTCGGATCGTCGGGCACCGGAATGCCCCACGAGAACGTAGACCGGCTGATCGACAAATCGCGCAGCCCGGAGCGGACGAATGAAATTACTTCGTTGCGCCGCGCTTCCGGACGGATGAACTCCGCATTCGCATATAGCGCCAGCAGTTTGTCCTGAAACGCGGAGAGCTTGAAGAAATAGTTTTCCTCCTGCACCGTCTCGGTGATGCGTCCGCATGTGGGGCAAGGGTCGCCAGGTTTGGCCCCGTCGACATAGAGTTCATCCGAGACGCAATACTGGCCGGTGTACGTTCCCTTGTAAATAAAACCGTTGTCGCGAATCGTCCGGAACAATTCCTGCACACGCTTCTTGTGACGGTCTTCGGTGGTGCGGATAAAGTCGTCGTTCGAAATTCCCATCCGCTTCCACAGCTTGCGAAACTCCGCCGAAATCTCATCGGCGTATTGCTGCGGAGTTTTTCCCGCGGCCTGCGCCGCCCGTTCGATCTTCTGCCCATGCTCGTCGGTTCCGGTAAGAAAAAACGTTTCCGCGCCCAACAGCCTTTGCCGCCGCGCAATCGTGTCGCACGCAATGGTGGTGTAAGCGTGCCCGATGTGCGGGCGCGCGTTCACGTAATAAATCGGCGTCGTAATGTAGAACTTCTTGCTCATGCAGTTATCGTTCTTGAATCGATCGTAAGTAGCGAGTCACTTGCCCAATCGTCTTTTCTGCGACAGTTCTCCGCGTGCACCGCGATAAGTATTGCAGGTTGGTTACCCCAAACCCTTGGCCAGATAAGCCTCGACGGCCTTGCCCATCACAGTCTTCAACGGCACATGGTGCTCGCCGGCGATCCGCCGGCAATCTTCATATTCCGGCGCATAATTCGTTACCGTCCCGTTCATGCTGGCGATCTTGATCCTTACCTCGCCCCACTCGGTGTGCACTGTTTCCCAGCGCCGCGCCAGCGTTTGCCGAATTTCGTCGCGACCCCTTACCCCGAGCGTGGTGGTCTCGGTGAAGATAAGTTGTATCAGCTTGCTCGCATCTTCAGGCTTGCACAATACCGTCAGCAGCATTCCTGGACGATTCTTCTTCATCTGCACTGGCATGCCAAACGCGTCGAGCGCGCCCTCTTGCAGCAACCGGTCCATCACGTATCCAAAGACCTGCGGATTCAGGTCATCGATATTCGCTTCGAGTACTCGAACTGTCTCCGACGCAGTTTTCTCGGCCAATGAATGCGCCGCAGCTTCCCCTATCGTCAACCGCACTACGTTTGGATGCCCCGGAAAATCCCGCGATCCCGCGCCATAACCTGACTTCTCAATCTTCATCTCAGGAAACGCCGCGAAACGGGACGCCAGCGTCTTCACGATCGCCGCGCCGGTCGGAGTTACCAACTCCGCCTGCAAGCCGGAGGAATACACGGGCACACCCGCCAGCAACTCGACTGTTGCGGGGGCGGGCACCGGAAACGTTCCATGCGCGCACTTCACCATTCCCCCACCCACGTTTAAAGATGAGCACACGATCTCATCGACCCCAAGCCATTCCGCTCCCACAGCGGCGCAGACGATATCCACCATCGCATCGACCGCGCCGACCTCGTGAAAGTGCACGCTCTCGACGGAAGTGTTATGAATCTTCGCCTCAGCCCGCCCCAACGCTTCGAAGATGGCGATGGCTTTGTTCTTCGCACCTTCAGAAATCGAAGCCGCGGAAATAATTTGGCGGATTTCCGTTAGCCCGCGTCCGTGAGAGTGCGAATGCGAATGCCCGTGTGGCTCGGACACTCTTGTCCGAGTCTCATCAGGATGCGAATGCGTATGCCCATGATGTTCGTGATTATGATTCTCGTGATTATGATTTTCGTGCTCGTGCTCGTGATCATGCTCATGTCGATGTTCGCTGTGCTCATGATCAGACGCATGAGAATGAGAATGTTGTTCCTGCCGCTTCCAATACTCCTCCCGCGGCAAATCCTTCTCCCCATCGACCCACACATCCACCTTCGTAGCTGAGATCCCGCTGCGTACCACGCGCGAAATCTCCAACCGAGCGCCTACGTTGAGTGCTGCGACCGTCTGCTCGAGTGTCTGTGGCGGAACTCCGGCGTCGATCAGCGCGCCCATAAACATGTCGCCGCTCATTCCGGAAAAACATTCAAGGTAGGCGATGCGCATAGGAAAATCGTCGTGGGCCGGTAGTCGTCGGTCTTTAGTCGTTAGTCGTTAGTCGTTGGTCGTCCGCCAATACCCGTCGTGCCGGCAGCGTAAACGCTCACCGAACGACTAACGACCAGCGACTAACAACGATTTTTTCATCATAGGGAAGGCTTTCTCCCGCGTCAAACCTGCGCCTCACGCGCGCTCTGCTAGAATCGCTTTCTTCTTAAAATCTTAGAGGGAACCTTTGTATCGTTATCTTGAGCAACGTTTAGCCGGGCGGCTGTTGGAGTTTCTTAAGCTCCATTATCCAGGCGCGAGTTTGCCTAAAGTGGTGATTGAACCGCCTCCGAAGGTCGAACTCGGCGATTTTGCAATCCCTGTTTTTCCGTTTGCCAAGCCGCTGCGCGCCGCACCGCTCAAAATCGCGGAAGCCATTCGCGCCGGCGTAGGCCCCATCGAAGGCATTGCCGAAATGCAGGTCGCCCCTCCCGGCTACCTGAACGTCAAAATCGATCGTGCATGGATGGCTTCCGCGCTGGCCGCCGACCAAGAACCACCGACGAGCATGGCCGCTGGAAAAATTCTGGTCGAGCACACCAGCATCAATCCCAACAAGGCCGCGCACATCGGCCACCTTCGCAACGCCATTCTCGGGGATACCTTCGTCCGCCTGCTGCGTTACGCGGGCAGGGAAGTGGACATTCAGAACTACATCGACAACACCGGCGTGCAGGTTGCAGATGTAGTTGTCGGGTTCACGCACATCGAGAAGAAATCCCGCGTTGAAATCGAAGCTCTCGCCAGTCAACCACGGTTTGACTACTACTGCTGGGATCTCTATGCGCGAGTCTCGCAGTGGTATGCGCAGGACAAGGAAAACCTGAAGGCCCGCTCGCAGACATTGCACAACATCGAAGATGCCAACAGCGAAACCGCTGCCATTGCAGAAGTCATCTCGACCGCGGTCCTCCGCCGCCATCTGGAAACCATGGACCGGCTCGATATCGAATACGACTTCCTTCCCCGCGAAAGTGAAATCCTGCACTTGCATTTCTGGGATGCGGCCTTCACCAAGCTGAAAGAGGCGGGGGTTCTCACTTACGAGGCCCAGGGAAAGAACAAAGGCTGCTGGGTGATGCGCCGCGCCGGAACGACCTCGACCACAGAGGGCACAGGGGAAACAGAGCAGAGCGATCAAATTTCCGAAGAAGACCAGAAAGTCATCGTCCGCTCCAACGGCACTGTCGGCTATGTCGGCAAAGACATTGCTTACCACATGTGGAAGTTCGGCCTGCTGGGTCGCGATTTCGCGTATCGCAAGTTCTACCGCTATCCCAATCAGCATGATTGTTGGATCTCTGCCATGCAAGGCGAGAAAGATCATCCGCATTTTGGCGACGTCGCCGAAATCTACAACGTGATAGACGCCCGCCAGTCCGAGGCGCAAAACACGGTGATCGAAGCGTTGCGAGGACTTGGCCACAACGAAGCCGCCGATCATTACACACATTTTTCGTATGAGATGGTCGCGCTTACTCCACGCTGTGCCGCCGAACTCGGCTACACGCTGAGCGATGAAGATAAATCGCGATCCTACATCGAGGTTTCAGGCCGAAAAGGTTTTGGCGTCAAGGCTGACGATCTGCTTGACCAGCTTATCGTCTCGGCGAAGCACGAAGTTGATTCACGCCATCCGCAGCTCACTGACGGTGAGCGCGTTTCCGTTGCAACGCAAATCGCGATCGGCGCTCTGCGTTACTTCATGCTGAAGTTCACCAAGCAATCGGTGATTGCCTTCGATTTCAAGGAAGCCCTCAGCTTCGAGGGTGAAACCGGACCGTACGCTCAATATGCGGTGGTCCGCGCCGCTAGCATTTTCAAGAAGGCTGCGATCGATCCAGACACTTTTTTTCAAGACAGCAGCGTCTCCTCTGTAGCCTTCACAAAATTTCTGACCGGGGACAATGCCGACGAATTCTGGGAACTCTGGCTCGCTGCGTCGAAAACTTCCTACATCGTGAATCAATGCATCTCAACCACTGAGCCGGCCTATCTCGCCAAGCATGCCTTTCAACTGGCGCAACTGTTCAACGCCTTTTACCACCGCCACCCAATACTGAGCGAGACCGATGAAAGCCGAAAGCAATTCTTACTTGCCACGGTGGCCATCGTCCGCCGCGAACTGATTCGCACATTGGCGGTGATGGGCATCACCGTGCCGCCGGTCATGTAGAATTTCGCGAGTGTGGCGCGGGCGCCCCCGCCCGCGACTTTCTCCAAAGCGATAATGTCAGCGATTACGAATCCGCACGCACCTCACCGCCCTTGGCTGCGGATCATCGTGCGATGCTTGCTCCTGCTCACAATCTTCCTGGCTATCGTAGGATTTCTCTTTGAAAATATCTCGGAAACCCGCGAGCAGCGCTTCAATCCCGCGCCCGGCCGCCGGGTCGACATTGGCGGCTACAACCTGCACATCGATTGCACCGGGCAGGGAAGTCCGGTTGTCGTGCTCGACGCTGGCCTGGGAGATAGCTACATTTCATGGCGCAAAGTGCAACCCGGAATTGCGAAGGTCACTGAAGTTTGTTCCTACGATCGCGCTGGCCTGGGATTTAGCGACTCCAGTCCGCATCCGCGTACCAGCGGAGTTTTTGCCGAAGAACTGCACACACTTCTGCACAACGCCGGCATCGCGGGCCCCGTAATCCTCGTTGGCCACTCGATGGGCGGATACGACGTGCGCCTGTTTGCCAGCCTCTATCGCAACGAAGTGGCCGGCATGGTGCTGGTCGACGCCTCGCATCCCGAGCAGCAGAAACGTTTTCCGCCCGCGCTGAATGATCTGGACGCGACCTGGATTCGCGAAGAAGAGTTCCTGGAATTCGCCACGCCCTTCGGAATTCCCCGCCTGTTGGGCTTTTGCGGCCACGACGTCGAAGTCCGCGCCGCCGAATGCAATTTTCACAGTGCGCGCGAAGGCGTCACGGAATTAAAAGCAGCCCCCGAGAGCGCCGCACAAGCTGCCACCACGGGATCCTTGGGCGATATGCCGCTGGTGGTTCTCTCGCATGATCCTGGCACGCCTCAGCCTGACCTGCCAGATGATCTGGTTAAGCCTACCAACGATGCCTGGCAACAGATGCAGACGGAGTTAGCAAAACTCTCGACCCGCGGCACGCAAGTCATCGCAAAAAACAGCGGGCATTACATTCAACTCGATCGCCCCGATGTAGTGATCGAAGGCATACGTAGCGTCGTCGAACAGGTCCGCGCCAGTTCAGCGCCTGGCTCTCAACCCTAAGAGTGACAGCAAGAGATAAACAACGCCAGATAAACAACGCCAGATAGACAACCAACCTCGCAAACCTGCTAATGTGAGTTTTTTCCAACTGTTCCGCCTGCTCCCTCGGGAGGATATACATGTCTTCGCTCTACCATTGCCGCCGCGGCAACGCGCGGGTAAGTTTCTTACTGCTGGCGCTGGCGCTATTCAGCACGTTCACCTTGGCGCAGGACCAGCAACCCGATCCAAAGCAAGTCCCTGAAACCGCCGCCGCTCAGCCTGCGCAGCGTCCCCGCATCGGTCTCGCACTGAGTGGCGGCGGAGCGTTCGGCCTGGCTGAAATTGGCGTGCTGCAATGGCTGGAGGAGAAGCATCTTCCGATCGACCGCGTTGCCGGCACCAGCATGGGCAGCATCATCGCGGCAATGTACGCGTCGGGCATGTCGCCGGCGGAAATAAAGAAATTTGCCGAGGATATCGATTGGTTCGAAGCGCTGCTTCCCGAACCGACGTATTCGCAACTCTCCTACCGGCGCAAGCAAGATCGCCGCAACTATCAGATCGACGCCGCCCTCGGCTTGAAACATGGACTGGAAGGCCCAAACGGCTTCAATCCCGGCCATGGCATCGGCTTGTTGCTGGATCGCATTGCCTTTCCGGAATCAGGCGTTGCCAGCTTCGACGACTTGCCAATCCCTTTTCATTGCGTGGCGACCGATATGCTGAATGGAGACCGCGTTGTGCTGCACGATGGAAGTTTAGCCGCCGCCGTGCGCGCCAGCATGGCCATCCCTGGAGTATTTACGCCGGTCGAAGTGAATGGCCGCGTGCTGGCCGATGGCGGAATGGTCGAAAACATTCCCGTCGAGACAGTTCGTGAGATGAATTCCGATGTTGTGATTGCAGTCGATCTCAGCGTGCCGCTGGGTGGCCGCGAACAACTGGAAAAACTGAGCGGCGTTCTCTCCCGCGCGCTTAGTGTCACGATCTTGCAGAACGAACGCCGCTCCCTTGCTCTGGCCAATGCCGTTATCACCGTCGATACGGGCACCTTCACCGCCACGGAATACAACCGTGTTCCCGATCTCATCGCCCTCGGGTACCAAAGCGCTGCCGCTCAAGCTCCCGTGTTGTTACGCTACGCCATTCAAGACGAATCGGATTGGGAGCAATATCTCGCTGCACGCACGGCGCGCAAGCGCATGCCACCGCAGGAAGTGAAAGCCGTGGAAGTGATCGGTGGAGATTCCGACGAGGACCGCAGAATCCAACAAGCTTTGAAACCGGTGACCAACGGTCCTCTTGATTTACCGAAACTCGAAACTCGACTCACGCGCATCGCCGGAGAAGGGCAGTTCGATCGCCTGGGTTACGAAGGCTTCACTCAGAACGGCGTGCCCGCTCTTCGGGTCACGGCGCACGAGAAAACCTATGGTCCGCCATTCGTCGATCTGGCGATCAACGTGGATGGCTCCGGCGTTGGCGCATTCGATTTTTCCGCCGGCACCCGCATCACGTTTATGGACGTCGAACATCATGGCGGCGAGTGGCGCAACGACCTGCTGCTCGGTTCGAGCAATCTGGCCGCGACGGAGTTCTATCAGCCGCTCGGCAATAGCCATCTTTTCGTGGCGCCCTATGCCTTCGCATCCAAGTTGCCGCGCAACGCATTCAGTGGACAAACCCGGGTTGCGGTGTTTGGCGACGAACGCGCCGGTGGTGGTATGGACATCGGATACAACGGCGGACGCCGCAGTGAATTCCGGTTCGGCTACGAAATCTTCAGCGGAAAACTTGCGCCCTTGATCGGCAGCGCTGGATTGCCGTCAGTAAGCGGCAGCACCGGGGCATTCCGCGCGCGCTATGTGTGGGATGGACAGGATAGCCCTTCGATTCCAAGCCGGGGGACCCGCATCGCGGCTAGTCTTTCGCGAGTGCTGCAGAGTCCCGGCCTCATCCATCCCATCGATCAACTTGACGTACAGACCTCCACTTTTATTCCCACCGGACCGAAGACTTCGCTTTTTCTTATCGCTTCAGGGGGGAGCACTTTTCGCGGGGACGCAGGCCCATTCCAGCAATTTGCCCTGGGCGGCGCCTTTCGTCTCGGCGCCTATCTGCCACAGGAATTTATCGGCAACCACTACGCATACGCGTCGTTGGGCTTTCGGCGCGAGTTCTACCGCTTGCCCCAACTTGTTGGAGGCCGGATCTATTGGGGCGGATGGTACGAGGCGGGAAGCGCTTTCAATGACCCGGGCTCGGTGGCGGTTCGCGGCAGTTTTAATCTTGGCATAATTGCCGACACCTTCGTCGGCCCCATCGCTCTGGCGGGCAGCGTCAGTCCCACGGGGCAGTCGCGAGTGAACTTCTCCATCGGCCGTTTGTTTTAGAATTGTTTCTGGATCAATTCATTGCCCGCGCGGGGACTGCTGTGTGGTGGGATCGTGGCTTGGCCGCGATCATAGTCTCGTCGCGATCCTGTGCCGGAGGTGACGCTTTATGTGCAGAAATATCAAGACTCTTTTCAACTTCGAGCCGCCCGTCAATGCCGACGAGATTCGAGCTGCTTCGTTGCAGTTCGTGCGAAAGATCAGCGGTTTCAATAAACCGTCGAAGGCTAACGAGGCGTCGTTCCTCGCTGCCGTCGAAGAAGTGACGGCGATCTCCGCCCGGCTTCTGCATTCGCTGGAGACGACCGCTCCACCCAAGAATCGCGACGAGGAAGCTGCCAAGGCGAAGGCGCGGGCGGCAGAGAGATTCGGCGCTGCTTGAGTGTGAAAATTGCTGAAGGTTCTTAGTAAGTTCTTGATGATTCCCGCAAGTCGTTGAAAGTGGTCGTAAGTTGTTGACGTGTTATCTCGCAGCTATATACTGAAAAAGGCCTCTACCAGAATGCTTCAGGAGCGCGTTTGTTTCGCAGGGGGCACCTCAGGTCCACCCGAGACCGTACCGGCCTTCCTAGGGCTGTTTCCGGCTCAGGAAATGGCATTCCCGGCAATGGTTGAAGCCGTCGGTGGCAAGCTTTCCCGCTCGCCGGGGTCAATAACTTATAGTTACAATGGATTCAGTAACTTAGGGTGATTTCGGCGTGCGGATGGACAACTCGCCCGCCATCCATGCCATCCAAGTAACTGATAAGGCGCTGTTTTCAGTTGAGATTGACCAGTTGACGTTGGCGGTTTGACATTGACCGGTTGACACGCAGAAGAGTGAGATTATGAAAAATAAAAGCTCTGTCGCATTAGTCGTGTTGTTGCTGGCGGCGACCTTGGCCGTGGCTTCACCGAAACCGCCGAAGGCAAGCGTTCCGCAAAGTGTGCCGGCGTTTCCTGGGACGCTGGTGAATGCTCGTTACGTATACGTCACCAGCTACGATGGCGAGCAGTTCGATCCCAGTCTGCTTCCCGAAGATCGCAAGGCCATTGGCACCGTGCAAGATGCGATGCAGAAGTGGGGAAAGTTTATTGTGGTGTATGAACCTCGCCAGGCCGATATTGTGCTGATGGTGACCAGCCGTCCGTCGGAAGATATTCTCGCCGTTTATGACGCCCACGGATGGCCGGGGAACCAATACTTGTGGCGGATGATGGGGCGAAGCGGCTTGCAGCCGAGCGAAACTCCGCTGATCACAAATCTGGAAAAAGCCTTCGAACGGGCGATCGCGGCGAAATAGCACGCGTCTGTTTCGCTTCCGGCTCACTTCCGGTGCAGCAGTGGGCAAGTGGGACTTGCCCACTTGACATATCATCCCACTCCTGCTAACTTTTCCTTTATGCCGACTTCGGAGATCCTCAAGAACGCCGATTTCCGCCTGATCTCAGAATTCGCCCAGCCGGACGCGAAAAAACGCTTGTCGCTGGGAGAGGCTCTCAGCGGTGCTGCGGCCTATAACATCTACCGCAATGCACTCGGGCAAATCATTCTTGATCCCGTAAAAGCCGTTCCCGTCAGTGAAATTTGGCTTTACGAGAATCCGCAGGCGCTAGCCAGCGTAAAACGAGGTTTGCGGGAATCCGCGGAAGGAAAAAGCGTTTATCGCGGCTCGTTTGCCAAGCACGCTAAGGAGTAGGCGTGCAGCGGAAGCTTAAATTCACTCCAACGGCGGATGAGCAGTACATCGATCTCGAAAAGGCGCCGTCGAAAGCTGCAATCTTCGAGCAGGTTCGCAAGTCCCTCGGTTACCTGGAAATAAACCCGCACCATCCCAGTCTAAACACGCACGAGTTCACATCGCTGATTGGTGCAAATGGGGAAAAAGTGTTCGAGGCATACGCTCAGAACAATACTCCCGGCGCTTACCGCATTTTTTGGCACTACGGCCCTGATGAGACCAAGGGAAAGAAGCGAACTCCGGTTATCACCATCATTGCGATCACACGTCATCCATAGCGTGGCGAGCTAGCTCTTCCTGCCGGCAATCATTAAAGCCGCGCCAACCACTACCAGAACGATGCTTACGGCTGGCGGAACTTTATCTTCATCGTGGGTTGTGATTCCTACATGCGCATCGCCGATGTTAACGCCGTGATGTTCGGAATGCGGAACCGGAACAAAGAAAGAAAGAATTCCCAGTACCACCAACAGAACTCCAACCAGCAGTAAGGCCTTCATAGAACTGCCTCCCTAATTACCATGTCAAGTGCGAATGGCCACGGATTGCATTCTCGTCGCCTAACTTGCGTAACTCTTTACGAACTCAACCAGGCTGCGCAACGCGATTCCCGAAGGTCCCTTGGCAATCCACGGCTTCTGATCTTCCATCCAAGCGGTGCCGGCAATATCGAGATGAATCCACGGAGTGTCTTCTGCGAATTCCTGGAGGAACATCGCCGCATTGATGGCTCCGCCCCATCGGCCGCCCGAGTTGACCATGTCCGCGATGGTTGACTTGATGTTCTCTTTATATTCATCGTCGAGCGGCAGCCGCCACATTTTTTCGCCAGCCTCGGCGTTTGCTTTGTGAAAGCGCTCATAAATGGCGTCGTCGTTGGCGAAGACTCCCGCATTGGCATAGCCAAGTGCGACCACCACTGCACCGGTCAATGTGGCCGCATCCACCAGATGGGTGCAACCCAGTTGGCGTGCATAGAACAGGCCGTCCGCGAGGACGAGGCGGCCTTCGGCGTCTGTATTGATAATCTCAATGCTCTTGCCCGACATGGCAATCTGTACGTCGCCCGGCTTCTGAGCTTTGCCCGATGGCATGTTCTCGGTGGCGCATACGATGCCGATGACCTTCACCTTCGGCTTCAGCAGAGCGATAGCGCGCATGGCGCCGATCATGGTCGCTCCGCCAGCCATGTCATATTTCATTTTCTCCATGCCATCGGCCGGTTTGATCGAAATGCCGCCGGTATCAAACGTAATTCCTTTGCCTACCAGCCCCAGCACAGGCTTCTCTGGTGCGCCGGAGGGTTCATACTTCATCACGATCAGCGCAGGCGGCTCGTCGGAACCTTGCGCCACGCTCCAGAACGCGCCCATTTTCATTTCTTTGATCTTGTCGGCGCCAAACACTTCGCACTTCAAACCGACTTCCTCACACATCTTCTTCGCCCGGTCGGCGAGAATCGTCGGAGTCATACGGTTGGATGGTTCATTCACCAGATCGCGGGTAAAGTTTTGCGAATCGCCGATGACCTGGGCCTCGTTCGCGACTTTTTCGAGCGCACTCTTGTCGCCCGTCGTCAGGATGGTGAGCGCATCGATTTTCTGATCCTTGCGGTCGCTGCGATAATAGTCGGGATCGAAGTTTCCGACCAGCGCGCCTTCGACAATGGCTCTCACCGCCTCTTCCGCCGGAATGCCCGGGGGAGCGATGAAGGCGAAGCTGCGGATTCCACGGGACTTCAACGTTCGAACCGCAGTCCCGGCTACGCGGCGCAAATCGTAACTCGTAAACTTTTTCGCGGGCCCGCCGCTGATGACCAGCAGCCGCTTGGCCTTCAATCCAGCGGGTTTGTGCAGCAGGTTGGTTTCGAATGGCCTGCCGGTCACTTCGCCGCTCGAGAGTAAATCGGCGGTGACAGATGGCACGGCGGGATCGCTGGTTGCGAGCTTGAGCTGCGGTTTCGCGTCTTTATTTTTATTTTTTTCTGTTTGCGCGGGATCGGCTTGATTGAGCGCGATCACTACCAGCGATTCGGTTTCGAGTTCGGCAGGCGTAGAGAGAGAGATTGTAGTTTTCATGATTTCGTATGAAGTTTTGATGTAACCCCAGTATCGTCGGCGAACAGGGAATTGCGCAAGCCGGACGAATGAATCTGGAAGTTCACTCTTTCATCCTCGCTATCTCTCCCGGAAGACCATGGCGGCCTTCGACAGCCTGCGGTATGATTCATTTCCACAGCGAATATAGAGGTTTGTTTGATGAAGATCCGATGGATTATTGTGTTTCTGCCAGTGGTTACGGTGCTTGCAATTTCCCTGGCCGTGAAGGAACACGCGGCCAGAGCGGGTGCGCCACAAGCGGCGCCTGCCGTTTCGCCGGCGCAGACGCGGGGCGTCGCAGTCGTCTCGGGCAGCGCCGGTGCACTCGCTATTCCGGATACGACCTCGGCGATCAATTCGCCGACGCCGATGTCGCAACGCGTGGTCCATTACGAGATCGATGCGCGCTACGATGCGGCGAAGCATACCGTCGACGCCACCGAAACGCTCACGTATCACAATCTCACCGGGCAGCCGCTCGACCATTTTCCATTCCATCTTTATCAGAATGCATTTCAGCCGAACTCCACATGGGTGCGCGAAGCCAAACTCATGGGCAGCCGCGACACGGCTTATGACAAGTGGGACGCCAAGCAATACGGGTCGGAAGACATTAAGAGCTTAGAAGTCGTAGGGCAAGGTGATCTGACTTCGCAATTGCAATACGTCCAGCCCGACGACGGCAATAGAGATGATAAGACCGTCGTCGATGTAAAACTCCCCAAGGCGATCGCTCCGGGGGAGTCCGTACAGTTCAAGATTGCATTTCAGGAACAGATGCCGGAAACCCAGGCGCGCTCAGGATGGAAGCGCGATTTCGTGCTGGGCGGGCAATGGTTTCCGAAAGTTGGTGTGTTCTGGCACGGCGCCTGGAACTGTCACCAGTATCACGCCATGACGGAGTTTTTCGCAGACTTCGGTGTATATGACGTCAAGCTTACGGTGCCGCAATTTGAAGTGGTCGGAGCGAGCGGCGTGAAGGTCAGCGAAGTGAGCAACTCCGACAGCACGAAAACATTGACCTATCACGGCGATGACATTCACGACTTCGCATGGACCGCCAGTCCGCGCTACAAGGTGAAGGAAGACGGCGTTTACCAGGGGCAGATGGGCCCAGTGCAGATACGGATCCTGATGCAGCCGGCGCACTGGGGCCAGGTCGAGCGCCACGAAAAAATCCTGCGTGAATCGCTCGATCATTTTGAGCGCTGGTACGGTCCTTATCCGTACAAGACAATTACTCTGGTCGATCCCGAGCCCGATTCGGCGGCGGAAGGAATGGAATATCCCACATTCATTACCGGGGAGACGAGCTGGTTCATGCCCGACGGATTACGTCTGCCGGAAGTGGTGGTGGAACACGAGTTTGGCCACCAATACTGGTATGGCATGGTGGCGACGAACGAGTTCGAAGATGCGTGGATGGACGAGGGCATCAACAGCTATACGGAAGTGAAAGTCCTCGATTCAATTTTAGGCAGGAACACTTCCGTTATGAATCTGGCTGGCGCGACCTTTGGCGAGAGGGAGGAGCAGCGGATGAGCTACATCGCGGTGGCTGATCTCGATCCTATCGCGCAAAATGCTTACGACTATTACAACGGCAATTCCTACGGAGGAATTACCTACGGCAAGACGGCGAGTGTGCTGCTTACATTGGAGGGCATCATCGGCGAAGATACGATGGCGAAGGCGATGCATGTTTACTTTATGAAGTATCGCTTCACTCATCCCGTGAAAGAAGATTTTCTGAAGACGATTGAACAGGTGTCCGGAAAAGATTTGCGCTGGTATTTCAATCAAGCCATCTACGGCGCTCAGGCGATGGATTACAAAGTGCTCAAGATTGAGTCCTTTCCGGTGAACTGGTACGAAGAGAAAAAGGGGAGCGCGCATCAGGACGACAAGAACACTGTGTACCGTTCCTACGTTTGGTTGCAGCGCAAAGAAGATTTCGTAATGCCGGTCGAGGTGGAGATCAAATTCGACAATGGCGAAGCGGTTCGCGAGCACTGGGACGGAGCGAGCCGCTGGACCAAGTTCACCTACGAGAAGAAGGCTAAGGTTGAATCGGCGGAGATTGATCCAGACCACAAGGTTCAGATCGATCGCGATGACTTCAATAACAGCTATACCGACGAACCTAACGCAAAGCCCGCCCGCAAGATCGAAAATTACTGGATGTTCTTATCCCAGTGGGTGGCGCAGGCGCTGGCGTGGTGGGCAGTGTGAGTCAGCGTGGCCGGGTTTAGCGGCGGGGAAACAGTCAGGAACAAGTTAGGAATCGAGATCGAGGCTGAGACGACATGGCGCAGAATCAAGGTTTGCTGAGCGACGGCTGGAGCAGGATGGCGCACAACAAGCGCTATATCGTTTGGTTCTATCTGCTGAATGTGATGCTGGCATGGTTCGGCGCCGGCGCATTCAACAACCAGGTGCACTCGATGCTCGATCACAGCCTGCGCGCGGATTATCTTCTGCACGGCTTTCATCTCGCTACATTCATCGAGATGCTTGCTCGTCCCGAATTTGGGCCGACCATGGCTTCGGCGGCGCCAGCCATGCATTTCGCTTTCTTGTTCTTTCTCTTGACCGCCCTCTTCGTGCCGGGAGTGCTGCAGGGCTACGCCGCAACCTACCGGCTGCCCCGCGAAGAATTTTTCCGCGCGTGCGGGCGAAACCTGTGGCGCTTCGTGCGGTTGTTGATTGTCGCGGCCATTGTGATGGGTGTCGTGGCCGGGGCATTGTTTGGCTTGCAGGGCGCGCTGCAGAAAAAAGCTGCGGAAAGCACCAACGAGTTGCTACGGCCCGAGGTTCGATTTGCCGGGTTGCTGGTGATCTTTTTGATCATGACGGTACTGCGCATCTGGTTTGATCTCGCGCAGGCCGACGTTGCTCTGGGCGATCAACCCGCCGTCCGCAAATCGATTGCTGTTAGTTTCCGGCACATGCGAAGGAACCTTGGATCGCTATTCGGCAGCTATCTAATAACCACATTCGTGGCAGCAATCGTGCTGGTAGTTGGGATCTTCGTTTGGATAAAACTTGTTCCACCCGCAAGTTTGCTGGGTGCCGTCCTGGTGAGCCAGTTGACGCTTCTGTTGCTGCTGATTCCGCGCTTCTGGCAACGCGGTATAGCCGTCTCTTATTACCTGCGGGACATGGTGGAACCGATCCCGGTCGTGCCGTTTACGCCCGCGCCAGTGGCCGAACCCGTGGTAAGGGAACCGATTTCGCCGCCGGTGATTGTTGTTCCTCCACCAGAACCGCTAGGGTCGTAGAAACTTCTGGCGTGCGAGTCGCATCAGGGTTACAAAACGACAATCGTGATTCCCTGATTGCGGCGGCCGAGGTCAGAATCGCCCTTCAGTTCGGCGTGCGACTGCATGAGTTTCCACGTCGCCTCATCGGACTTCGACCAGTTCTCACCGAAGATGCAGGCGCGAATGCGGCCGTTCTGCGTCAGTTCCACTAAATGCTTTTGTACGGCAATGCGAATATCGCCGCCTTCGCCGCTTGACCCATAGCCATGAACCAGCTTGAGAAGCTTGATTTTCTCCTGCCGCGCAAGTGACAGTTCACGATCCATACGCTGCAACGCTTCACTGACCTGCGGCATGCCGGATTTGAGATTGATGGTTTTGATTGATCTAGCCTACCTCACCTACTCGCGCCGTGCGTTCCTTTGCGCTATATTCAGTGCGTCCGCTCTCTTGCGTTCGGAAAGGCAGGCGAACATTTTGATGAGAAAAGAGAACTCGATGAGGAACAACTTTCGTTTACGGGCTGTGCTCTTACTTGGTAGCGTATTGGCGCTGCTCCCCGTTGCCTGTAGCAGCAACAGCAACAGCTCCGGCGGAAACTCCGTCCTGAACATGGCGGGAGCTTGGACACTAACGGCGGTATCCACCGAGGGTAAGGGGACTGTTTCCGGCACAGCAAATGTGGAGCAGTCGGGCCAAGGCCTAGGCTCCAACGGGTCGACCACGCTTACTGCTGTTGTTGGCGGCATTTCTTTCTCGCAGTCCGGTACCAGTCTGACCGGCACAATCACAGATTCGATAAAGGGCGTTACCTATAACTTCACCGGGACTCTTTCTGGCGACAACCTTACAATCGCAGGGTCAGCTCCTTGTAGCGTGCAAGGTACGCAGTCCGTCAACATAAGTGGAACAATTGCTTCCACCAGCACGCAGGGAAACTACACAATAACGCGCAGCTCGAATTGTTACTACTCCGGTGATGCCGGGACTTGGACAGCTACGAAACAGTAGCACCGCGGCAGCCCGCCGTGAGTCGCGGCTGGCCCAGCCTTTCCCTTCATGCTCGTGAATGGCTGCCCCGTCCTTGGGCCGGCTCCCTAGACCAGTATTTTTCCCGCGGCGCGTTCGGCCTCGGCCAAGCCTTCCTCGGTGAAGATCACCGACTTGGCCCGGTGAGTTGGATCAGAAATGAATCCCTTCTGGTGCAGGCGATCCATGGTGTCCCAATCGATTGTCTTCCAGGCCTCAGCTTCGTTGTGTAAGGTTAGCCAAAGGACGGCCAGGACAGCCTCCTCTACCTTCTGTTGGTTGAGTTTCACTGTGGGCCTCCGAACTGTTTTGACATTGCCGGGCTTTGCCCGGCCGGACAGCCGAGGGCGGCTGTTCCCCACATTGTTCTGGCCGGGTACTTCGTCCACAACCCTCTTGACGCGTATATACGAATCGGCTATCGTGTATATATAAGCAGAGAGAGGGAACTATGGCTGTAACCATGACATCAATTCGCCTGGACACGGACTTGGCCGACGAGGCCGTGAGAGTGCTCAAGGCGAAATCCCGTACTGATGCGGTGCACATCGCTCTGCGCGAAATCGTTGCGCTGAAGCGCTTCAAGAAGTTGATGAAGAAGAACTCCGGCAAACTCAAGTTCTCCGGACTCGATGAGTGACGTCGTCATCTTCGACACATCCGTCCTGGTGGACGAGGCCCGCACAGGCCGCCACCGTGCCAAGATCGAGTCCGTGGAAGGCTTGGTCCGGATGTCGGCGGTCGTCCTGGCGGAACTGCTGCGCGGCGTAACCGGACCGGCGGAACACAAATTCCTCCGCACTTTGGCGAGAAACCATCCGATCCTAACTCCGACAGAAGAGAATTGGCTGGAGTCTGGCGAGATACTGGCCAAAATCCGTGCCGATCAAGGCTTCGAGCCGCACAAACTGCGCGATCTGCATTTCGATGTTCTCATCGCGCTCACCGCCCGCTCGCACGGCGCCCGTCTCATCACCACCAACCGGAAAGACTTTGAGCTAATCAATCGGTTCCGCCAGATCAAGCTTGACGTGTGGTGAGCGTGTTGGGCTCCGCGATCAACAGGAGCGAGAGCATCTTGCCTTCCGTCCGGAGGGCGAGGAAGGCCTCCGCACAGCCGCCCAGACGGCGGCGCTACTCGACTAGGCTTTCCGGCTTCTGCCGATGGCATCTCTGGCTTCTTTGTCGGCGGTGCGGCGGCGTTCGGTTTCGCGTTTATCCCAGAGCTGTTTGCCTTTGGCCAGGGCCAGTTCGACTTTTACTTTGCCATTCTTGAAATACATGCGGACGGGGATCAGCGTCAGTCCCTTTTGCCGGGTCTTGCCGATCAGCTTGCGGATTTCTTCTTTGTGCATGAGCAACTTGCGGGTGCGGAGTGGAGCGTGGTTGTTCATGTTGCCGTGCTCGTAGGGGCCGATGTGAGCATTGAGCAACCAGAGTTCGCCGTCCTTGACCAAGCCGTAAGAGTCTTTGAGGTTGGCGAGACCGCCGCGGACGGATTTGGCCTCGGTCCCGGTAAGAACTACGCCGCACTCAAATTTTTCCAGCAAGAAGTAGTTGTGCGAAGCGATCCTATTAACGGCGGCATCGCGCTGGCCGCTGGCGGTGGGTTCGCGGCGCGGAGATTTCTCCGGGGTGGGCTTGGTTTGGTGTGTGGCCTGGCGGGGCATGGGGGCTCGATTTCATCTTAGCAGCGAACGGGGAAGCGCGGCTTCCGGTCTCCGGCTTCCGCTTTCCGGAAGGCGAGAGCCAGAAGCCGGGCGCCGATCTTCCACTAGGACTAAGACTAAAGAGTGTAACTCCCGCAGGCGCAATCACATGAAAGCGAACAGAATGCGATGCTATAATCGCTGCCAAAGAGCTCCTTTTTTTCATCGATTAGATCCCCAGTTCCTGGCCGTCGGGGTACGGACTGCTTGTCCGGCAAAGATTGTCCGGCGAAGACTTTAAAGACGAGGACTTACGAATGAGACGTCTGAAGCCCGCGGCAGTACTCCTGCTGGTCGTGCTTGCAATTTTGCCTGCCATTGCCGATAAGGCGAAAACAGTTTACGAAAAAGGTCAGGACGCGGAGGCACGCCAGAACTACGAGGCTGCTTACGGCTTCTATAAGCAGGCTTACGATCTGAAACCAAAAGACTTGCGCTACCGTGCATCGTTCGAGCGGATGCGTTTCAGGGCGGCCGCGTCGCTGGTCCATCGCGGACAAGGACTGCGCGATGAAGGGAAACTGCAGGAAGCTGTGGCGGAGTTTCAAAAGGCGGTGCAGATCGACCCGTCGCTGTTCATCGCGCAGCAGGAATTGAGGCGCACCCTGCAGATGATCAATGACGCTGGCAATCCGCCACCCCAGGCCGCAGGTCCGCCGACCGGCCTGCAAAGGAAGATCAGGGAAGCCGGAGGGCCGGTAGAACTGGCCCCCATTTCAAACGTCCCCATTACGGTCAAGCTCACCGAAGATTCCAAGGTTATCTATCAGACGGTCGGGCAGTTGGCCGGAATCAACGTGTTATTCGATCCTGACTACACTTCGCGACGCATAAAAGTTGAACTGAATGGAGTCACGTTGGAAGAGGCGCTGGAAATCACGGCGCTGGAATCGAAAACCTTCTGGCGGCCAGTGACGGGCAATACGATTTTTGTGGCGCAGGACAATCCAGCCAAGCGCAAGGAACTGGAACAGAGCGTCCTCAAGACTTTCTATCTTTCAAATCTTTCGCAGCCCACCGAGCTGCAGGATGTGGTGAATGCGATTCGCGCCGTGCTGGATGTGCAGCGCGTGCAGCAGTTGCTCTCACAGAATGCGCTGGTGGTACGCGGCACGCCCGATCAGATCGCCCTGGCTGAAAAACTGGTTGAAGATCTGGATAAAGCGCGGCCGGAAGTAATTATCGATATCGCAGTCATGCAGGTCAGCAAAGATAAGTCACGGACTTTGGGGTTCAATCCGCCAACCAGCGCGACCGTGGCCCTGCAAAGCAACATCAACAGCACTACTACAAGCACGACGACGACCGGGACGACTACGACCCCAAGCTCTACCAGCGGATCGACCGGAGGGCTCAACCTGAATACTTTGGGCAATCTGAATGCGACGGATTTCCAGGTGACTATTCCCTCCGCGAACTTGTCGGCGGTTATGAGCGACAACGATACGAAGCTGATCCAGAATCCGCAGATTCGCGCGCTCGATGGACAGAAGGCATCGCTCAAGATTGGCGACCGTGTTCCGGTTGCAACTGGATCGTTCCAGCCTGGAATTGGCGGCGTCGGCATCAATCCGCTGGTCAATACGCAGTTCCAATATTTGGATGTGGGCGTGAACATCGACATTACACCGCATGTGCACGCAGGTCGTGAAATCACTTTGAAGATCACGATGGATATTTCGTCGGTGACCGGCCAATCGAGCATCGGCGGCATCAGCCAGCCCATTATCGGGCAGCGCAAGATCGAGCAGGAAATTCGTCTGAAGGATGGCGAAGCCAACATTCTCGGCGGAATGATGGAAGACCAGCAGACCAAGGCGCTGAGCGGGATTCCGGGGCTGGCGCAGATTCCGATCCTGAAGTATTTGTTCGGGCAAACCACGCAGGATCACTCGGAGAGCGAAATTGTGTTTGCCATTGTTCCGCACATTATCCGCGGAACGGATGTTAACGAGATGAATCAGCGCCCCATCGATATTGGGACGGCGAACACGATTGAGTTGCGGCACATGAGCCGGGCGGCGGCGCCAACGCCAGCAGTTCCGGCAAGCCCGACTCCGTCGATTGTTCCGGCGCCGCCGTCAAATCAGGCCCTCGGGAATCAGCCTCCGGCGACGCAGAACCCGAACCAATCGGCGAATCCGGCGCCGGGAAGCGCAAATTTCGTGTTTGATCCGGGACAGATCTCAGTGGCGAAAGGCAATACCTTTGCCGTGAACCTGCAAATTTCCGGAGCCCAGAATGTTTATTCGGTTCCGGTGCAGATGAATTACGATCCGGCGAAACTGCAATTGGTGAATGTGTCGAACGGAGGTTTCCTCTCGCAGGACGGGCAGGCCGTCGCCGTGGTGCATCGCGAAGATGAAACCACCGGAACCTTGCAGATCACAGCGACCCGTCCGCCGGGCGCGGGGGGAGTTTCCGGGCAGGGAACGGTGGTCACGATGACGTTCCAGGCGAAGGCCAGCGGCCAGACTCCGCTGACCATCACAAGAGGCGGAGCGCGCGATCCCGCTTTGCAATCGATCCCAGTGAACGGAGCGCAAGCTTCGGTGACGGTGGAATAGGATCGCGGAAAGTTTTTGAGTTTGAGATGAAGATGCCAAAGTTCCAGCGCCAGCGAGTGAGAGCCGACCAGGGCTTCACCCTGATTGAGTTGATTATCGTCACCGCCATCCTGATGGTTCTTTCCACCATGGCGGTGCCGCTCGCGCGGGTCACGATTCAGCGGGAGCGGGAGCGCATGCTGCGAACCGATTTGTGGGAGATGCGTGACGCTATCGATCGTTACAAGGACGCGGCCGAACGTGGAGGCTTTCAGACCAAGGCGGACAGCCAGAATTATCCGCCCGATCTCGAGACCCTGGTGAAAGGCGTCGATGTGCAAGGCAAGAAGATTCGCTTCCTGCGAAAAATCCCTGTCGATCCTATGACGGGCAATACGGAGTGGGGCCTGCGTTCGATGCAGGATGATCCTGATTCCGACTCGTGGGGCGGGCAGAGCGTGTTTGACGTCTACACGAAATCGCTGGGCACGGGCCTGGATGGAACGAAGTATAAGGACTGGTAATGGCAAGAAGGCGTAAAACGCGGCGAAATGCAGGGTTCACCTTGCTGGAATTGATGATCGTAATGATCGTCATGGCAATCCTGGTTTCGATTGCGGTTCCGATTTATAAGACTTCGCTGCTCAAGTCGCGGGAGGCTGTGCTGCGTCAGGACTTGTTTACGCTTCGGTCGCTGATCTCGCAATACACGCTTGACAAGCAAAAAGCCCCGCAAGGGCTGGATGACCTGATCCAGGGCGGATACCTGAAGGTCATCCCCAAGGATCCGATGACCGGCGAACCGAACTGGGAAGTCGTGCAGGATGACGTTCTGCTGTCTGTGGATCAGCAGGATCCTGGCATCAATGACGTACACTCGGCATCCAGCGCGACGGCGACCGATGGCACGGCGTATTCGAGTTGGTGAGTCAATCTTTTTCTCTTCCCGCGTTCTTTTCCCGCCTGTCAGGCTTGCGGCGTTGAATACTTTAACGTCGAGCAAGTAACATCTATTCATGCCCGTTGATTCGGAACTTACTCACGCCCCTGCTTCGGTGCGCGCGCCCCGGGGAAACGAAATTACCTGCAAAGGCTGGCAGCAGGAAGCTGCCATGCGCATGCTGATGAATAATCTCGACGCGGAAGTCGCCGAGCGCCCGCAGGATTTGGTGGTATACGGCGGAACGGGCCGCGCTGCCCGCAGTTGGGAGGCTTACCACGCCATCGTCGATAGCCTCAAGAAGCTCGATAACGACGAGACTTTGCTGGTGCAGTCGGGCAAACCGGTCGGTGTTTTCAAGACGCACGACCACGCGCCGCGCGTGCTGATTGCGAACTCAAACCTGGTTGGGCACTGGTCGAACTGGGAGAAGTTCAACGAACTGGAACGCGCCGGGCTGATGATGTACGGGCAGATGACGGCGGGTTCGTGGATTTATATCGGCTCGCAGGGAATTGTGCAGGGGACTTTTGAGACATTTTCAGCGGCGGGCGAAAAACATTTCGGCGGAGATCTCGCCGGCAAACTGATCGTCTCGGGCGGCATGGGGGGCATGGGGGGCGCGCAGCCTCTGGCTGCGACCATGACGGGCGCGGCATTTTTAGGGATTGACGTTGATCCGGAGCGCATCAAGAAAAGGCTGAAGACCGGCTACTGCGACTTTATGGTCACGACGCTTGATGAAGCGTTGCGCATTTTGAAAAACGCGGTGCGTAAGAAAGAAAATGTTTCGGTTGGGCTGGTGGGAAATTGCGCGGACGTGATTCCGGAGTTGGCTGCGCGCGGCGTGGTGCCTGACATTCTTACCGACCAGACTTCGTCGCACGATCCGCTGAATGGATATGTGCCGAACGGCATGACTCTCGCCGAAGCAGTCGAGCTACGAAAAAACGATCCTAAGGCGTATCAGGAAAAATCGCTCGACGCGATCGCAGCGCATGTCGAGGGCATGCTGCGGTTGCAGAAGATGGGATCGGTGACTTTTGACTACGGGAATAACATTCGCACATTTGCGTTTCAGCGCGGCGTGAAGAATGCGTATGATTTTCCGGGATTTGTGCCGGCGTATATTCGTCCGCTGTTTTGCGAGGGACGCGGCCCATTTCGCTGGGTAGCGTTGTCGGGTGAGGCCTCTGATATTCATGTGACCGACGAATTAGTCCTCGAATTATTTCCCGAGAACCGCATCCTGCGCCGCTGGATTGACTTGGCGCGCAAGCGCATTAAGTTTCAAGGGCTGCCCGCCCGCATCTGCTGGCTTGGATATGGCGAGCGGGCGCAGTTCGGCTTGGCAATCAATGATCTGGTGAAGAAAGGGAAGATCAAAGCGCCGATTGTGATTGGCCGCGATCATCTCGATTGCGGTTCGGTGGCGTCTCCGTTTCGCGAGACCGAAAGCATGAAAGATGGTTCCGACGCGGTCGCCGACTGGCCGCTGTTGAACGCCCTCTTGAACACGGCGGCGGGCGCGTCATGGGTGTCGATTCACAACGGGGGAGGCGTGGGCATCGGTTACTCGCTGCACGCCGGGCAGGTCACTGTGGCCGATGGAACGGACGAGATGGCGAGGCGCATCGGGCGCGTGCTGACGGCCGATCCGGGGATGGGGATTATTCGCCATGCCGACGCGGGATACGGCGAGGCCAAGGAATTCGCGAAGAAGAACGGCGTGAAAGTACCGATGGAGGAGAAATGAACACCCACCACGGAGACACGGAGGCACGGAGTTCTTCTGGGCTTTTGTCGGAGTCTTTGAGCGAGACCATCATTGGTACTGCGATTGAGGTTCACGGTCAGATCGGTCCGGGCCTGCTCGAAGCAGTTTACGAGGAGTGCATGTGCGAAGAGCTACGTCTGCGAAGCGTACCTTTCAGATGCCAAATCGAGTTGCCTGTTGTTTACGAAGGCCGGGAGACGGGCGGGAAGTACCGCATCGATCTCGTGGTGGCTGACGAAGTCGTCGTAGAGTTGAAAGCCGTCGAACGCTTGCTTAGTGTGCACGAAGCGCAGTTACTCACTTACCTTAGGCTCACGGGCAAGCGTGTGGGCCTTCTCATCAAGTTCAACGTGTCGGTTCTCCATCGGGGAATCCTGCGGGCGAGTTCTATGATGCCAACAGTCCTCCATGTCTCCGTGCCTCCGTGGTGGGTGTTTCGCTTACGGAGCTCGAATGCGTAAGGAATCGACGCTGCTTCTGTCTAGTATTGGTCAACTTCTCACCCTCCGGTCTGCTTCCGGCAAGCACGGTCCGCGCCGTGGTCCCGAGCTCAAACAACTGAGCATCATCGAAGACGGGGCGGTGCTTTGCCTCGGGGGAAAAATCGTTTCCGTTGGCACCACCAAAGACGCTCTCCGCGATCCCTGGTTGAAAAAGAATCGTAAGAAGGTTCTCGAGATCGACTGCGCAGGCAAAGTTGTCCTTCCCGGTTTTGTGGATTCGCACACACATCCTGTTTTCGTCAGTCCGCGGCTGGTCGATTTCGAGAAGCGCATCGAGGGCGCTTCCTATGAAGAGATCGCAAAAGCCGGCGGCGGCATTCGGGTGAGTCTGGAAGGCGTTCGCAAAGCAGGGAAGCGGATCCTGGTGGAAAAAGTTCTGGCTGCGCTGCGCGACATGGCTGCGCACGGCACGACGACGGTTGAGGCCAAGTCGGGCTACGGGCTGACGGTCGAATCCGAACTGAAGTCGCTGGAAGCGATTCGGGAAGCTGGGTCCCTCTGGGCCGGAACCGTTGTCGCCACGCTGCTTGGAGCGCACGTCGTCCCAAAAGAATTTCAAGGCCGCTCACAAAACTATGTTGAGTCCGTCTGTAAAGAGATGATCCCCAAAGCCGCACGGCGGAAGCTCGCCCAGTTCGTGGATGTTTTCTGCGACGACGGAGCATTCACTGCGGCGGAGACGGAGCAGATTTTCGAGGCCGCCGCACAGCATGGCCTCAGTGTCCGGGCCCACATGGGCCAACTTTCAGAGGCCGTTCTGCGGCCATTTCTGCGCTTCGATCCGGCGTCCTTTGATCATATGGATTACGTGAATGATGACGACATTCTGCAACTGTCCAAACACGACACCGTCGCCACGCTCGTACCTGGAGCGAATTATTTCCTGGGCCTGAAAAAATATCCGCCGGCGCGCAAGTTGATTGATGCGGGCGTGCCGGTGGCGCTTGCGACGGACTACAACCCGGGCACTTCGCCGACCCTCAGCATGCCGATGGCAATGTCGCTGGCCTGCACCCACATGAAGATGTCGCCAGCCGAAACTATTACCGCTTCTACCATTAACGGGGCATGGGCTTTGCGACTCGCTGACCGCAAGGGCACGATCGAAGCGGGGAAAGATGCCGATCTGGCAGTATTTGCTGTCGCAGATTACCGCGAGATTGCTTATTGGTTTGGCGACAACCGGTGCGCAATGACTGTGATGAACGGAACGGTTGCGTCTGAGCCGTGAACTTTTTCGCCGAAGCTTCCGTATCTGCGAGGAAGAGGCATTCCCTTAACAGAGCGGCTTCTCTTGTCATAAATACCGTCATGAAATGGATGTAGCCTAGGAAACGAATGCAAAAGAATTTATCGAGGAAACTTATGAAGCGGATTCTCGCGGGTATCACTTTTACGCTGATCACATTTTCCATGGCCCTGGCGCAACGACTGCCCGAGGTAGCCACCCCAACGAACTACAAACTGACCTTCACCCCTGACCTCGAAAAGGCCACCTTCGAAGGCGATGAAACTATTTCCCTACACGTGCTGAAGCCGACTTCGGAGATCACGCTGAACGCCGTCGATATCGAATTTCATGATGTCACCATCACGAGTGGCGGCAACAGCCAGAAAGCAAACGTCACGCCCCAGAAGGACAAGGAAATGGTTGTGCTAACGGTGGCCAATCCATTGGCGACGGGCGCAGCCGCGGTTCATATCGTTTACAGCGGCATCCTGAACTCGGAGATGCGCGGCCTCTATTTGGGTAAGGACGACCAGGGACGCAAGTATGCCGCTTCGCAATTCGAGGCGACTGACGCGCGCCGTGCTTTTCCTTCCTTCGACGAACCGGATTACAAAGCTACTTTTGACATTACCGCCGTTGCCGACAGCGGGCTGGTTGCGATTTCAAATTCCAAGGCTCTCAGCGATAAGCCTGGCCCCGGCGGCAAACACACGGTGCGATTCGCCACTACTCCCAAAATGTCTCCTTATTTAGCGGCGCTGGTAGTGGGCAATTTCGAATACATCGAGGGCGAGGCAGATGGCATTCCGATCCGCGTCTATAGCACTCCCGGCAAAAAAGAAATGGGAAAGTTTGCCTTGGAGAGCGCCGAGCACATTCTCAGTTATTACGACAAATATTTCAGCATCAAGTATCCCTATGGAAAGCTTGATCTGATTGGTCTGCCAGACTTTTCCGCCGGCGCGATGGAAAATACCGGCTGCATTACATTCCGTGAAGTGATTCTGCTGATCGACGAGAAGCACGGCTCCGTCGGTTTAAAGAAAGAAATCGCTTCCGTGATCGCCCACGAAATGGCTCATCAGTGGTTCGGCGATCTGGTTACCATGAAATGGTGGGACGACATTTGGCTCAACGAAGGTTTTGCCACATGGATGTCGAGCAAACCGATCCAATCGTGGAAGCCGGAATGGAATTTCAATCTTGATGATGTGAGTGACACGGATAGAACCCTGAACACCGATTCGCTCGCCAACACGCGCCCCATCCATCAGGCCGCTGAAACTCCGGGACAGATTCAGGAACTGTTCGATGGAATCGCTTACGGGAAGGCGGCGGCGGTATTACGCATGCTCGAGTCTTATCTGGGCGAGCAGACTTTCCGGGCCGGTGTAAACGCTTACATCGAAAAACATCAATATGCGAACGCTACTGCCAACGACTTCTGGGGTGCCCAGGCGAAGACTTCGAAGAAGCCCGTCGACCAGATCATGCCCGCGTTCGTGAAGCAGGCCGGAGTTCCAATCATCGACCTAAAGTCGCAGTGCTCCGGAAGCTCGACCACGGTCACGGTCGATCAGCGTCGTTATTACTACGACCGCGAAAAATTTCAGGCGCCGAATGATGAGCTGTGGCAAGTTCCGTTGTGCATGAAGTCATCCACGGGCGCGCAGAAGTGTGAGCTTCTCACCAAAAAGCAGGAGACGTTCACGCTTCCTGGCTGCTCAACCTGGGTCGTGGCCAACGCCGGGGCGACCGGATACTACCGCGCGGGTTACGAACCGAATGCGGTTCAGGCGCTTGCCGGCGATGCCGAGAATAAACTTTCTCCCGCTGAACGGATCGCGCTGCTGTCAGACATCTGGGCGTCGGTGCGCGTGGGACGCGAGCCGGTCGGGGATTATCTTGCTTTTGCGCGAGGGTTAGAAAGCGATCGCAATCGAGCCGTGCTTGAAGATGTTCTCAGACAATTAGGTTACATTGGCCGATATCTGGTAACGGATAGCGACCGCGAATCGTACCGCATCTGGCTGCGCCAGTTTTTGACGCCGATACTCAAGGACGTCGGCGAAGAATCGAAGGCGGGCGAGAGCGATGAGCAAAAGGCCCTGCGAGCTGTGCTGTTCCGGACTCTGGGCTACGATGCTCGTGATCCGCAAGTCCTGGCCGAAGCAGAGAAAGTAACGGACGAGGCTTTGCAGGATCCCGCATCGGTTGACCGGGAACTGGCGATGAGTGCGTTTGGTGTGGAGGCGCTGAAGGGCGATCAGGCGTTTTATGACAAGTTAATGGCCGCGCTGAAAACTCCTAAATCGCCGGAAGAATACTACATGATTTTATTCACGTTGCCTCGTTTCGCTGATCCGAAGCTTTTGCAACGGACTTTGGATTACGCTATTTCGCCCGACGTCCGTTCGCAAGATGCGCTGGGTTTGATCGCGAGCGTGATGCAGAATCCGGCCGGACAAAAGCCGGGATGGGATTTTGTCCGCCAACACTGGCCCGCAATCGAGAAGTCAGGCGGCCCATTTGCCAGTGCCGAGGTAATAGGCGCGACTGATTCATTCTGCGATGCGACCATGCGAGACGAGGTCGCCGCATTTTATTCCGCGCACAAAATCGAAGCCGCGGAGCGGACCTACCGGCAGGCGATTGAGCGCATCAACAATTGCGTCGATCTGAAATCGCAACAGGAGCCTCAGCTCGCATCGTGGCTGGAACAGCACGGCTCGACAGTGGGAGGACAGTAGCCAGGACCGCTTCGCGAACGCAGGCGGATAGTGGATCATTGCCTACGGTCCAATATCCGTGATGCTCGGGAACACTTTCAATATTTCAAGTGCGCACAATCGACAACCAGCCACGAATCGAACATCGCGGTCTGACGGTCGCCGACGTTGAGAGAACTGACCGCCGTTGCTATAATCAAGAACGTTCCGCACGTATTCGGCAGTGAGCACTTCCGTTCAGTTGCAATCCCGCAACAATCGGCGTGAAGGGAACGATCCTCGCAGCCCGCAACCGATGAGCGGGTTTCGAAAATGTGGCCAGGTAGCTCAGGTGGTAGAGCGCAGCCCTGAAAAGGCTGGCGTCGGCGGTTCAACTCCGTCCCTGGCCACCATACTTTCAATGGTTTAGCGGCCCGGCCCTTTAGCGCAATTTTCGGCTGCACGCCACTGACAGTTTCCGGTTTGCCGACCAACAGGCCAGCATGCGAAGGCTAGCCACCGGACCTGGATCCACCGTGGCTTTAGTCGCGAACGAATCGATCAATCAGCACTTCAAGTCTCATGCGGAGAACTTTTGTCGCTGGTAGATCGCTAGTGAGCCCGTCTACAGCCAGCATGAAGACCTCCGAGACCTCTTTACTACCAAGGACAGCCTGCGTGTACTTAAGTTGAATTTTTCTGCGCCTTTCGTAAGTGTCCGGCGTGACTCGTTTGCATGCCCCATAGAATTCCGTGCCCATCGGAGCATCCACGATTAGCTCCTTCCACGGGTCAAGCAGCAGAGCTTCATAGACCGACATAAGCTTTTCCCGTCTGCTTCCCGGCTTTGCGAGGGCGCGTTCGGCGGCCCGATATTGTATTTCGAAAAGGTCCTCCAGGACGGCGCCAAAAATCTCTTCCTTGCTCTTGAATTTCCGGTAGATCAGCGGTCGCGATACGGCTGCCTGTTTGGCGATATCTTCGAGCGAGCTCTTCGCATAGCCAAATTTAAGGATGCAGTCGCGGGCAGCGTCGAGGATGACTCGCCGCCGTGCTGCATCTCGGTCAAAAGATTTTTTCTGCATATTTTGAATCGTTACATATTATACATAATATGTAACACTGTAACAAGATGGCGAAATGACTTCGTGCCGTATTCGCACATAGCTTAGCAAGTGTCGTGGCACTTGCGCGCAAGTAACTCGATTTGTGAGGAACCGAACCATGAAGAAGATCTTTGCAGGATTCATTGGGGCAGCGTTGTTATCAAGTTCGCTTGGCTGCAGCAACAGCAATGTCCGAGCGTCGACCGGTCCTCCACCAGCTAGGGTCGAAGTTGCGCCGGTCATTCAAAAAGACGTGCCGGTTCAAGGCGAGTGGGTGGGAACGCTCGAAGGCTACGTCAACGCACAGATCTCTCCGCAGGTGAGCGGTTACCTCATTCGCCAGGATTATCAGGAGGGCGCATTCGTCAAAAAGGGTCAAGTGCTATTTGAGATTGACCCGCGTCCATTTCAGGCGGTGCTCGATCAAGCCAAAGCACAGCTGGCCCAGGCTGAGGCGCAGATGGCGAACGCCGAAACGAACGTGAAGCGTGATGTTCCCGAAGCAGAGGCTCACGCCATTCCCCAAAGTCAGTTGGATACGGACACGCAGTCGCTCCGTGGGGCTAAGGCAGCAGTTGAGGCGAGCCAGGCGGCGGTCGAACAGGCCGCGCTGAATTTGGGCTACACGAGAGTTGTGTCCTTAGTGGATGGAATCGCCGGCATCAACACTGTGCAGGTGGGCAACCTGGTAGGGCCGTCCACGGTCCTCACTGCGGTTTCGCAGGTAAGTCCCATCAAAGTTTATTTCCCCATCAGTGAACAGGAATACCTGCGCATGGCGGACGGAGGCGGTCCGGGGAGCGTGGACTTTCTGACGCACGCCTCACGAATCCCGTTGCGGTTAACTTTGGCCGACGGGAGTGTCTACCCGCATCCGGGCAGAATCATCTTCGCGGACCGCCAGGTAAACACGCAGACCGGAACCATCCAGATCGTGGGCGAGTTCCCCAACTCCAGGAACCTGTTGCGACCGGGGCAATATGCACGCATTCAGACGCCCACCGGAAACATTACGGGAGCGCTGCTGGTGCCGCAGGCGGCCGTGAATCAGCAGCAAGGAACGTATCAGGTCACTGTGGTTGGCGCCGATAGTCGAGCGCAACTCCGCACGGTACAGGTCGGGCCGAGAGTGGGCACGCTCTGGGTGATCACGGCGGGCCTGAAGCCGGGAGAACGCGTCGTGGCGGTTGGCGCAGAGAAGGCGAAAGAAGGCGAACTGGTGAATCCCACGCCGTTCAAAGAAATCGAGGAGCGCTAATTATGGCGAGTTTTTTCATCCGACGCCCCATCGTCGCGATTGTGATCGCGATTCTTACCGTAGTCGTTGGCGCGATCTCGATTGCGCTTTTGCCGATCGCACAATTTCCGAACATTGCGCCACCGGAAATCTGGTTGCAAGCCAACTACCCCGGTGCCGACGCAAAGACTCTCGAGCAGTCCGTCGCTACGCCGATCGAACAACAAGTGACCGGTGTGGACAACATGGAATACATGTATTCCGTGAACACCACGAATGGTTCGCAAACGTCTCTGCTCGTCGATTTTGATCTCAAGACTGATCCAAACACGGATCTCGTGCTTACGCAATCGCGACAGCAACTGGCAAACGGTCAACTTCCGCCCGAAGTAACGAGCTATGGGATTAGCTTGCGAAAGTCGGCTACCGCTCCTTTCATGCTGGTCGGCCTCTACTCGCCCCACGGCACCCGCGATGCTGCGTTTCTCTCTAACTATGCGTACATCAACCTCAACGACCCTATCGGCCGCTCCTATGGAGTCGGCCGGTCGGAGGTCTTCGGAGCCGGCCAGTACGCCATGCGGCTCTGGATAAAGCCAGATCAGCTGGCGAAACTGGGCATTACCGTCACGGATATTACGAACGCTATCCAGGCCCAGAACAAAGTAAATCCAGCTGGCCAGATAGGTGGCGAGCCAGCCCAGAAGAACCAGCAGTTCACCTACGCATTGCTGGCAAAGGGGCGCCTGAGATCTCCGGAACAATTCGGCAACATTGTTGTTCGTGAATCCCCGAATGGCGGAACCGTGCGCGTGAAAGACGTGGCGCGGGTGGAGCTGGGCCAGCAGGACTACAGCACGATCAGCCGTCTAAATGGGAAGCCCACCGCAATCATTGCCATCTATCAGCTGCCCGGATCTAACGCGCTTCAAACTGCGCAGGGCGTCCGCAAGCTGATGGCCCAGATGAAGGACCGCCTTCCCGAAGATGTCGATTATGCGATATCGCTGGACCAGACATTGCCGGTCAGCGAAGGCATGAAGGAAGTCGTCGAAACCCTGGTGATTGCGATTTTGCTGGTCATCCTTGTGGTGTACCTCTTCTTGCAAGACTGGCGGGCCACGCTGATTCCTATGCTGGCAGTCCCGGTTTCGCTCGTCGGCACGTTTATCCTGTTCCCGCTATTCGGCTTCTCAATTAACACACTTTCGATGTTGGGCCTTGTGCTCGCGATCGGTCTGGTGGTTGACGATGCAATTGTGGTGGTTGAAGGCGTGCAACACCATATCGAAGAGGGATTGGCTCCGAAGGACGCGGCTCTCAAGGCGATGGAGGAGCTCTCCGGGCCCGTTGTGGGGATTGCCCTGGTGCTCGCTTCGGTGTTTGTGCCTACGGCGTTCATCCCAGGGATCACCGGGAAGCTTTATCAGCAATTCGCCCTGACCATCGCCATTTCTGTGATCCTCTCTGCCTTCAATGCGCTTACGCTCAGCCCGGCGCTCGCTGGTCTGTTGCTGCGACCAAAATCAGAGGAAGGCACCGACAAGCACCGCGGACCTCTCGGGAAAGTTTTTGACGCATTCAATCGCTATTGGGAACGCAGCACCAATGGTTTTGTGCGTTGGTCCCACGCTGTGATTCGCAAGGGCGCGCTCGTGATGGTGCTGCTCGTTCTCTTCGGTCTGGGCGCGTTTTTCTTTGGTAACCGCCTGCCGTCAAGCTTTATGCCCGATGAAGACCAGGGCTACCTCTACGTCAGCATGCAACTTCCCATCGCGGCGTCGATGCAACGTACAAGCGAGGCTGGGAAACAGGTGGAGAACGTTCTCGCAAACATTCCGGGAGTTCAATACACGACATCTGTTATCGGCTTCAATCTGCTCAGCTTCGCGCACACCAGCTACAACGGCTTCTTCTTCGTCACGTTGAAACCCTGGAGCGAGCGCAAGAGCAGGGCGGAACGGTATCAGGAAATAAAAACTCGACTGAACCAGGAACTTAGTCGTCTTCCCGAAGGGACTGTTTTCGGCTTCTCGCCGCCTGCGGTACCTGGCGTTGGCACCTCCGGTGGATTTCAATTCGTCCTGGAAGACCGCGCCGGAAAGGATGTGGAGTTTCTTTCCGATAACTTGAACAAATTCCTGGTAGCCGCTCGCAAGCGTCCTGAAATCGGCATGATCAATTCAACCTTTATCCCGAGCGTGCCCGAGCAGTACATCAATGTGGACCAGGACAAAGTACTCAAACAGGGTGTCGCGATCAGCGATGTCTATCAAACCATTCAGGCCTATATGGGCGGCCTGTTCGTCAATTACTTCAATGATTTCGGCCGCACCTGGCAGGTATATATCGAGGCCGAGGCGCCTTACCGAGCGAATACGCAAGACCTGTCGCAGTTCTATGTGCGCAACAACCAGGGCCAGAACGTACCGCTTTCCGCGCTCGCGAATTTCGAAACCGATTACGGCCCGGAATTCACCCTGCGCTACAACGAGTATCGCAGCGCGCAGATCTTCGGCAGCGCCGCTCCCGGTTATAGCTCTCAACAGGCGACCGCGGCCCTCGAAGATGTTTTCCATCAAACCATGCCCCACGAAATGGGCTTCGACTACATGGGCATGTCTTATCAGGAGCAGAAAGCGCGGCAGGGTGTGCCAGCGTGGGCCATTTTCGTACTTTCACTCCTCTTTGTTTTTCTGATTCTTGCGGCGCTCTACGAAAGCTGGACGTTGCCATTCAGCGTCCTGCTGAGTACTCCCGTGGCGGTATTCGGCGCTCTCGCAGCTCTGTGGCTTCGTCGCTTTATAGTCGGCCTTTACATGCCGCCGTACATGGTCCAGATGGAGAACGACGTTTACACCCAGATTGGTCTGGTAATGCTCATCGGCCTGGGCGCCAAGAATTCCATCCTTATCGTCGCGTTCGCCAAAGAGGACTACGACCGCGGCATGTCCCTCGTCGATGCAGCACTTTCGGCGGCGAGGCTTCGCTTCCGGCCGCTGATGATGACGGCGCTCGCCTTTATTGTCGGGTGCGTACCGCTATGGATAGCGTCGGGCGCAGGCTCAGTCGCGCGACAGATTATAGGAACGACCGTGATCGGAGGCATGCTGGCGGAGACGTTTATCGGCAGGTTCTTTGTTCCGGCGATCTTCTACGTCGTTGAGAAATTCTCAGGTGCTGAGAAACGGAAAGCATTGCCACTCGCTGCCGCCGAGGCGCCCAGTCTGGGGGATTGAATTATGGGGATTGAATTATGGGGGTTGAATTATGAAGACCACTGCACTCTTAGGAATCCTGGCCGTGCTGGTTCTGGAAGCCGGCTGCACGATGGGCCCGAAGTACAAACGGCCTGCGGTGAATGTTCCTCAAGAATACCGCACGCCGGAACCGCAACCAGCCACCCAGGCCTCGTCGCTTGGCAACGAGCAATGGTGGCAGCTTTATCAGGATCCTGTGCTCACGCAGCTGATTCACACCGCCATTGCGCAAAATTATGATGTGCGCATCGCCGCGGCTCGAGTGCTCGAAGCTCAGGCGCAAGTCGGGATCACACGCTCCAACCAATTTCCGTCCGCGAGCGTCGGCGCCGACATTTACAGCCAGCAAAACCCGAAGGTTTCGAACGTCTTTCCCGCTTACCAGGTCAACGCGGGCGACCTGAATCTATCGGTGATCTGAAATCTGGACTTCTGGGGAAAATATCGCCGGCAAACCGAGGCGGCTCGAGCCCAATTATTCGCAACCGAATGGGGGCAGCGAGCCGTCATCTCCTCGCTGGTTGCTAACGTAGCGACAGCTTATTTCCAGCTGCGGGCGCTCGACAATGAACTCGAAATTTCACAGCGCACGCTGGCCTCACGGCAAGAGTCCCTCAAGCTAACGAACTTCCTTGAAAGCCACGGCTCGAACTCCGGGTTGGATGTGAGCCAGGCAGAGCAACTCGTCTACACCGCGTCCGAAACGATCCCAGACCTGGAGCGGCAAATCCAGCAACAGGAGAACGTGCTCAGTGTTCTGCTCGGCGAAAATCCTCAATCAATTCCCCGCGGACGGCGCTTACCGACCAGCCCGCTCCCCAGAACGTTCCGGGCGGCCTGCCTTCCGAATTGCTGGAGCGTCGGCCGGACGTCCGCCAAGCGGAAGAGATGATGGTTGCAGCGAACGCACAAATCGACGTCGCCAAGGCCTCATTCTTTCCGAACCTTTCACTCACTGGACTGGGAGGGCTGGAGAGCAATGCCTTGCACAAGTTCATCAGCCAGCCGTCGGAGACTTGGTACGGGGCCTTCAACGTGAGTCAACCTGTCTTCCAAGGAGGAGCTCTCCGCTCCCAACTCAGGCTCGCCCGCGCCAACTGGCAGGAAGCGTCGCTCTCCTACCAGCAAACAGTTCAAAACGCCCTGGAACAAGTTTCCAATTCACTCGTCGCCTCTGAAAAAGACCGCGAGTTCCGTGAGCAACAGGAATTGCTCACACAGGCAGCGCAGCAGACCGATCAACTCTCCGAGGTTCTTTACAAGAATGGCGGCGCGAGCTACCTGCAAGTGCTGACCAGCGAAACAAATTATTTCTCGGCGGAACTCAATCTCGTGCAGGCACAACTGAATGAGCGTTTGGCCTTAGTTCAGATTTACCAAGCTCTCGGCGGCGGATGGCAACAATAATGGCATGCGCGGAGGTGGTGGTGTCCAGCAGCCCGGCGACTAGTGACTCCATGAAGTGGAATCGTTTGCACCAGCCTGAGCGCTTGTCTTTCCTGCGCGGATGATTGGACGCCTGACCCTGCGATCAAGTCGAGCACGCATAGTGCAACTGATTTGGTTATGAACTTCCATGCTCGCTTATGAGGAAAAATCATAATTGGAAAGTAGTTGGGCACGCGACCAGGGCGTTGCGTTGACATAGGACCTCGGACTGCCAAGTGAATGATCCTTAGTCTAACCTCCAAGGAGATCGCTCAGGCCAACTTCGCAACGCTTCCGTGGCCCAAGCGTTCGTCTTGTCTGTGTGACACGAAGTGCACGGATTGGGAACGTTGTATTTGTCCGTCATCGCCGGCGTGATGAACGCGAATGTATGAGCGCGTACTTTTACCTCTCCCAGCGTCGTCTCGATCTTTGGCATGTGGCACGCGACACACTGGCTACCCGGACTTCCACCTTTGTGATGAGTGTGTTCTTCGATGGTGGCAGTGCGAGGTCCGTTCGGCGACAAAGGACCGTGGCAATCCAAACAGATTTTGTCGGCTGGCTTTCTCAATTCAGAGTAATTATCCGTCCCGTGCGCATCATGGCAGCTAAAACAAGTGACCCCACGCCGGTACATGACGCTCTGCACAAAATCGTTCCCCTGCATCCGGTTTTTGTGCGCAGTACCATCGGGGAAATGAGTGAAGCTAAGCTGACCCAGTGAGTGGTCCTCCAAAGTCCAGAAATCTTGCAACCTTAGACCAACGTTATAGCCGACTGGCCAGTCATAGTAGGTCGCCTCGATGGGGTTCGTACGAGGGCGTCCTTGCGAATGGCATTGGATACAGCTATCACTGGCTGCAACGTAGTCCATCCGCGCGGGATTCAGAATGTCACCGCGCTGCGGGTGTTCGACATGTTCGCTGCCCGGCCCGTGGCACCGCTCACAACCCACATTCCATTCCGCGACTTGCTTGGTATGAATGTTGTAACCCACGGAATGGCAACCGTCGCATAATGGTCCAGTTGGCCGTTTCATATTGTCGGCCGGATAGAACGGTTCCCACCAATCGCTTCCACTCTTGACAAAATATGGACGCCAAGCGTGGTTGACGATGTCCCATTGCGCTGGCTCCGGGAAATAGTCATCGCCAATCTTGGTGAAGTAGCGTTGCTTCCAGATACTGCCGTAGACAAAAGCGACCTGATCCTTCGTAAACTTGGCGAGGGGATCGCGGGCAAGATCTGGAATGATGGCGTCAGGATGTTCCTTGGGGTCACGTACCACGTTCGCCATCGGCGTTTTCTTCCAGTGTTCGTAAATCTGTTCGTGGCATTTCCGACAGGTATTCGAGCCGACGAACTTGGCAGAATGCGAGGCTTCAACCTGTTGTGTTTGTTCATGACTAGTGAGCGGACGGAGATCGCGGATTAACAAAACGAATTTCCAACTATCGTCCTCTCCCTGCTGATGCGGCGCGCTCCACCCGGGCATTCCTGTCAGTTGAACTCCATTCGCGATGATGTAATGAATTTCTCCATCACTGAGGTTCTGCGTCTCCGGCGAGAGCAAATCGGGCACTCTGGGATACAAGTTGCTTCCGATTTTCGTCTGCCCTCTGCCATCGGCACCGTGACACACCGCGCACCGGGCTATGAAATCTTCGTGAGCTTCTTTCAGAATCTCCGGTGTGACTTTTAATGGGTTCACCATCTGGCGGTCTACTCTCGGGATCGCCAGATTTCTTACACCTCTGGCCAGTATTCGTTCGAAAGATGACGGCTCGGATTTTGCGCTGAATCCTCGCGATATCAACACACTTACACAGATCGCTCCAAATATTGCGACTGTGAGAAGTAGAAAAAGCCATTTCTTCCAGACCTTCATCGAATATCCCATTTCCTGTTCAGTGTGGTGTTGTTTCCTGGGATCGGCGATTGTCGCGTTTGACCTGGACTCATTGGATGCAGGCGGCGAGCTGTCGCGGTCATTTTACGCGGTCTGCGATAACCGTTGTAAACGGGCATACACTCAAAATCCCCCGGTCACAGGTAATGATTGTAATGGTGATGTTTCGGCCATCCACTACCAGATAAGTTTTAGGGCGAACTGAATCTGACGAGAAGTCGTTTGCGTAGAAGTGATTAGTCCGGCATTGGAGACGGGATTTCCATTTTGATCGAACACGGTGGAATGGTCTGTAGGCGAGGCGAAGTTAGCACGGTTAAGAATGTTGAAGAACTCCGCACGGAATTGCGCATTGAAGGTTTCCGAGATACTCCGAATTCGATTGTTCTTGAAGACGGAAACATCCAATTTGGAAACTCCCGGACCAATCAGGCTATTGCGGCCCAAATTCCCCCATTTGTTTGCACCGGGGAAAGCCAAACATTCCGTCTTGATGTAGTGATTGGGATTTCCAGAATTGGTGAGCGTGGCGCATCCCGGTCCTGCCACGCGGTTCGGGAGTTCACTGGTCTCATCCAATTTCATGCCGGCAGGATCACCGCCGAGGATTGGCGTGAAAGGCTGGCCTGAACTTGCTTTATAGATGCCGCCCAATTGCCAACCACTGGCAGCCCACGCGAAGGCTCGGGAATTCAGCGCGGGATTAGGAAGTTCCCAGGTAAAATTCGCCACGAAAGCTTGTGCGACGTTGAAGTCGGAAAGCCCGCGCGTAGTGCGCTGATCAAAGAACAGCTGATTGAACAAACCGTTGGGAAAGGAGTCGTCTGCTGCGGTGGCTGAAAGCGTGTCAATACTCTTGCCCCAAGTGTACGCAGCGTGCAATTCGACTCCGCGGCTGACGCGCTTGGTCATATCGGCCTGCAAGGCGTCATAAAAGGAATTGGCTTGCCAGAGAGTCGAATTGATGCGACCAAAATTAGGATTCAGCGTAGTGCTGGTCGCCGTCGGCGGAAACACGTAGCCGCTGGAAGTCAAAGTGGGGAGGACCATATCGATGTTATCCATGCGGTAGGGAAGGTGAACTCCGCGGGAACCGACGTAGCCGATAGTCAGGGAAAGGGTTGAGGTCAGCTCCCTGGCAATGCCCAGATTCCACTGCATCACGTAATTGCGTTTGGGATTGAATTGGACATAGGTCGCCTCCCCGAAATTCGATTGATTACTGAATTGTTGGTAGGCACCCGTGGGAAACATGCCGGGCTGCAAAGTATTGGCGAAAATGGAATTCACGAATGGAACGTCGAGTTGGAATGAGTTTTGAAATTCGTAAGGCAGCGGCAGCACATCGAAGATGCCAAAACCGCCGCGCACCAGCGTCTTTCCGCCCTGCGGATTCCACGAAAAGCCGACCCGCGGCTCGAAATTCCGCAAGGTAGGATTATTGAAAAACGGCGCGCCTACGTGAGGCACAGCGTCGGTGAGGTTCCGCAGATTGGAGATGCGATTCTGCGCCTCGGTGGGGACTGTCGACATTTCATAGCGCAAGCCCAGATTTAAGGTGAGGTCCTTTTTCAGCCGAATGTCATCTTCGAAATGAGAGCCGAATATAGTCTGGCGTAGACCGACATCCGGTATGTTCTGACCGGCGGATCCTTGAAAAACCAGGGGCTGATTGGTCAGAAAATCCAGCAACGAATTGAAGCGAAAAAGACCATTTACGGCAGGAAGTGACAGCTCATTATCCTGCATGCGTTCAACCAGGACGCCGATCTTTATACCATGGATACCGTGGGAGAGAAATAGATCGTCACCGCCTTGAAAGGAATTCCAGGCCAAGGACTTTTCGGAGAGGAGAGCTCCTCCCTTGGCTGGCGCGCCGGAGAAATTGGTTATGCCCGGCACCGCCCGTATTTCACCAGCTAATGCCCCGGGAATGAACCCGAAAGAAGGATCAAGCATGTTCGGGTCCAGGATTTTTGTTAGACCTCCAGTGATGCCAACAGAGCGGCTGAAGCCGAAGCGTGCGACGTTTAGAAAGTTGCCACTAAAGGCATGCTGTTCGTGCAGGGTCACGACCTGGCGCCGCGAAACAGTATTGGCAAGCAACTCGTTGAAATTGTCGGGCTGAACCGTTTCGGAGTTATCCCGCATGTATGTAACCGCCAGCGCGTCTTTCTCCCACAACTTGCGATCAACTCGGACAGTAAAATAGTTTTCGTTCGTTACTTCCTGGCCGGCGAAGGAGAAAATCCCGGTATCCCCGAGAAGAGGGCCGTTCGGCAGCGGATAAAATGCATTGATAAAGCGAAGCACGTTGGGATCGACGGTGATGGTTCCAGTGGAGAGGTTTCCCGCCCGCGCCGCTGCTGAGGGCACTGTGTCTACCGTGGTCACACCAAGTGATTGGCGCAAGCCTTCGTAATCTCCAAAAATGAACATTCTGTCCTTCTGGATTGGCCCACCGGCTGAGCCGCCAAACTGATTCCGTTTGAAAGGTGGAATCTTGTCGTCAAAAAAATTTCGCGCGTCCAGTGCGCTATTGCGAAAGAACTCGTAGACATCGCCGTGGAAGGATTTAGTTCCGGAGCGAGTGACGGCGTTGATGACGCCGCCGGAAGTTCGTCCATACTCCGCGGGATAATTGCTGCCCAGTACAGAGACTTGCTCGACGGCGTCGATTCCAAGATTGTCACCGAGCACGCTGCCAGGAGCGCCATTGGAATAATCGTTGATACTGATTCCGTCGAGGCGATAGCTGTTCTGATCGGGCCGGGCGCCGGAGATGCTGATTGGCGCTCCAAAACCGCGTTGTGTATTTCCACCGCCGCTCGAACTTCCGGTTTGGACTCCGGTGACTCCCGCCTGCAAAGTGGCGAGTTGAGTCCAATCGCGCCCATTGAGTGGGGTGTTTTGCACGACGGATTTCTCCACGTTTTCGGACGACTGAATTGCGGGCGCGCCCGACACGGTTGCGTGTACAACCGACTCAGAACTGCCAGCGCGCATTAGAAAGTTGAGGACGCGCTGACTCCCGGCTGTTACCGTAATGCCCGTCCAGAGCTGGGTGACAAAAGCAGGAGCGGATACCGTGATTTCATACTTACCAATAGGCAGTCCTGGGAGGCTGTAAGAGCCCGACGAGTCACTGAGCACTGCGCGGACCTGCCCGGTGATTACATCCTTTGTAGAGATCCGAACCCCAGGCATTACGGAGCCCGAATCTCCACTGACAGTTCCAGTTATGCCGCCCCCGGCGAATTGCGCTTGAGTAACGACAGATGGCGCACACACCAAGAGTGCAAAGAGCAAGGCACGAATGGGCGCCATAAGGCAACAGTAGAGTCTTAGGAATCTATAGCAGGGGCACTTAACGTCTGCCGATTTCAAACGAAACCTCCGGAATGAAACGCCAGCATCTGTACTGTCAACAGTTGACAGTTTGTAGCCCCGCAATAATATCATTGGGTCGCGCGGATCGATCTCATAGGGTTTGGCTAATGTGGCGCTACGGAATGTTCGTTTCCGCCATTAGAGGACAAAGTAGTCCTTCTCGCCCGTAAGCGTGAGACAGGGAAAGCGCGAGGCAGACTACTGATCCTTGCGCTTATGCAACAGGCAACAAGTTAGAGTTTATGAACCGACACCGTAAGCAAGTTTCGAACCGAGATCCATACTTTCGGAGTTGAATCGACACGATGAGGAGCGAAATATGAAGGGTTTCGTTGCAGCTTGTGTGGCAGTATGGATTTTTGGGTCTTTTGCACTTTCGCAGGATCAGAGCAGTGCGCCAGACCGCGCTCCCTTACTCTTGGTTCAACAGATTCCACTGCCGAACGTGGGAGGCCGTATCGACCATTTCACCTTCGACGGAAAGCGGAAACGCGTCATCGGGGCTGCCCTCGGCAACAACACGGTCGAAGTCGTGGACACGTTCGCGGGCCGCGACATACACAGCATTTCCGGGGCCGCCGACCCGCAAGGCGTAGTCTTTGTCGGCGAGTTCAATAAGCTTTTCGTTGCGAACGGTACGGATGGAAAGCTCAGGATCTACGATGGGGATTCGTTCAAACTTCTCGATACCGTGGACATGGGCGAGGACGCCGACAATGTGCGTTACGATCCGGCGGAAAAGAGAATCTACGTAGCCTTCGGAGGAGAAGACGGAGGCGGCATTTCCGTGTTGGATGCGGCGAGCGGGAAGCGCCTGGAGGACGTCGCTAAGCTGGATGCGCACCCTGAGTCATTTCAGATCGCTACTTCAAAACCCGTGATCTATGCCAATGTCGCTACTAAAGCTAAAGTCGTCATGATTGACCGGAAGACACACAAAGTCACGGATTGGCCACTAAAAAATGCGAAGGGCAATTACCCGATGGCGCTCGACGAAGCCGACCATCGAATCCTGGTCGTGACGCGGAAACCCGCACGGCTTATAGCGATCGACACCGAGACGGGGGCAATGGTTGCGAGCATTCCATGCGTCAACGATGCGGACGATGTCTATTACGACACTGGACGAAAACGCATCTACATTCCGGGCGGCGAGGGCTTCCTCAGCGTTATTGAGCAAACGGACGCGGATCACTACAAGCCACTGGCAAAAATTCCCACCACAATCGGCGCGCGAACGGGCTTGTGGTATGAGAAACGAGACCGCTTTTATTTAGCTGTGCCCGCGAGTTCGAAAGAAGGAGCCGCCTTGTGGGTATACGCGCCCGAAGACTAGGAGGGAATATGAAGAGTTTGAAGATCTGCTTCGTTGCTATCGGCTTGCTGGTCGCTAACCACGGAATTGCTTTTTCACAAGAGGGCGGAAAGCAGCCGCTCAAACTCGTTCAGACGATCACTTTGCCCAACGTGAATGGCCGTCTCGACCACATGGATGTGGACGTGAAGGGCAAGCGTTTGTTCGTTGCGGGCCTGGAGAACGGTACGTTTGAGGTTGTGGACCTTGCGTCCGGCAAGTGGGTGCGCAGCATTCCTGGGTTTAAGAAATCCCAGGGATCGTTATTCGTTCCTGCTCTCAACAAACTGTTTTTGGCGAGCGGCGACGATGGAATGGTGCGCGTGTTTCGGGCGGACACATTCGAACTTCTCGATGCGATTCATCTTGATACCGGACCAAATCGCATCGTCTACGAGCCGAAGTCGAAGCTGATTTACGTCGGCTGTGGCGGCAAGGATGCTGGCAAGGACTACGGAGAAATTGGAATCATCGATGCGCAGACCGATAAGGTCGTCGGCGATATCAAAGTGGCGGCTCATCCTTCTGAGCTCTTGCTGGATAAATCTGGGAAGACGCTTTTTGTTTTCGTCTCTATTGCCAGTGAAGTCCAGGTCATTGACACGCGGAAACGAGAGGTTTTATCCACGTGGCCGGTAACTAGCAAGCGGAACGGCGATGGGGCGTTCGGTGAAAAGACTTCACGGCTATTCATTGGAACGCGGACACCGCCGGAGATGGTGGTCATGGATTCGAAATCGGGCAAGGAAATCGCTCACCTGCCGACCGCTGAGAATATGGATGGCGTTTACTTTGATGCCAGTCGTAAGCAGATCTATGTTTCTGGCGGCCGGGATTCAGCGACCGGTTCGGTATATGTTTATCGGCAAAAGGACGCCGATCACTACGAAACGATCGGCACAATCCCTACGCGCGAAGGCGCCGGAACATCTTTCTGGTCCCCCGATCTCAATCGTTACTACGTCGCGGCCTCAAAGAACGACAAGGAGGAGGCAGCTATTCTCGTCTATGAGCCTGAAAATTGAGACTAGTGTGAGGTGAGCGATGTGCTGCGCTTTTCGCGCGCATCGACGTAGCCAAAAAAGGGGTCAGTCAGAAGGCATCCCGCTCCCGACACGTTGCAGACCATCGACCAGGAGAAACCCAGTTGCGAGCAGAAGCAGGAACACTGCATAGAACTAGGCCGCTATTATGGCATCAGCCGGTAAAGCGGGTAGTCTGCTTGCAGAAGGCGTAGCCGGATTACGAGCCACAACTCCTGTTTGCGAGGGATTCTTATGGCGGAGAGGGTGGGATTTGAACCCACGATACCCGTTAAGGTATGTCCGCTTTCGAGGCGGATCGTTTCAACCACTCACGCACCTCTCCGCGTGGAAAAAGCTGTCAGCTATCAGCCGTCAGCTAAAACCAAGGTTCCCCGCTTCGCTCGGAATGACATGCGAATTAGTGTCACTCCAACGACTAACGGCCAGCGACTAACGACGGCTTTTAAAGAACGTTTGCAGCAGTTCGGCGCAACGACCTGCCAGGACTCCGTTGCGGACTTCTACTGTGTGATTCAGTTGCGAGTGATTCAGCACCTGCATTACTGAATGCACTGCGCCCGCTTTCGGATCGGCCGCGCCGTAGACCAGGCGCTTGATCCGGGCGTGCACCAGCGCACCGGCGCACATCGCGCACGGTTCAATTGTAGCAAACAGCTCACACTCGGTTAGACGATGATTGCCGAGAGCTGCTCCGGCAGCGCGCAGGGCGATAATCTCGGCGTGCGCGGCAGGATCAGAATCGGTGATGTTGCGATTCCACCCGCGGCCCACGATGCGATCTCCGCACACGACTACCGCTCCGACGGGAACTTCTCCGGCTTCGAGAGCGCGCTGTGCGGAGCGGAGGGCTTCCTCCATCCAGAGTTCGTCGGGACCGGTCGTTAATGGGGTCGTTGATGCGGTCGTTGGCACGGAAGGCTCCACGCAGCAGGGTAACATTTGGATGTGGAGCTTCGGTGGGGCAATCGCATCGCATGAAGGCGCATTATCTCGAAGCGGGCGACGGCATGTCTGACGGCATGTCTGAAGATATGCGCTGATGCGAATCGAGTGAGGCGGAAACAGCCTTGGGTCGAATGATGCGAGGTGACTTAGCGTTCCGCGGCAAGATCAGATCAGGCTCAGCACAGAGCGCACCACATCCGGAATGACCGCTCGAACAATCGCGGGCAGCAGAATTGTAATAACCGGATACGCGATCACCACGATCGGCACGGCCAGAAAAATGCGGACTTTCGGGGTCAAGTTGGTCAGATAGTCCCGCATAACTTCCTCTGGTTTCAGATACGAAACGGAAGCCGAAAAAGTTCCCTGAGTGCGCAACGTTTTTTGCAGAAATTTGATTGCTTGCTAGCCACCGACCACAGGGCTAATGGATGCCGTCGCTTCGCGACTCCAAGTGTTGTCACGCTGCTTTCTTGCCGCTGTCTTTGAGAAGGCCGAGTTGAACCAGGCTTTCGGCGGTGGCGCGTACAAAGAATATCGGCGGCGGGTAGCGGTGCAGTTTTGAATCAGGGCTAGCGTTCGCTTGCGGCCTGTGGGAAACTGTTTGGATGTCAGCAGAGATAAGAGTGGGTCAAATCGTGGTGCCGGACGGCCTGGTGGGGGTTTACCGGGTTGTTAAAGTGTCTACGGACGGACAGACAGCGGACATTGAGAAGTTCGATGTGTCGACGCAGAAGTCCGTGGGCGACCCGGTTCGCTCCGTTGCCGTGAACAAGTTGACGTTGTACAAGGAAGACTCAAGCCAGGCTGCCGCCAGGATATTGAGAGAAGCGATTACTGAGGACTAGTTCAACTTGGTCCGATGAACCGGTCCATTTCTGCCCATCTTCTTCTTCGTTGCGCAGCGTCTGGTGGCTGCCAGGATAACTCCGAACTTGCAAAATCCAGCCTGGTCGGGCAGTCTCGTTAGACCATGACGCTCACGAGATTGCTCAACCTTTTTCCCCCTATTGTTTTTCTCTTCGTAATGGCCGCTGCGGGAAGTGCTGTGGCGCAAGAGGATTCTGGTCCGCAGGAAGGCGGGAATGAGGTAGCGGTGTGGGCTGGGGGCGGGCATTCGGTTCCGGGCGGCACTCAGCATACTGAGGCTTTTAATGCGGGATTTCGTTATGGGTGGGTGATTACGGGGGCGCATTGGCCGGGGATCTTGCGCGGGCGGTTTGAGTACACGGTGGATGCGATTCCGGTATATCTGATTTTTCAGCCGGCGAATACGGCGTATGCGGCGGGGTTTGATCCGCTGGGATTGAAGTGGAACTTTGAGCGGCGCGGGAGGTTCTCGCCATTTTTACAGTTGAGCGGGGGAGTGCTGTTCAGCAATCACGATATTCCGGTTAACACGAATTCGGTGAACTTCAGTCCAAGTGCGGCGTTGGGCACGCACATTCTGGGGGAGAAATATAACTGGAGTGTGGAGGTGCGGTACTTGCATATTTCGAATTCGGGGTTGGGAGTGTACAACCCAGGGTTGAATACGGTGCAGGTGCGCTTGGGGGTGGGAAGGTTTTGGAAGAAGTGATCCAAAAGGGACGCTGGACGGATTCTAAATTCATCAACCACGAAGGACACGAAGGTTCACGAAGGTGCCTCTCGCTGTCCACCTGAATCTGGGATCAGTCTGGGTGTGACCATTAACGTCAATGAGTGAAATGATTCCATAACAATGTCGGCTCCCAGGCCCGAGTAGACTTTGGAGGCGCAAACCAACCAAAGGGCTCGGAGGAAAGGAGCCGAACATGCTGATTATAGGTTGTGACTATCATCCGGGCTTTCAGCAAATTGCATTTGTGGACACACAAACAGGTGAGTTAGGGGAACGGCGACTAGCTCACCGTGAAGAAGCAGAGCAGTTTTACCGGGAGCTGAAGGAACAAAGTTTGAGCGTGCGTGTGGGAATGGAAGCCAGCGGACACGCGCGCTGGTTTGAGCGTTTGCTGAGCGAGTTGCAGTTTGAGTTGTGGATCGGGGACGCAGCGGAGATTCGCACCAAGCGAGTGCGGAAGCAAAAGACCGATCGTCAAGATGCGCAGCTGTTGCTGAGACTGATGATCGAGGACCGATTCCCACGGATCTGGGTAGCAGATGCGGAGAATCGGGACCTGCGGCAACTGCTGTGGCATCGCCACCGATTGGTGCAGATGCGTACCCGGGTGATGAATCAACTGCACGTGGTGGCGCTCAACGAAGGTCTACGGCGCAAGAGGGCGCTATGGCGGCCGGCCGGACGCAACGAACTGGAGTCGTTGCGACTGGCTCCGTGGGCCAGCCGACGACGCCAGGATTTGCTCGACGTACTCGACCAACTCACGCCGAAGATCCAGGAACTGACCCGAGCACTGGAGGACGAGGTAGAGAAGAGACCGGTGACGCGGCGGTTGATGACGCATCCCGGCGTGGGTCCGCTGACGGCCCTAGCCTTCGAGTTAGTGATTGGAACTCCCGAACGCTTTCACTGCGGGAAACAGATTGCCAGCTATGTGGGTCTGGTTCCATCGGAAGAATCCAGCGGAGATCGTCGCCGACTCGGACACATCAGCAAACAGGGCAACTCACTGCTTCGCTTTTTACTGGTAGAAGCTGCGCAAGTCACGGTGCGCAGTTCACCGCAGTGGCGCAGCAAGTTTTTCCATCTTGCCATGCGTCGCGGACGCAAGATCGCCAAAGTAGCGATGGCCCGCAAACTGGCGGTGCATTTGTACTGGATGTGGCGTCAGGGTTGGGATTACGGTCAGTTCGAAAAGTTCGGTTCGCACGCGGGAGAGCCCGGAAATCGCCATGGTGTGCAGTAAATCACCGGCGTAATGATTGGGTATCCCGCTCCCCTTCGCTGGGGAGTTCGAAGTAGTAATCATGATCGCGGTTGTGATCGAAGAGATGGATGGGTCGGACTGAGTTCCTGACCCTAACGATTAGAAGCGAGCCTGGTTTGGAAAGCGCAAACCACCCACGAGAGCGAAATGGCGCTCTTCAACGAGTGCATGCAGTTGTGTGCGCACATAGTGCTTGACAGCGCCGACATTGTTAGAGATGGCGATTTTGCAACAGTCAGGGCTTGGATGGCACGCCTTGCACTTCCATCGCACCGATTTCCTTTGATACGAGAGGGTCAATTTTAAGTTTCACGCTGAATGTAACCCGTTGTCCTTGCCTGACAATGACCTTTGCCGCTGCTGGCGTAAACATCCCGGCTGTGACAAAAACGTCGTAAAAACCCGCTGGAACGCCCGCCGAATAATCACCATTGGCATCGGTCAATACACTGACATCCTGCGTGGTGCCAACGTTGGCGGTGTAGCTACTTCCGCTGGAATCCCAGTGAACAAGTACACGAGCCTTGGCGATAGCTGCACCTTCGGAATCAATGACTCGGCCCCTGATTGCGGATTGTGACTCGGCGGAGTGCCCCAGAAGGAACACGAAAGCGACAGCGATTAGTGTGCGGCTCATAGGGTGCTTGTAGTCGAATCTCCCGCTGAGTGCAAGATAACTGTTTCAAACAGATGGGATGAGAAGGCCGGTCTCCGGACGGGATGCGGTGTACGCTCCCAAGTTATCGACGTGCTCAGAGGCACAAGAGATAAAGGAGACCGGCAATGAAGAAGGTTAGCACCGTAGCGGCAA